>WNGK01005041.1_pt1 | contig 24495 bp, 26 predicted proteins | sample 5400601 | NCBI WGS metagenome assembly WNGK01 (sample SAMN13153376, study PRJNA577476) | soil metagenome | isolation source: 60 cm soil or saprolite under Garry oak tree replicate 1 | place: USA:California | collected 2016-06-15
CTGTGCCGGTCCACCATCGCTGCGGATATATTCCAGCTCGTAAGCCGAGCAGCTTGGGTGCTGTTCCGGCCTGCGATACATCCATAGCCATAGAGCGAGCCAGGCGAATCCGAGTGATCCAACGAGAAAAAATGCCCACCGCCAGCCCCAATGATCTGAAATCCAGGGAACAAGAAGCGGCGTAACTATCGCGCCCAGGTTCGTTCCGGCATTAAAAATCCCAGTGGCCAGCGCGCGCTCTTTTTTCGGGAACCACTCCGTGACCGCTTTCATGCTGGCCGGGAACACGCCAGCCTCGCCAAAACCCAACGCAAAGCGCGCGCCGAGGAACCCTCCCAGAGAACTAGTTACTCCGTGCGCCATCGATGCCAGGCTCCACGTGGCCATTGCCAGCGCATATCCAACCCGCGTTCCCACCCAATCGATCAACCGCCCGACAACCAGCATGCCCAACGCGTACGCGGTTTGAAACGCGAACACCAGATTGCCGTAATCAAGCTCATTCCAGCCAAATTGGTGCTGGAGTGAATTCTTCAATATGCCGATTACCTGGCGATCCATGTAGTTCTTGGTGGTGCCAAATAACAGCAGCCCGCAGATCACCCAACGAAAGTGACTGCGGCGAACGGAATGCTCTGATTTCTGCGGGATTATCTCTTCGACTGGGTGGCGGAAGAATGATCGAGATTTCACGGGAGCTATTGGTTCACGCCGCTGGCAAGAAAGCCACCATCGACCGCAAGCAGGTGGCCGGTAACGAAGCTGGCAGCATCTGATGCCAAAAACACCGCTGCGCCCGCCAGTTCGTCGAGCTTTCCAAATCTCTGCATGGGAGTTCGTAACCGAAACTCTTCTCCCCGCGGAGTTCCGTCGAGCAACGCGGAATTCAAATCAGTCCGGAAGACGCCCGGAGCGATCGCGTTCACGCAGACTCCGTAGCGCGCCCATTCGATCGCCAAAGACCTGGTGAGGCCGGCAACTGCGGCTTTGCTGGCCGTGTACGCGGCAACCTCGTACAGTCCAACAAACGATGCAATTGACGCAATATTAATAATGCGGCCATAATTCCGCTCAATCATGTGACGGCCGAAGACCTGGCACGCGCGCAACGTGCCATTCAAATTTGTCTCCAGAATGCTGTTCCACTCGGAATCGGAAACCTCAAGCGTAGGTTTCCGTTTTGTAACGCCGGCGCAATTCACCAGGATTTCCACTTCGCCGAACTCCGCGCGAGCTGCAGCGCACAGACTTTGCACGCTTGAATGATTGGTTACATCACAGGGGACGGCCAGCGTTCGTCCGCCCAGGTGTTTAATCTGCTCCGCTGCTGCGTCGACCAGTTCCGGCCTGCGCCCAGTCGGGATAACATTAGCGCCAGCCTGCGCCAGTCCTTGGGCGATTGCCAATCCAATTCCCGACGTTCCGCCAATCACAACCGCGGTTTTTGAGCTCAGTTCTAAACTGGGATGGCCCATCTGCACTCTCTCTCAACCCAACTTGAAGCAGATGATGATAACAGTTTGGTCTAGCGCCACGGGACGAGCGAGCAAGCGGATTGCCAGGGGTTTATCCGGCAACTTCCAACTTGTGCGACTGAGAAACCGGTTCTCTGGTCATCTCGCCATCGACCATCCGCCAAATACCAAGCTGATTGTCGTCCCTTAGCTCTTCAGGCAGCGCCTCATCCGGGAATCCCTGATAACAAACCGGTCGGCAAAAGCGGTAAATGGCCTGGCTGCCCACTGAGGTCGAGCGGCCGTCAGATGTTGCTGGGAATGGGCCACCATGGACCATCCCATGGCAAACTTCTACTCCGGTGGGAAAGCCATTGAAGATGAGTCTGCCGACTTTACCCTCCAGAATCGCGATCAAGTCCATGAACTCGCTTAGATCCTGCTCCGTGCCGTGAATTGTCGCGGTCAAATGCCCTTCCAGACCACGGGCGATTTCCAAAACTTCTTCCCGGCGCGAATGTCGAACTAGCAATGTTGACGGGCCAAATATCTCACGGGCCAGTTCTGGGTCTTTCAAAAAAGATTGCGCGTCGGTTTCAAAAAGCGCAGCGCCGATGCCATTCGTATCGTTCTCAGCCTCCGCACCGGAAATCAGTTTGACATTCCCTTTCGTCTTGCGGGTATTGGTCGCGGCGCGATAGGAGTGGCGTATGACTTCGGTGAGCAAATGAAACCGCGCTGGCTGATTCATGTCTTGCTGAAGGTTCGTTGTGAACCGCGAAGCATCAGCTCCGTCAGACAAGAAGACCATTCCGGGCTTGGTGCAAAACTGCCCCGCGCCCAGCGTAAAGGAAGCGTGCAATCCCGCCGCGATCTTCTCTGCGCCTTTTCGCAACGCGCCTGGCAAAATGAAAACAGGATTGGTGCTGCTCATCTCTGCAAAAAATGGGATCGGCTGGGGACGGCCTGCGGCAATCTCCATCAGAACCTTCCCCGCTGTTCGCGAGCCGGTGAATCCTCCAGCCTTCACCAACGGGTGCTTCATCAGCGCAGCTCCAACTTCGTTGCCTCCATCAAACAAGAGTGAAAACACGCCTTCCGGCAAACCGCATTGGCGCACGGCATCGCGCAAGACCCGGCCTACGAGTTCGCAAGTTCCAGGATGTGCCGGATGTCCTTTCACGATCACCGGGTTTCCTGCCGCCAAGGCGGAAGCCGTATCCCCTCCGGCTACCGAAAACGCCAGCGGAAAATTACTTGCGCCAAATACGACCACCGGGCCCAGCGGACGCAGCATCGAACGGATGCCTGGTCTCGGCGCGGGCTTGCGCTCGGGATCAGCGCGGTCGATTCGCGACATCACCCATGAGCCTTCTTCCACGACTTGGGAAAATAAGCGAAGCTGCGCGCAGGTGCGCGCCGTCTCAGCCCGTAAGCGCGCTCGCGGCAGAGCGGTTTCGAGAGCGGCGCGCTCGATCAGGTCTTCAGTAATGGCTTCGATATTGGCCGCGATCTGACGGAGGAATTCCCCTCTCTCACGGCCGGAGATCCGACGTAACCCCCGAAAGCTTCATGCGCCAACCTCGCCGCTTGGTTGACTTCGTCCAGAGATGCGGAAAAGAAATCAGGAGCCAGTGACTCGCCGGTAACAGGATTGCGCGCACGAAAAATCTGCCCAGTGCCCGCGCCCTCGCGAAATCCGATAATCGATCTGTCAGTTAATTGCACTCGATGCCCCTACTCACTTTGCAGGCACAGCCTGATGATTCACAATCCGTGGCCGGCTACGCAACCCGTTCCTGACGATCTCCTGGGGCATGCTCTAGCTTTCTACCGGTCAGTTCCAACCTCGGCGGACGTACCCGCGGGTTTCCCATTCCAACCTCGGTTTGCACCAGCTTGATCAGTTGCACGAATTCAGGCACGGTATCCATGCGGAGCAATGGCAGGAACCAGAGATACAACTCAAATGCCCTCTCGTGCTCACAATTCATAGCGTGATTGAAGAGTTCCACCGATTCACAAGGCAACGCATTCGCAAGACCCTCGATCCATCCCTTCGCGCCAGCCCCAATTCCTTCGACGATGGCATCATCAACGCCAACCAGAATCTGCAGGCGTTCACTTAATAAGGTACGGATCCCGCTTACGCGCCGCACATCTGCGCTGGACTCTTTGACCGATTCGAAGTTCTCGTGTTCCGCCGCCAGTTCTCGGATTTGCTCGGGAAGAAAGTCGGTTCCGTAGGCAATCGGCTTGTTATAAAGCATGCAGGCCAGCGCCTGGCGCGGAAAACCGCGGCCACATGCGTTTTCATTTCACGCCAGTCACCCTGATAAACGTATGGCGGCAAGACCATCAGCCCATCACAACCTGCTTCGGCGGCCTCTTTCGCCAACGCAACTGCCTCACTAGTTGAAAGCGCAGAAACTGAAGCCACCACCGGAGCTCGTCCATCTGCAGCCGCAACGCAGGCCTTTAGAATTTGTACCTTTTCGGGGAAAGTAAGCGTCGCCCCCTCGCCCAAGGACCCGAGCGCAACGATTCCGGTGCAACCATTCTCCAGAAGCCAGCGGCAGTGCTTCGCCACAAACGCGTGATCAACCTGAAGGTTCGCATCGAAACAGGTCGTTATCGCGGGCATCACGCCATTCCAGTTCATCGGTGCCCTCACCTCGTTCGCGATGGCAAGTACGGTGTAACCGGGATCTCAGAACTCTGGCCTGTCAGCTGATTGACCAGGAGCCTGGCGGTAGCGAGCGATGTTGTGATCCCCAGCCCTTCGTGACCGGTTGCGAGATAGACGGTCGAGTCCCACGGCCACGGACCAATCAGCGGAAGCCTGCCCGACGTTGCGGCGCGGAAACCGGCCCAAACCCGAAAAGCCGGGGTCTGCGCCAAGGCCGGCATGTAATACTGCGCACGCTGCAGCATGCGCGCGAGGAACTCGTGATCAACTTCCTTTTCCTTATGCTCCGCACCATATTGCCGAGACGATCCTATCAACACCTGCCCAGTCTTGCGCGGCTGCACATTGAAAGCGACAGAGTCAGAGGTCACCACATGCGCGCTCTTCAGATATCCGAGCTCGACCAATTGATGCCGCATGAATCCTGGATGCGGAGCTGTATTGAACCGGAACTTCGTGACGGCTGTAATAGCCCTGCTTGCGCCGGACTTCTGTCATCAATCAGGAAGAACCAATTCCCGCCCCATGCCATGTCGCCGCACACCTTGCCAACGCCCGGCACTTCCACCGGAACCTTCGCAGCTCCGCGATAGCTTGCAACATTGCTGACCTTCACCTCGCCACTAGGTGAATTATCGGCATGCGCGAGTCAGATGAGGTCGCGCAGCTTTCAAGCCGGGATTAGTTCGAATGCCGGATAACCTGCTGCTATTTTCTCGAATGCTTCGAGTGGCGCGTCAGGCCGCACGGGGAAGAATCGCTGGACCGTGCTTCCATAGCGTCCCAGGTACGACTTCAGAATCTCGGGTTTCTCAGCATCGCTAAGTGGCCTCAGGCGGAATCTCTGTCGTTCGCTTCTCTTCTTCAGAACAACTTCGCCAGAGATTTCTGCGTTTCTTACCCACTGCGTCCGGCCTCTAGGCGCGACCAGGTACTGCCTGCCCCCGAATTCGTGGAGATTCACCGGCGTAGAGTAAAGCTTGCCTGATTTCCTGCCTCGGACCTCCAACAGATAGTTGTACGAGGGGCTCAGTCCGAGTCCAACAAAAAATCCAAACGCCCAGTTGAAGAACCGCTCCAGCGCAGTAGCCTTTCGAAACTCTCGCTCGCTTGGCATCACCTCATTCTAGTCGGCTGTGGCATCCTATTGTTGATTCGAAGTTCGGCAGGAGGAACTCCATGAATGAGCTTCGCCCAGTCCGTCGCGCAACCACTCTGCTCTTGTTAGCGCTTATGGCTGTTCCGGCCTCGACTGTGTCCTCCAGTACTCCGCAATTGCCGAACCCGGGCTCGGCCAGCATGTCTAGGGAGGACCAGCAAAAGCTAGGTCTGCAGGCAGTTGCTGAAGTCTATAAGCAGATGCCAGTATTGCCGGATTCCAACTCGATCACGCAATACGTCCAGCAACTCGGGAAGAAGCTTCAGAAGCAAATCCCGTCGAAGTACTCCTGGCCCTATCAATTTCACGTGGTCCAACAGAAGGAAATTAATGCCTTCGCGCTTCCCGGCGGACCGATTTTCATCAACCTAGGCACAATCAACGCCGCTGATAATGAGGCACAGTTGGCCGGAGTGATGTCGCATGAAATGTCGCATGTGTACATGCAGCATTCGGCAAAGCAGGCGCCAAAACGAGAACTCGCAGAAATACTTGGCGCTCTGGGAGGGATCTTCGGCAACAGCACCCTCGGCACGCTAGCGCGCGCCGGAATCCAAGTCGGCGCAGGCACCGTTTTGCTGAAGTACTCTCGCTCGGACGAGGCCCAAGCCGATTCCGTCGGCGCCATCATCATGTACAAAGCAGGTTACAACCCGATGGAACTGGCGCATTTCTTCGAAAAATTGGCGAAGGAGGGCGGCAGCGGGCCGCAGTTCCTTAGCGACCATCCCAATCCCGGCAATCGTTCGGAGGCTATCGATAACGAAATTCGCAATTGGCCGCCGGAAAAATACCTCAGTGATAGCCAGTCTTTCGTGGGGGCGAAGAAGCAGGCCGCAGAAGTGAAGTCCTACAGCGCGCAGGAAATTTCTGATGGCGCGAAGAATGGCTTCTGGGCCAAGCAAAACGTCGAGACTGGCGCCGCGCCCAAAAGTACGCAGGCCACCGTTGCCGCCGCCAGCGCAAGTTCCGATGCCGTGGCCAGCATCACTTTCGACCAGGTGAAACCCAGCGGTGACTTCACCGAAGTCCACCAAAACGGCATTAGCATCTCTTATCCTTCGAATTGGAGCACGGCATCAGGGCAAAATTCGTTCACCATTGCGCCCCGGGCCGGAGTCAGCCAGAACGCTATTGCCTATGGCGTGGTGGTCAGCACGGCGCAAGATGCGAATGCGGGATCTCTCGATCAGGTCGCGCGGGACCTGATCCAAAATCTAGCGCAGTCGAATCCCGGTATGCACCAGAATGGAGACGTAAAGCCGATAGACGTCAATGGGACACAGGGCCGGACGGCCGATCTCGCCAGCAACTCGCCCGTCCAGCAAAATGGGGCTCCCGCTCCCGAGCGTGACTGGCTAGTCCTAGTGCCCCGGTCGGGAGGCTCGTATCTTTACCTCATATTCATCGCCCCAGAAAAAGACTTTGCAGCCCTGCGGCCGACCTATCAGAAAATGATCGACGGCTTGCGCCTGGAGTAGCTTGCCAGAGCCTGGGCCCTTATGACTTGGCATTCGTTCGGGCATAAAGCTAAGTTAGGCTTACGTGGGTTGCACATTGTTGATGTTTCTTCGGTCAAGATTTTTTTGACGATATACACCCGTTGCTCCCACAACGGCAGATCGTCTCGAGTTGTTGCAGGAATTAGAACAGTCCGTACCAGGCAACTAATAGTCCGGCAGGTGAAAAACGGCGGCAGCGCGCTTATCGCGGACGCCAAAGCGTCGGAATTACGAAGATTGGAGCACCAGAAATATTGCGCGCTCACTTCAGTTCCGGCCCGATAGCACGATAGCCGGACTGAAAGTAAAGCAGCGGCCTTCCCGCCCGCACCACGATGTCCTCAACCTCAGCAATAAAGATGGTGTGATCGCCGGCGTCTTGAGCGCTCTGCAAGCGGCATTCAAGATAGGCGAGAGCGCCGTGTAGTACGGGAGTACCGTGGGCCGTGCGGTCGAACTTTGCGCCGGCTTCCTGCTCGGCGCGCGACGAATCACGGTCGGGACGCGCGTAGTGCTCTGAAATTGCGCGCTGCTGTTCGGACAGAACATTAATCCCAAAACGTTTACGCGCGTGGAGATGAGCATGGGTTCGCGCCTGGTGGTCGACGCATACAAGTACCAGCAACGGATCGAGAGATACCGCGGTGAAGGCATTCGCAGTCATGCCCTGGACATCGCCTTCGTAGTCCACGGTGATCACCGTTACGCCGGTGGCGAAACATCCCATGGCGCGGCGAAAGTCTTCTTGGTTTGCGCCCATCCCAATATCTTCTCACTGCCAGGCCTGCAGAGCATAAGCCGAGCCCTGCGCGATTCCGGCCGAGGCTCAAACTCGTGGCAGCGGGCAAATCTGCTACCATTCCCGAGCTAAAATTCATCTGACCCCCATGCACGCGTTCGCCATTGTCGCGGCAGTTATCGTCATCCTTGTCGTCCTGTTGGACGCGTTTGAAACGGTCGTCTTACCTCGGCGAGTCCGCCGCCAGTTTCGTATTACGAGCTGGTTCTATCGCAATACTTGGGTACCCTGGGCGAAGCTTACAAGTCACATCAAGTCACAGACCCGGAGAGAGACTGCTCTCGGATATTTTGGCCCGCTCTCGATGATCGCGCTCCTAGGCCTTTGGGCATGCGGATTGATCTTTGGATTTGCCCTTCTGCAATTCGGTGGAGGCGAGCACCTATTCACTGGAAACCAGCCGCTCAATTTTCGCCTGCTGCTCTACCATAGCGGCGAAACGTTTTTCACGCTCGGCTACGGTGACATCACTCCCGTTTCCGGCCTGTCGCGGTTCCTTTCGGTCGCTGAGGCCGGCATGGGCTTTGCCTTTCTCGGCGTGGTCATCGGATATCTCCCAACGATTTACACAGCGTTCTCCCGCCGGGAAATTGAAATTTCGCTCCTGGACGCCCGTGCCGGCTCGCCCCCCAGCGCTACCGAACTACTGACTCGCGCGGTCAGCAGTCTGGACCAAGGGACTCTCGACCGGCTGTTTCATGACTGGGAGCGCTGGGCGGCCGAGGTCCTGGAAAGTCATCTTTCGTATCCCGTATTGAGCTTCTACCGCTCCCAGCACAGCAACCAGTCATGGCTCGGCGCGTTGACGGTCGTGCTCGACGCGACCGCGTTGGTTATTGCTGGCATGGACGGCGTCAGCACCGAGCAGGCGCGGTGGACATTTAAAATCGCGCGGCACGCGCTGGTGGATTTAGCTCAGGTCGTAAATGCCCGGTACGATCCCAATGCCCCAGAGCGGCTCACATCCGAAGATCTGGCGCAGATTCGCGCCCAGCTCGCACAGAAGGGATTGCGCCTTCACGACAGCGCCGAGGCAGAACAGAAACTCGCGCAACTACGCCTGCAGTACGAACCTTATGCCCTAGGCATCGCCAAGAACCTATACATCTCCGTCCCCCCTTGGATTCGCCGGGACAAGATCAGAGACAATTGGCAGGCTGGGCCGTGGGACCGCGTGATTCAGGCGCAGGCGCTAGGGAAAATTGCCGGAGAGCGAAGAGGGATCGGCGATGATCATTTCTGATGCGCGTCAATCGCAAGGAAAACAGTCGGCGATTTCGAACTCTGCCTCATCGCGCCTCAGCTTCATCTCGAATGTGTCTCAACACGCGCATGTGGATCTGGTGAATGATTTCGTCTGACCAAAGTCGCCAATAAGCAGCCGGCCAAAGTCCGTGCCGGTACCAGGTCGTCCCCTCTAGCCTGGTTCCTCCGTTCGGCAGTGGCGTTAACCGGAATTGCCCGCCATTTGACACCAGAAATCCGTGGAGATGCGGCGGGTCGAGGTGAGAGTAAGGCGTCCATTCCCGCATCGGAGCCGGATTGGAGGTGACGGAGAACTTCAGCCGATGCGGTTCGTCCCAAACTTCGATGGGTTCGACAAACGCTCCCGTCGAGAATACGCAATGGCGTTCCGCGCCGGGACCGGTACCCAGGATTTCAGCGCGAATTGGATAGGCGACGCCGGCGCGGAAGATCCACTCAGTCGGAGGGGGAATCTCGGTAAACGCAACCACCTGCCTCCACACTTTTTCTGGAGGTGAATTGATATCGATGGCTGAACGCACCACGAATGTTTGCGCGCGAGCCGCAATGGCATGCTCCATGCATTGCACACTGGGCGTAAAGACAAGCACCAGGGACAGAAATGCCGGAGTGCTGTGCTCGAGGTGCCGACGTTTTTGAAGCAAATACCCACACATTCCGCCAAACGCGGAGAGCGGCACCGCGATGGGAATCGCCATGATGAGACAAACGACGCCCTCGATGGCAAATGCCAGTAAGCCAAGTCCAAGAAATGCAACCGAAAGCGCTGCCACGCTGACACAACTGGGCAGGCTACGAGGTTGACGAATTCCATAGATGACGGCGGCGCCCAACCCCGTCGTGAACGGCAATTCCACAAACAGGCCCCAGCCGTAGTTGACCAGCAGCCGTGCTCCAACCAGCACTATGCAGAGTCCAACTGGCACGGTGAACAAGAGCGCAAGTGCGGCGCTGCCCATCGCGTCCTTGGGCGCAATCCTTGCCAGCCAGGAGTCCCGCGGCCGAATCTTTCCCTCGAACCCAGACTCGCGCTCGGGTGCAAGCGAGAGCGCGAGAAAAAACAGCAAATTCACAAAAGGAACAAAAAACAGGGCCACGAGCACAGCGGGAAGCTGGGCGCTGCGAAGCCGCTTGGCGGTGAGCACCACGCCGACCCAAATAAAAGGTAGAGCCAGTGCGACCATCGTCTCCAGGAATCTGGCTTCGCTGCCGCCTAGCGCGGTGATTCGGCCCACGTTTCCAATCGGCACCCAGTAGTTGAACAATCCCCAGGGACGATGAAAACCGTAGGTGGCTAGGAGACGATCCAGGTTGTGCTTCAACGCGAACCCCAACACACCGACCAGAGCATAGGTGCCGCGGTCGACCGTTCCGCTGGGGCGCCACAACTCGGCAAATGTGATCTTCACAAGAACTCCTTCGCGCTGAGCAATCTTCGAGTGCGCCTAGCCGCCCGGGTGTGATTGCGCCTGGCATTTCCGGCGCCGCGCCACCCACTCGTATCCTGCGCGCAGTCCGGACATCACTCCTGGAACACGCGATGCCCACACGAGCGGTCGTGCCCACCATAATTCGCGAGCCACCGCGACAAGCGCGTCTGCGCCTGCGTACTGGGTCCCGTCGGTCACCACGTAGCGTATCGCGCGTAGCAGTTCCCACTGCGAAAGGCCCAGCAACGCCACCACTCGCGGATCCTGAAGCGGGGCTACGGCCAGTCGAGGCGAGCGAAATCATAAGTGCCTCATCGCCTTGTTCTTGTTCCGAAGAGTCCCTTCAGCTTTCCCCGCAAACGGGCCATTCCCTTAAGCGTCGCAGCCGGCATGTGCGCCAGTTCGTCGAATAAGCCGGAGGTCGTTGTTAGAAATGCGAGCATCTCTTGGATCCGCTCCGCCGTGTACCCGCTGGCCGCCCCTGCCTTTTTCAGGTCAGCTATGCACTCTTGCAGCACCCGCACCGTCGGCTCGATCTCGCGCCGTTTCCGCTCTTCCGCAACGATGCGGAAAATCTCCCAAACATCCTTTACCGACTCGAAATGGTCACGGCGGTCGCCCAGCACATGGGCCACGCGGACGATTCCCCAGCCCTGCAATTCCCGCAAGCTGTTACTAACATTCGACCGCGCCACTGCCAAGGTGGTTGCGATCTCCTCGGCATGCAGAGGCTTGGGGGAGAGAAACAGCAGAGCATGCACCTGGGCCACAGTACGATTGATACCCCAGCGCGTTCCCATCTCCCCCCAGTGCAGGACGAACTTTTGTTCGATGGGCGAGAGCTGCATAGTAATTCTGTTGTTTCTGTACATACAGAAATTACAGAATTAGATAAGTCCTGTCAAGCCGACCTCTCATTTCACCAACGGAGTGTCACCTGCCTTAGCCCGCTTCAGCCGCGGCCCAATGATCATTTCCAGATGTCAGAAATGCGCTAATAGCGATGAACATACGCTTGAAAATGAACGTGCTGCTGCCCGCCCGCATCTCAGGGCTACCTTGGGAACTTTTCTCTTGCAGCTGGTGTCGTTCTAAAAATGCAGTTCTCGCAAGCGAAGAATCCTCATGCTTGAAGCACGAGCGTTGTCTAAGTCCTACTCGTCTATACCCGCCGTAAAGGGCGTCACATTCTCCTTGAAATCAGGCCAGGTATTGGGATGTCTCGGTCCGAACGGCTCCGGCAAGAGCACGACCGTCAAAATGTTGACTGGACTGCTTGAACCCACTCGCGGGAAGGTCTTGTTCAATGGGGAAAACATTCAGAAAGACCTTGTTGGCTACAGAAAGTGTCTGGGCTACGTTCCCGAGGAACCGAATCTCTATCCTTACTTGAGCGGACGTGAATACCTGGAGATGGTGGGCATTCTAAGGGGAATGCCGCGCTCGCGACTCGAGAACAAGCTGGATACTCTCCTCAGTTTGTTTTCACTTCACTCCCATCGCCACGCGTCTGTTGCCTCCTACTCAAAAGGCATGCGACAGCGCATTCTGCTCATTGCCGCTCTGATGGACGATCCGCAGGTACTCATCTTTGATGAGCCTCTCTCGGGCCTTGATGTGACAACAGCCCTGGTCCTCAAGAACCTGATCAAAACGTTGGGACGGAAAGGCAGGGCTGTCTTCTACTGCTCGCATGTCTTGGAAGTCGTCGAGCAGGTGTGCTCCCATCTCCTGATCTTGCGCAAGGGTGATGTCCTCGCCTACGACAAAGCGGATGCCATCCAGAAAAATATCGAGCACTCATCACTGGAACGCACCTTCATGCATTTGGTTGAGGAGGTGGACGCGGACAAGGTCAGCCGTGACATCATCAGCGCAATGGAGGCTGCGTGATTTCTGCTGTCAGACATTCGGTGAAACGAAGCTTGGAGACTCGTTCCCAAAAGCCTTTCATCCGGCTTGTGCGGCTCTTCACTGGCCGTATCTTTCACGGCATTGGCGAATCCGGAGAAGGTGAACTCGGCGCCAGCATGGGCGTGGTCCTTTCCCTCCTGCCTCTTCCGGGCGCCTTTTATTCCATTTTCTTGTTCGACAAGTACGGTACCTTTTTTCAATGGTTACGGGGCGCTCATGGCATGGACCTACTGACAGCGGCAATGCCTGATGAGTACTTCTTCATCGTGTTTTCCATGGTCGTAACAGGAGTTGTGGCGGTCTGGCGCTGGGACAGTATCTTTCCCGATCGTCGCGACTACGCGAACCTGGTCCCCCTTCCAATAGCGACGCGGAATATCTTTTTCGCAAACCTGGTAGCAATTCTGTTGGTCACACTCGTGCTCGCGGTCGATGTCAACGCCGCCTCTGCCCTGTTGTTTCCACTGGTCGTGAGTGCATCTCAGGACACTTTCAGCTTCTTCGTGCATTTTGCCTGGGTACACGTATTTACCGTTCTGTTGGCCAGCATCTTCAGTTTCTTCGCGGTTTTTGTGACCGTCGGAATACTTATGGTCACTCTTCCTTATGCCATGTTTCGGCGGGTCTCACTTTACTTGCGCGGCGCAATCATCGCGGGACTAGTTGCGCTGCTCACGACCAGCTTTGCCGTTCCACCTATGGTCACCGAACTGCCCGAGTCGATGGTGAGATTCTTACCTCCGGTGTGGTTCCTCGGTCTGGGCCAGTTGATCCGTGGCAGGGCGACTCCATCTCTTGCTTTACTGGGACGAGTTGCCCTCGTCGGTTCTGAAACAATCATTGTTGCGGCTGTTGCGATCTACATTCTCAGCTACCGGAGATGTTTTGTACGAATTCCAGAGACCGCTGACATTATTCCAATCAATCGCCGGGCACATTCCCCTTGGTTTTTTCGCGCGCTTGACCGCACGATTTTGAATAGCCCATTCCAACGCGCCGGCTATCGCTTCGTTATGAAAACTCTCCTGCGGAGCGAACACCACGGATTGGTCCTCGGAGGCTTCTTGGGTCTTGGGATTGTGACAGCCTCAGAGTTTCTCTTTGCGTCATTCAATGGCAAACATTTCGAGGCCGGCACCTTACCCACTCCCGCGATCCTGGCCATCCCGCTGATCTTGAGCTATTGCACCATGCTTGGCGTACGTTTTGTGTTCGAGATTCCGAGCGACCTAAAAGGCAATTGGGTCTTCCAGATTTCGCTCGACAAAACCCGGCACGAGTGCGCCTCTCTAGCCCGCAAAGTCATAATGACCTTTGTCCTTCCGTGGGTACTCGCAATTGCGTTGCCTTTGTACGGCTATCTGTGGGGTTGGCGAGTTGGCCTGCTGCAGACGGTCGTCGTCATCGTATGGTCGTTGCTTCTAGCTGAAATCTTGCTTCTCCGATTCCGAAAACTTCCCTTTACTTGTTCGTATCCACCGTTCCGGGATTCCGCCATCGTACTCGTCCTGGCTTACGTTCTTGGTTTCTTTGTATTCGTGATAGTGACTTCGAATCTGGAACACTGGACACTGTTGAATCCCCTCTCGATGGCATGGTTCGTCGCTATCGCGCTCGCCGCGTGGTACGTCCTTTTCCGGTTGAAACAGGAGGCAGTGGAAATGGACAAGGAACTCATTTTCGAGGAAAACACAAGCGCAGGCTTTGAGTTGCTAGATCTGCGACATGGAAGTTAGCCGATCGCGACCCCCTATTTCAGCAGTCCGTACACTTCCACTTCGCCCCTTGCTCCGAAGTACACGCGCCCATTCACGACCACCGGAATTACGAAACGCATCGCTGTCGCGGCGCGATCCCGCATGCCGTTCTGTTCAGAGGTGTAGATCGGCCTGCCGATGTCGTTCGCATTGAACGCATAGAGCACAGCCGGTTTGTCCTCGCCGTTCCACGTCTTGGTCGCAATCGCCCACACCACGCCGTCTTTGTTGCCATTCGCCGAAACCGATGGGGTTGCGCCGGGATTCTCGAACCGTGTGCTGGAGTACGTATTCAACCTCAGCTCACCTTTTATGACAGCGTAATCGCGGAGGAAGTCGTTCTCGCAGGCGAAAAACACGTGCTGGTTCCAGTACGCCACCGCGCCGTAGCCGCCTCCCGCCATCCGAAGCCGCTGCACGATGGCATCGCCGTCAGCTCGAAACTTTCCCATCTGATCGCGGTCGATCACATATATTTGGGAACCTTTTGTCGGCTGCAGTAGCAGGTGACGATGAGGCCCCGGCTGGTCCGGCAGCAGCAACGGACCGCTGGATCCCAAATCGGCATCGGCGTCGCTCAATCGCGCCTGATCGTAGGGCGTGAAGTAATCAATGATCCCGAGCGTCGAGTCCTTCAGCGCCAGCTTGAGGACCGAATCGCCATAGTCCCGCCCACCCGATGCCGCGTCAAAGGTTCCATTCCCGGTGGGCACGTAAATATTCCCGCTTAGGTCGGCAGCGGGGCCAGTGTCGGCCGCCCAGATGCCACCTTGATCGCCATCCGGGGTGACATTCAACACCGCCTTCTGCGCCAGCGTCTCTGGATCGTACCCCATCACCCAGCCGTGATACGGATCCAAATCGCATGACGATGCCCAAGTGAGATACACCGTATGGTTGACCAGCAGCAACGCGGCGCGCGGATTCTCCCGCAGAGGCTCGAAAGCCACTTGCCCGTTTTTGCCGCCAGAGCCCTTGCCCGGCACAGATGCAGAGATTTGCTTGGGTCCACCGAATTTCTCTACGCCAGTGGTGATCGCGAGTGCGTGCAGATGCTGAAAGTATTGGCTGTCTCCGAACGTTGGATCGAGCTTCGTCCGCGCAAGCACATACAGCGTGCCGGTTTTCAGATCGATCACCGGGGTTGACGTAATTCCAACCTCGGGCTGAATGAAGGGGCATTGCACGTCGCGCGTCGGGACGGTCTTCACATCGTGTTTGCTGTCGAGAAAACTGACATGCCACAGCGGCGGGTCAGTGGGACGATCTGCATCGAACGCATACACGCTATCGTGCTCGGTGGCCACGAACAGCACGTCATGCTTGCCTTTTCCCGGAATCTCGACCGTTGGCACGAACAATGGTTGCGCGTATACGGCGCCGTCAACTTTGAGTGCACCAAGTTTGCCGAACTGCTTCGCGTTCACGTTCTGTGGAGTTAAGATTCTTTCGTTGAGCGTTGCGCCGGTACGCATGTTGTCATACTGCGAAGTTGTGACCTGCGCGACCGCTGCGATGGGAAGCAGCGCAAGCCTAAATATCCTGCGAATGGCGGGCAGCGTCATTTCAAGCTCCCTCTAGGGAGGCCTTGGCTCAGTGTTCTGGTCCCGCAAAACCTTTTCTACGCTGCTCGCTGTAGCGGTGCAGAGCATCGCTGATGATGGGGTAGGCTTCCCCAGCCGGCCGAATTTGGTCTACCTCCACCGCCTTGCCTTCCAGCTGTTTGTAGTCCTGGAAGAAGCGGCGCAGCATGAGCATGCGATGTTGCGGCATTTCTTCGGCCTCAGTGTAACTGTTGAATTCCGGGTCTTTGGTCGCGACCGCGATGATCTTATGGTCCCTCTTTCCCGAGTCAACCATCGTCATGAGTCCGATTGCACGCGCATAAATGATGGTAAGTGGCACAACTGTCTCCTGGCACAGGACAAGCACATCGAGCGGATCGTCATCTTCGGCAAGCGTCTGAGGAATGAACCCATAGTTGGCCGGATAATACACGGCCGAATAAAGCACGCGGTCGAGCTTGATGAGGCCGCTGGTCTTGTCGAGCTCGTACTTGACGCTTGATCCAAACGGGATCTCGATGATGCTGTTGAACTCCTGCGGTAGCTTGCTACCGGGCGTCACGTCGTGCCAGGGATGAATCATAGAGTCTCATTTTAGCGGAAGGCGTAGCAGCGGGCGTCGACGCCCGGCTTTGCCTGGATCGACGCTCCGAGATTGCATTCTTGACCCGATTTTCAGCGGCGAGTAGAGTTTGATGCAGGGTTCATCTATGTCTTCGCAAACCAACAAATTCCTCAAATTCGGCAGTGCGATGGTGATCATCCTGCTGGCGCTGGGCTATCTCGCTTACACCGGTGTGCAAGAGAGCAAGAGCTATTACGTAACCATCAAAGAATTGCGCGGGATGGGCGACGGCGCATACACCAAGCGCCTGCGGGTTGCGGGTAACGTACAGCCTGGCTCCATCAAGCGCAGCGGCACGAATGTGAATTTTGTGCTGGTTGAGAACGACCAGGTTCTGAACGTGGTTTACAACGGGACTGAACCTCCTCCCGACACCTTCAAAGACAGCGCGCAAGCCCTGGCCGAGGGCAGCTTCGGGCGCGACGGCGTCTTCTACGCCAAACAAATCCAGGCAAAATGCGCCTCGAAGTATGCTCCTCAGCAGGGCTCCACGCCAAGCGGCACTTCTAGCATGTGACCTGCCGCGTCGCAATCAACCTTCCGCCGACCATCAAAATTGACGCGAGTCCCTAGGGGCAGGTCAGCAGGGCCGTACCGGACACGTTCTTGGTCAACATCGTCATTTTCGAAAGCGGCATATTGACGTCGACTGGGCGAGTAGCGAAAACTCCCGAGGAACCAGTGAAACCAGTGCATTGCGCCATTCCTGAGCTGCTGAGACTGATGCCGCCGGGAATCGGAGTTGAGGGTGTCAGTGAAAAGACCGGATTAAGTGTCCACAGGACAGTTACTTTGGCCTGCGTCCCGTCCGAAAAGTGTCCTGTAGCAACGAACGGGACTTGCCCATTGGGATAACTCTGAGCGTCTGCAGTGGCGGGCGTGACAGTGAGGGATAGAAGTTGGCGATTAGCCGGGTCACTCATTCCCCCACCGCAGCTTACCGTAATCACGGCAAGCACCAGGACGGCGAAGATAGTTGACTTCACCATATTCACCTCCAGATTAGCTGGATGCTACAAATTAGTTGACCGTTGCTTGTAGCTGGACGCAGGGATTATACCGCCGTAGCCAAGAATCGAAGCCGGACATAGTCCGCGGTCCATTTCCCGCTTTCGTCGCACAGGACCGGCCGAAGCCGTTGTGTGACTTCATCCAGAAACGCGGCGCGCTGCCCCTCCTGCACGCTCTTCGTGAACGGTATTGCGAAGGTCTCCAGCCATCCTCGCATTCCGGTTGGCAGGGGCGTTGGTCTCGGAACCAGCGCAACATAGTCAATACGAAAACCGGCACGCTCGAGCCGCTCGCGATACTCGTCAGCCGTCGGGAAAAACCAGGGGATCAGCGAATTGGGATTAATGACACCGTAGCGATCGAGAGTCGCGCAAAGCGCAACTGTGATGGCAGCGACATTACCGTGTCCGCCCATCTCTGCACAGAACCGTCCACCGCGCTTAAGCGCGCGGCGCGCCCCCCGGATGACCGCATCCGGATCTCGCTTCATCCAGTGCAGCGCGGCGTTGGAGAAAACCGCATCGAACTCGGAACGGAAATTGAGCTGATACGCATCCGCTACCTGGGCCTTGATGCCGCGCCCTTGCGCGGCAGCCACCATATCGGATGAGGCGTCCACTCCCAGGACTTGAGTTCCAGAGTCGGCAATCTTCGCCGTCAGCACACCATCTCCGCAGCCGAGGTCGAGGATGCGCTCGCCAGGTTGTGGATTGAGCAACGCGATCAGCGGCTCGCCGAGGTCTGAGACGAAGCGGGCGTTTTCAGCGTAGCGCGATGAATTCCATTCCTGCGCTGGAGCGTCAGAAGGCATGTCTTCTATCCTAAACAGAATCGCAGCCTCTCGTCGCCGAAGTGCTATAAAGAATGTCCTAGCGATGCCTGAAACTCAATCCAACTCCGGCGCAGTTGTGGCCGACTGCCTGATCAAACAATTTGGCCGCTTTGCCGCGTTGCGCGGAATCAGCGCCGAATTTTCGGCGGGAAAGCTCTACGTAATCGTCGGTGACAACGGCGCAGGCAAAACGACGCTTCTCCGGACAATCGCTGGCCTGGCGCATCCGACCCGAGGCACGATTTCGGTGTTAGGTGCGAAAGACCTGAAATCTGTTCGTGCGCAGATAGGTTACATGGCGCATCCTTCGCTGCTCTATGACGAGATGAGCGCCATGGAGAATCTGCGTTACTTCGCCGGGCTTTACGGGGTTGAAGACGCCAGATGCCGCGACGTGATCGCTAGGGTAAAGCTGGATCCTGATCTGGAGCGTCCCGTCGGCCAGTATTCGCAAGGAATGCGGCAGCGGCTTTCCCTGGCACGCGCCCTCCTCAATGATCCCAAACTGCTCTTGCTCGACGAGCCGTTCTCGAACGTTGATTCTCGGTCCGCGCGAGACATGGCGGCTCTGCTCGCAACAATGCGAACACTGCAGAAGACGGTCCTCGTCGTCACCCATCAACCAGCTGTGTTGGAATCGGTCGCGGACGAATTCATCTGGATGGAAGCAGGCAAGATTACCAATCGAACATCGACGTTCCGGGCGGCTGAGCCATGAGCTTCCTTGCCGTCACCCGTGCTGCTCTGGCAAAGGACATTCGCCTCGAATGGCGATCTAAAGATGCGATCAATGCCATGCTGTTTTTCGCTTTGCTAGTGGTCGTGATCTTCAGCTTTGCGTTTGATCCGACGGCTGAAGAATCGCGCCGGATCGCGGGAGGGTTGATCTGGGTGGCGTTTCTGTTTGCAGCAATTGTGGCGCTGAATCAGACTTGGGCGCGCGAATTGCGAAACCAAGTGCTGGATGCCTACCGGGTATCACCCGCGCCCGCGAATCCGCTGTTCCTGTCGAAGGCCCTGGGCAACTTGATCTTTGTGGGCGCGCTGGAACTACTGATGACGCCTCTATTTATTGCCTTTTACAAGCTGCGCGCGCTGGGACCGGCGTGGCAACTCGTTCCGGTAGGTGTGCTGGGCACATGGGCACTGGTGGTCAATGGAACATTTTTTGCCGCAATGTCATTGCGGACGAGAAGCCGCGAAATCATGCTGCCGCTGCTGCTCTTTCCGCTCTCGATCCCTGCTCTCCTGGGAATGGTGAATGCGACCACCGCACTTCTTACCGGAGAAGACTCCGCGCGTTTTTGGATCGCCTTGCTGCTGGCGTATGATGTCGTGTTCACCACGGCGTGCTTGCTCCTATTTGAAACCGTGCTCGAAGCAGAATGAAACGCAGCTTCCCCATCCTGGCAATCATCACCGCATTGCTGTTGAGCTTTGCGCTTTATGAGGCACTGATTGGCGCGCCTACTGAGCGGACGATGGGCGACGTGCAGCGTATTTTTTATTACCACGTGCCCTCCGCGTGGACGGCGTTCGTATTGTTCCTAATCAACTTCGTCTCGTCCGTCATTTATCTGGTTCGTCGCAATATCAAAGCCGACGTTCTTGCACTGGTGAGTGCGGAAGTTGGTGTGGTCTTCTGCACGGTAGTGATGGTGACCGGCCCGATCTGGGCGCGCCCGGTCTGGGGGATTTGGTGGGCGCCGGGCGATATCCGCCTCACAACCACGCTGGTGCTTTGGCTGATTTACATCAGCTATCTCGTGCTGCGCCGCTTCTCAACCAGCGGCCAAACACCGGTCGTCGCCGCGGTGGTGGCGATTTTTGGAGCACTCGACGTTCCGCTGGTGTATTTCTCGATCTGGTTTTTCCGGACCCAGCATCCCTCCCCGGTGATTGGAGGCGGCGGATCGCTGGATCCCCGCATGGCGCAAGTCTTGCTGATCAACTGGGCAGCATTTATGTGCCTGGCATGGCTGCTCTGCTGGACGCGCTACCGTCTCGAAGTCTTGAAGCGGGAAGTTGAGGAAGCGCAAGCGTTGGAATCGCTGCTTGAGGGGTCGCGATGAACTCGATCCCGTACCTTTATGCCGCATACATCGCGACCTGGCTCATTCACGGAACGTATTTGGCGATTCTGGTGCGCAAGTACTCAAGAATTCGGCGAGAGATGGAAAACTTGCGCAAGGATGGTAAACACTGAAACTTTTCTCTGTGGTTAAAACAAACAGCCTGAACCCCCATGAGGATACAGAGGTTGTTACGTCGTAAGATTACAGATCGGCCCAGGCCCTTGCGGATTCTTGCGGAACATCTTCCGGGCAGAGAAACTCGTATTCTTCGATCATTGTGGCAACGCCAGTCCGGGTCGTAGATTCTGGTTCGACCCGAACTACCCGGGCAATGAAACGAACGTTCAGCGGTTCTGTCATGGTCACCTGCGGTGGGAAGCACATTGTGACTTCCACTTTGGCGCCTTTAGCCAACCAGCGATCCAGATAAAAAAAGATTCCGCGGGCGCTTACATTTTCGGTTTCGGTGGAAAACTCGCAAGGAATGCCAGACACTCGCACCGACGCGGGCAGCTTGATGGTGAAGCGCCGCGTTGCGCGCCGCTCGGGGTAATTTTCGACGACCGATTCTTGTCGCAACAGCATTTTTCTCATATCGCACTGCATGCCACGTTCGCAGGCGCCGGCTCAGAAGCGCTTCTAGCTGCAAGCGTTATCCAGTAATGAGGCGATTGCAAGCAAGAACACCGGAGGGCGCCACCGCGAGTTAACGCCTTTCGATGTACTGGGGAGGGGCTTTAAACCAGTGAGGGCAACGGATTGCCGAAGCCCAACTGGCCACGAACCACTAGCCACTATTTAAAACCAGCGGCATCTCTCAACGAATTCCCACGCATCAGACTGGAAGAAGCCCATCTCAAACTTGTGTTTGCGGGGACCAAACTTGACAGCCTATCCATCAGATGTTTAAGTAATTACTTGCTTTAAGCCAATCAGGTCCGCAGCGCGCAAGGCCGGCTGCCAGGCAGGCGTTGAGCGCGAGTCGGGCGCCATTTCTCCCAATATTTCTCCAGGAAACGGGAACTCGGAGGGTTCTGTGATGGTTAATCGCGGTGGGGCGAGAACGGTCTCGGCGCCGGTACGCTCATTGCTGCTCGGTGCTTTGCTGCTCCTCGGCTGCAGCCTGCTGTTCAAACACGATGCTTCCCTTCCGCTGACCTCTCATCCGACCCCAGCGAACGCGACCCAGGTGCTGTCCGCGTTTGCCAAACTGCCGATAAGCTTTGAGCCGAATGAAGGCCAAGCTGATGGCCGCGTCAAGTTTTTGGCGCACGGAGCCGGCTATGGGCTGTACCTTGCCCCCAAAGCCGCCTTGCTTTCATTTCCAAAGCGTTCACAGACCCGTGCTCAAGCCGCAATTGAAATGCAACTGGCGGGAGCAAATGAGAATTCGCAACTGTCTGGAACCGATCGCCAAACGGCGCACAGTAATTACTTCATTGGCAACGATCCCTCCCATTGGCTGCGAAATATTCCGCAGTTCGCCCGTGTTCGGTATCCGGACATTTATCCAGGGATCGATCTTGCCTTCTACGGAAAACAAGGCCGCCTAGAGTACGACTTTGACGTTAATCCGGGTGCTGACCCGCGCATGATTGACCTCGATTTCAAAGGCGCAAACAATGTAAAAATAGCCGCCAACGGGGACCTCGTCCTCTCACTCGACGGCCGCGAGCTGCGATTCGAGTCTCCGCGCGTGTATCAGAATTCCGCCCATGGAGTTCAGACGGTCGCTGGATCTTTTGTCCTCCGCGGAGAACACCGCGCCGGTTTTGAAATCGGCGCCTATGATCGCAGCCGGACTCTGGTTATCGATCCGGTGCTCGCCTTCTCGACCTACCTGGGCGGATCCGGTGATGAGAGCTGCTCTTCTGTCGCGGGTCTCACGTTCGTGCCGCACTGCCCGGCCATCGCGGTGGATTCGGCATCGCGGGCCTATGTGGCGGGCGTCACCACCACTTCTAGCGGCACGTTTTCTGGAAGCACTCCTGACGTCATCCCTCCGGTTGGAGCTGCGAATATCTTCGTCGCACGTTTCAACCCCATCAGTGCTGGTGCAAATTCGCTGGATTACGTCACCTACTTTGGGGGTGGCGGCACCCAGTACCCCGCCGGAGTTGGCGTGGACAGCGGATTTAATGCCTATGTCGCCGGCACTACCGATTCATCAAATTTCTTCACCACAGTTGGCGCATATCAGAACGGTCCCCTCTCCGCTGGAAACCACGTGTTCGTTTCGAAATTGGATTCCAGTGGATCGGTGATTCTGTATTCGACGTATCTGTCCGGCACTGGAACCGATCTGGCGAGTGGCCTCGCGCTCGACAATTTGGGGCGGGCTTACGTAATCGGCATCACCAACTCTTCGGACTTTCCCCACACTGCTGGCGCGCTCCAGATTAGTCCGGCCGCCACGAACCAGTTTTTCTTCAGCAAGATTGATCCATCCCTGAGTGGGACCAACAGCCTGTCATATTCAACCTACATAGGCGGCAGCACCCCTTCGAGCGGGACAGTCGTGGGCGGGGCAGTGGCTGTCGACAGCAGCTTCAACGTGTATTTGGCGGGCGGAACGAATTTCACCGACATGCCTACCCTGAATGCGTATCAGAGCGCGAATCAGGGCGGATATGACGTTTGGGCGGCGAGGCTGAATGCTCCGGCCAACAATACACAGCAATACACCCCACAATTCGAAACATATTTTGGCGGAAGCGGTGACGACACTGCCTACGGCATAGCCACAGATCCATCGAGCACTGCTAACACGTACATCACAGGTTCAACCACCTCGTCGAATATCGCAACGGTTCCTGTCGTAACTTCAGGTTCGCCATTCCCCAAAGCATTTGGCGGCGGAACTGACGCGTTCGTTACCAAGTTCGGAGCGCTACTCACCACCGGCACCAACTCAGGTAAAGTGCCGCTGAACTACTTTACATATTTGGGCGGAGGTGGAACGGATATCGGCCTCGCGGTTATTGCTGATTCAAGCCAAAACGCCCGCGTGATCGGCTGGACGAACTCCAGCGACTTTCCGGCGGTCAACAGTCCCGTGCAGGCAAACCTCGCAGGCGGGAAGGACGCGTTCTATGCGCGAATCTTAACGACGGGCATCAGCAGCACTACCAGCAGTTCCTCCACGTTTCTTGGCGGGTCGGGCAATGACATCGGCACAGGCGTGGCTGTGGACTCAGCGCTGAATACTTATCTGACCGGTGAAACCTCGTCCACCAATTTTCCCAAAGCGAATCCGCTTCCGGCCAATCCCTCGCAGCCCTACGGGCCATCCGATGCGTTCGTCAGTCAACTGGGGCCAAGTGTTGTTTTGTCCATGAATAACCCAGCGGTTAATCCCTCCCCGGTTGGAGTGGGAAACCAAGTGAAGTTTACCTACTCGATCTTCAACAATGGAGATCCAGTAACTGGAGCCGTATTCACCGATAACATCGCCGCGAATTCTTCATCCGTAACGGCGTCCTCCACTCCGGGCACTTGCGGATCAAGCAGCGGAACTACTTTGATTTGCAACCTGGGCACGATTCCCAGCTCCACCAGCACTACGACGGCAGCAGCAACGGTCACTGTTACCGTTAATGTGGCGGTTCCGAGTTCGACCGGAGTCATCCCCCCGCAACCAGCCCCGATCGGTAACAGCGGAACACTGACCGTGACTGGATCAAGTTTTTCGAAAACCGCAGCAGCAACTGCCGTTGTCAACGATTTTGGAGTCACCGCATCTCCGGCGAGCGCAACCGTGCTTGCCGGGGCAGGCGCAACTTACGCGGCAAAAGTCACACCGACCGGCGCTGGCTTTCCGGAATCGGTCTCTCTGGCCTGCGGATCAGGCCTGCCCTCCGGAGCAGCTTGCTCGTTCACCAACAACCCCATCCCGAACATGAGCGGCGGAGCCCAAAGCCGCAGCCTGCAGATCACCACCACGGCTCGCGTGACCACTCCAGCGTCATTGTTCCGGCCAGGTGGATCAGCGTACGCGATCTGGTTGCCGATTCTCGGCGTCGGTCTGATGGGCACCGGCATCTCCCGCAAACGCCGGGTGCTGCTAGGCACATTCATCGCCGTGCTTTTGGGATTGGCTCTGCTGCAAGCTGGATGCGGCTCAAGCTCCAGCAACACCACCACAACTACCGGGACTCCAGCTGGAACTTACACCGTAACAATTAATGCCACATCCGGATCAGCCACGCGTACGACTACGCTGCAGTTGACGGTGCGGTAGTCTGGCTGGAGGTAGGGACAAACGCACGTTGATGTCAGCGGTGTATCTTCCCTATTCGACGCGCTTCAGGACGACTGCGGCAGTTTCGTCGGCGCCAATCGTCCCCTGCAACTTCACCCAGTCATCGAACTTTTCCGGCGGCACACTGAGTTCACGCACGATATATTCGCGCCAGTA
>WNGK01003111.1_pt1 | contig 24463 bp, 22 predicted proteins | sample 5400601 | NCBI WGS metagenome assembly WNGK01 (sample SAMN13153376, study PRJNA577476) | soil metagenome | isolation source: 60 cm soil or saprolite under Garry oak tree replicate 1 | place: USA:California | collected 2016-06-15
GCTTTGGCGCCGCCGGCGTTGGAATGACGCTCGGTCTTCTGCAATATGTAATCGGCCGAGACCGGCTGAGGGCGGTCGGAACCAAACCTCAGAGACAACAGCGCAATACAGAACGAGTGGTTAACTTTGACTTCGTTACTCTTGGTCTCGCGGTCTTTGGCGGCGTGACTGGCGCGGCGCTCGGTTTTCACTTTGGCGAGGCCGGTTTCGTCTCGGCACTGTTTCCTTGTGTCGTCGGCTTTTTTGCGGGCTACCTAATCGGCACAACCAGACTGCTGACAGGTGATGAGCTCAAGCGCGTGCTGGTGATCTTCATTCTGTTTGTCTTTTCAATTCTGTTTTGGATGACCTACGAACAAGCGGGTTCGAGCCTCACACTTTTCGCGGATCGCCTGACGCGAACGACCGTTTTCGGCTGGCAGTATCCGTCGAGCTGGTTCCAGTCCGTTCCCGCGGTCTTCGTCATCATGCTGGCGCCAGTGCTTGCGGCGTTGTGGCAGCGTCTCGGCGGGCGCCAGCCATCAAGCCCCGGCAAGTTTACCTACGGCCTAATCTTCGCAGGACTGGCATTTGTCCTCGTGACCTTTGCTTCGATGCTGACGGGTGGGGGGCGCATCAGTGTGTGGTGGTTGATTGGAGTCTACTTCCTGCAAACGTTGGGTGAGCTTTGCTTGAGTCCGGTGGGCTTGAGCACAGTGACGAAGTTATCGCCGGGACGGATGGTCGGTCTGATGATGGGTGTTTGGTTTCTTTCAATCTCGATCGGCAGTTATATCGCGGGGCTCACAACGCGACTGTTTGCCGGGAATGCTCAGGGTGTTCTGACACGCGCGTTTGGAACGTTTGCCGTGATTACACTGATTGCTGCGTTGGTGCTTGCGCTGCTGACGCCAGCGATCAAGAAGATGACTCCGCGATCTGCTTGATCGGTGTTACCGTCGTTGACATCTCGGGCAGAAATAAGTTGAACGTCCACCGTGCACCGCGCGCCGGATGCGCGCGCCGCAATTGACGCACGGCTCGCCTTCGCGTTCGTACACACGCCAGAACCTTTCAAACGCTTCACCGTAGGAAAAACCGTCTGGATGTTCCAAGTCGACCCGCGACGTTGAGCTGTCCGTGATCGCGTCGCTCAGCACATCACAAATCGCCTGATGCAGGCGCGCCACTCTCGGCGATGAAAGCGTGTCGGCGATCTTGAATGGGTTTATGCGGGCGCGGAATAAAGCCTCCGCCGCGTAGATATTGCCGAGCCCGAGCACTTTGGTTTGATCCAGCAGCAAAGTCTTTAACGAGCGCCGTGAGCGACCAAGAATATCCTTCAAATAAGTGAGACTGAATTCAGGCGAAAATGGTTCCGGCGCCAGGTCGACGATTCCTTTGGTGTGGTGTAAGCGCGACGTCAGCTCCAGTTTCATGATCCCGAACTTTCGCTGATCGCGAAATACCAAACGCCGTTCGTTGTCCAGATAGAAAATCGCATGCGAGTGCTTCGGCAGTTGGTCGTCGCTGTTGAGATAAAGGAACTTCCCCGTCATGCGGAGATGTACTGCGAGAATGAGCCCTTGCTGACGCGCGGGCTTCTGCACCGGTACTGTAGCCCGACTCTGGGGAAGCGCATGAGCGCGCTTTGCGGACAAGATGCCCGCGCTCCCGGGAAGGGCTCCTTTACGTTCCATTAAGATCAGGATGAACTTGCCGCGCCGTTCCACTCCGGTGATGCGCGAGCCCCTCAATCTGCGATTGAATTGCGAGGGCTTGAGCGGAGCGATCAGTTTGGCGAGCTTGATTTCGCTGGCGACGATTTGTCGATCGAGAATTGTGCGACGCAACGCGCGCACGACGTGTTCGACTTCGGGAAGTTCTGGCATTGGCTCAACTATCTTAGACGGGAACGGCGTTCCCGTCTAAGACGAGCGAGTTGTAGCCCAATGTTTCATCGTATGCGGAAGAGCATCATTCTAGAACACTCCCAGTAATAGGAGTATCAAAACGATGACCAACAATAGGCCGACGCCACCGCTAGGGCCGTAGCCCCAACTTCTGCTATACGGCCATCTCGGTACCGTCCCCAATAACAACAAAATTAAGAGTATTAGCAGAACTAACCCCATGACCAATCCTCCCTTCCAAGTCGCGCGGCTGCTGACATCAGCGCCGCAGTTTACCTTTATCAAACAGGGCAGCAACGTTCATGCCGCCGGTGGGAAAGATCTGTTGTTAGATTGTGACAAAACCGGGATCGAGTTCGTAAGAAAGACCTTGCGAAAGAAGCGCAAGAATTAGTGTGTTGCATTGATTATCCTTTCAATGTCAGACCTTATCGTTTCGATGAGTCCGGGCTTCCGAGCCTCGATATTCAAGCGCAACAATGGCTCGGTGTTTGAAGCACGGATATTGAAGCGCCAATCATCGGTATCAAGCGAATATCCGTCAGTGAAATCTTCTTTGCCTTCTTTTCCGAATCGATCCTTGACCGCGCTGATAGCTTTCTCGATGTCGTCAACCCGATAATTCAGCTCACCGGACATGTAGTGGCCCTCCATGTAGGGCCGCATCATTTCGGAAAATGGTTCTCCGGTTTTTGAAAGATGCTCAAGGATCAGCAGAAAGGGAATGATTCCGTTGTCGGCATAGTAGTTATCCCGGAAGTAGTAGTGCGCGCTCATCTCGCCGGCGAAGATCGCGTTTTCCTTTCGCATGCGATCCTTGATGAACGCGTGTCCACTCTTCGAAATAATCGGTTGCGCCCCGTGCTGCGCACAGACTTTGATTGTCGGCCAAATCACGCGCGGATCGAAAATGATTTTGTTGTTGTTGCCGTGCTTGCCCAGGAGAATGTCAGCCAACAAGGCTGTAACGTAAGCACCCGATATGAATTCGCCGTTCTCATCCAGGAACATGCAACGATCGGCGTCCGCATCCCAGATCGCGGCGAAGTGCGCGCCCGATTCTTTGGTCAGCTTCACACTCTCGGCGCGGTTTTCAGGCAGCATCGGATCCGGCGTCCCTTTCGGAAAGGTTCCGTCCGGTTCGAAATTCAGCGGGATCAGACTCAGCTTCAACTTTTCCGCGAGCAGGGCGACGCCGCGGTTTACGTATCCGAAGTTTGCGTTGCCAATGAAAGTGAACGGTTTGACGGCACTGGCATCGATGAAAGTGAGCACGTGCCCGAGGTAATCGTTTAGTACATCCTTCTTTTCGACATTGCCTTTCGTTGACGAGGCTACCTCCTTGTCTTTCTCCGCCTTGAGCAGATCCCGAATCTCAAAAAGTCCCGTCTCTGAAGAGATGGCCGTCGCCTTTTCTCGCACCATTTTTGCGCCGTTGTACTGTTTTGGATTGTGCGAAGCTGAAACTACGACGCCGCCCGAGTAGTTGTCGGACGCCCCGACCGCGTAGTAGAGCATGTCGGTCGTGATGCCGCCGATATCAATGACATGGACACCGGCGTCAACGAAACCGGAAGTCAGCGCTTCCTTCAACGCCGGCGATGATGTGCGCGCATCCATGCCGACAACCATCGTCGTTGGTTGAAACAAGTAGGTGTAGGCTTTGGCGATGCGCCGGTACGCCTCTTCGTCCAGGTCAGTTGGATAGACGCCCCGAATATCGTAGGCGCGAAAGATTTCCCAGTTCACAATGAAGTCCCTTCTAGTCCTGCGCCCTCCCCAGCCCAACCGAGATGCTCGGTTGGGGACAACGGTGTCGGGCTACTGCCCCGCAGCACTGACTCGAACACGCTCACGCGCAGGTCTTCGTGTAATCCGTCAGCGAGGTCTTGTCGCCCAGCACTGTGCCGGCTCCAACGACCGCTGAGCGACCGATATGGCAGCCGCGCCCGACTATCGCATCGGTGACGCTGGCCGCTGTGCTAAGCCGCGCATGAGGCCAGATGACTGAGTTCTCGATGCGGGCGCACTCTTCCACGAAACAACCCTGGCCAAGAACGGAATTGATGATCTGGGCGCCGGGTTTGATCGAACAGTCGTCGCCGATCATCGAGAGATCGTCAATCTCCGCGATGGTAGCTGAATCAAAATTGCCGCGGCGCTCCTTAATGTGAATGCGCCCGACCCGACTTGCGAGCAGATCGTGATGAACTCTTAGATAGCGTTCCGGTGTGCCTATATCAATCCAGTAGGTGCGCTGTGGAATATGAGCGTAAAAGGCTTCCTTGCGCGCCAAAAGATTAGGAAACAGGCCGTACTCGAATGAATGGTTTTCACCGGCGGGGATGTAGTCGAGCACCTTCGGTTCCAATACATAGGTTCCGGCGTTGATTGTGTTGACGGTAATTTCATCTTCCCTGGGCTTCTCAAGAAATTGTCGAATGCGACCGTCGCTTTCCGTCTCAACCAGACCGTAAGAGCGCGGGTTGTCGACCGGAGCGAGCACGACGGTTGCCATTGCCTTGCGCTCGTTATGCTCGCGTATGACGGCTTTCAGATCGAGGTCCGTCAGGATATCGCCGTTGAAGACGACGGTCGGCTCGCGAATTAGTTCCTCAGCGAACTTGTATGCGCCAGCCGTGCCCATCGGCTGGGGCTCGACCATATATTTCAACGCGACGCCATAGTCGGATCCGTCACCAAGCAATTGTTCGATCTTGTTTTGCTGATAGGAAAGCGAGAGCGTGATATCGGTGATACCCGCACGTCGCAGAGTATCGATCTGATAGAGCAGAAATGGCCGGTTGCAAATCGGCACGATCGGTTTAGGAGTGTAAACAGTCAACGGTCGCAGACGTGTGCCTTTGCCGCCCGCCAGAATCAGTGCCTGCATGCTTGATTACCGATTTGTTGTAGCCGAGGTTGAATAACGAACGCGAGTCTAACACTCGCGAGCAAAGGTTTTCAATTGCGAATAGCGGTTACCGAACCGCGAGCCCCAGCAAGCGGGTCACGCTGCTCGACATACCTTGAAAGGATGACCCATTCGCTACCGCTCGTGGTTCCGTCAAGACAAGGTTGCTTGACACCCTTCTGGGGTAAATAGTAAATGGTAAATGGTCAATAGCGCAGCAAAAGTAATTATCAAGCAATCATGTCAGAGACCAGAGAAGCAGTGATTATCAGCGCGGTGCGCACGCCGGTTGGGAAGTTTCAAGGTTCGTTAAAGGGTTTCTGCGCGACAGACCTCGGCGCGCTGGTCGTGCGCGAAAGCGTGAAGCGCGCGGGAGTGAAACCGGAAGAGATCGATGAAGTGATCATGGGCTGTGTAATCCAGGCGGGTTTGGGCCAGAACCCGGCGCGGCAGGCGGCCCTCCGAGGCGGTTTGCCGCCGGCTGTATCCGCGGTGACAGTCAACAAGGTTTGCGGCTCGGGCCTCAAGGCCGTCATGATGGCGGCGCAGGGAGTGCAACTTGGTGATGCGGGTATCGTCGTTGCCGGTGGAATGGAATCGATGAGTAATGCGCCCTATTTGATTCCCAAAGCACGCGAAGGATATCGACTGGGCAACGGCGTGCTGGTAGATGCGATGATCAATGATGGGCTGTGGGATGCGTTCGAGAATTACCATATGGGCTGCACGGGTGAGGTGGTTGCGGAAAGATTCAGCGTTAGTCGCGCGGAGCAGGATGAGTATGCCTTCAACTCGCACCAGAAAGCGGCGGCGGCGATCAAAGCGGGGAAATTCAAAGACGAGATCGTGGCCGTAGAGATTCCGCAAAAGAAGGGCCCGCCCGTAATCTTCGATACGGACGAAACCGTGCGCGAAGATACTTCGCTCGAAGGGCTTGCGAAACTCAAGCCCGCATTCCAGCCAGACGGAACTGTGACTGCTGGAAATGCGCCGGGTGTTAACGACGGAGCGTCCGCAGTCGTGGTCACGTCGCTTGATCGCGCGCGTTCGTTGGCGCTGGAACCGATGGCACGTATTGTGGCGCAGGCAACTTCCGGTATTGAACCGGAGCTGGTGATGATGGCGCCAGTCGAAGCGATTCGAAAGCTTTTGAAAAAGACGGGCTGGTCGTTGAGCGATGTCGATCTGATCGAGTTGAATGAAGCGTTTTCAGTTCAGGCGGTGGCGATTATTCGCGAACTTGATCTTGATCCCGACCGCCTGAACGTCAATGGCGGCGCCGTCGCGTTGGGCCACGCGATCGGACAATCGGGTTCGCGATTGTTGACAACGATGCTTTACGAGCTGAAGCGACGCGATGCGCATCGGGGCCTTATTTCGTTGTGTCTGGGCGGCGGCAACGCGGTGGCGATGGCGGTTGAGAGGTAAAAACAGAACTCGATGTCACCACAACAACACAACAAGTTCCTGGCGATCGTGCATCTCGTTTACAGCGGGTTTTATTTGCTGTTAGCAATTGGATTTAGTCTCTTCTTCTTTTTCGTGTTCAGCGCGATTCCGGACCAGCCTGGGCACGGAGACCCGCCGCCATTCTGGTTCTTCGTGTTTTTCTCCAGCTTCTTTTTATTCTTTTATGGAGCGTTGATGGTTCCCTCGATAGTAGCCGGCTATGCGCTCTTGAAGCAAAGACGTTGGGCCAAGACTGCTGCAATAATCGCCGGCGTACTCGCGGCCATGCAATTCCCGATCGGAACGGCGGTGTGTGTTTACACTTTCTGGTTCTTATTCAGTGAGCCCGGCAAAGTGTTGTACGAAAAACCAACTTACGCGTTGCCGCCGCCTCCGCCCGTCTGGAATAATCAATCTCAAATGAGGAGCGAGGATCAACACCTCCCCCGCACGCCGCCGGACTGGCGTTAGTTATCGGTAATGGAGAGATTGCAGTGAGCGAGATCATCGGCGTACTCGGCGCGGGAACGATGGGCAACGGCATCGCGCAGGTGGCGGCGCGGGCCGGGTACAGCGTCCTAATGCGAGATGTGAACGACGAGTTTCTGCAACGCGGAATGGCGGCGATTGACAAGAGCCTGCAACGAGATGTCGATAAAGAGCGAATAAAAGAAGATGAGAAGCGATCAATTATCGGACGCATCACTACGACAACCAAGCTTGAGGCTTTGAGCGAAGCTTCGTTTGTGATCGAAGCGGTTACCGAGGATTTGCAGGTAAAAACTGAAGTCTTCCAAAGGCTTGATGAGATTGCAAAACCCGACGCGATTCTTGCTTCCAACACTTCGTCGATCTCGATTACGAAACTCGGCGCGGCTACGCGCCGGCCTCACAAAGTCATCGGCATGCACTTTATGAATCCAGTGCCGGTGATGAAGTTGGTGGAAGTGATACGCGGGATGGCGACGTCCGATGAGACTTATGACCAAGTGCGCACGTTGGCTGAACAGCTGGGCAAGACCGCGCTCGATTGTCAGGATTCACCGGGGTTCGTTTCGAATCGCGTCTTAATGCCGATGATCAACGAAGCCATCTTCACGCTTTACGAAGGCGTCGCGACGCGCGAGAGTATCGATGGCATTATGAAGCTGGGGATGAATCATCCGATGGGGCCATTAACGCTCGCTGACTTCATCGGACTTGACGTTTGCCTGGCAATCATGAATGTTTTGCATGACGGTCTCGGCGATCCAAAGTACCGCCCGTGCCCTCTGCTGAAGCGTTATGTTGACGCCGGCTGGCTGGGGCGAAAGTCGGGACGCGGGTTTTATGAGTACCGAGAAAGCCTGAGCACATGAATCTGAGATTTGAAATCTGAAATTTCGAAATGCAAGAAAACGAAATCGCACATTATTGCCAAAAGTGTCTGGCCGCGAATCCACTCGGTCAGGATTTTTGCGCTCGGTGCGGCACGCGCCTGATGATCGTCGTCGAGCCGTCGTCGATGCGTTATGAAATCGCCGAGTCGGGCGCTCCAGGCGACGAGCACTTGCTGGAGAGAATCTCCGTGCTCGAGAACCGCCTGGCGCGACTGGCGGAACGTCTCGAGCGTGCACTCGATCTGCTGCTACGTCAGGCCCAGAACTCCTATTTCGATCGCTCGCTCTTGAAATCGTTGATTGGCCTCTTGACCGAAGACGGAGTTGTGCAGAATGAAAAGCTCGAGCGTATGTGGCAGCAGCGCTGTAAGCAGGACGCAGCCGCGCAGGAACAGAGCAATCGTCGCGACGAGCTGCGGGCGAAAATAGTAGCCAATTATAACGGGCCTGAGCGTGCTACGTTCGAACAGTTTGTGGTTGAGGGCTTTCTTTTGATCGAAGACGAAAAGCCCGCCAGCGGCGCTCGCGCTTTGCAACGTGCCGCGGAGATGGATCCTCGAAACGGCCTACTGCTTTCGTTTGTTGGTGAGCATTTCTTTCGCACCGGCAAAACAAAGGCCGCGCGCGAATTCCTGACCAGAGCACTCGAGGCCGCGCCGGATGACAATCATGTGCTGTTGCTGCTTGGTTTGGTTTGCGGTGACGAAGGCGACACCGAAAAGGCGAAGCACTTGCTCCAAACTGCAACGCGGCGCGGTGGGCCGTCATTCGCGGCGCATTATGGGCTCGGCAGACTGTTTGTCGCTGAACGGGAGTGGCGAAAGGCGCTGCGTGAATTCAAGCTGGCGCTGACGACCAAACCTTCTCCTGAGGCTCACTACGCACTCGGTTGTCTCTACTATCAAATTGGCCGCGATACGCTGGCGGTTCGTCATTTGCGCGATGCTATTGATTTGGACAGCGCTTACAGTGAAGCTTTGGGTCTTCTCGCACTCGTTTACAAGCGCTTGGGCAAACACGAGCTGGCGCGGGCCGCGTCTGAGAAGGCTGCCGGCAAGGGTGCTTTCCAACGCGGGAAGAAGAGACCGGCCCGCGATGATGCGCCTCCTGAGCCGGCGCCGTTCAAAGCGTGGCTCGGCAGTGACAAGAGATTGTTGACCGGCGGCGACCCGCGTCTCGCGGAAGCTATGCGCGAGGACGCACTCAAAGCATTTGTAACGCCGGTCGTAGAAAACCGTTGACCACCGCGCGTTGACAGCCGATATTTGGCCGCTATAATCAATCCTTTTGCGCGGCAGCCGCCAAATCAGGGCTTTCGTCACCAGGTGTGCGTAGTGCGGATAGAGCTTGACCAGTTGGAAGGAAGCGAAGGGCGATTCGCGCATGCCTATGGAGCCGGAGAGCTTGACCTGGAAGACGAACGCGTGCGTTTGCACGGGGCGCCTGAGATTTCGGGCCGGCTTGTGCGTGACGGGAATAAAATACTGCTAAGGGGCAATCTATCCGCCATTGCGCAAGTTGATTGCGATCGCTGCCTGAGAGCCGTTGAAGTACCAATCGAATCCGATTTGAACCTCTGGTATGTCACGGTTCAGGAGTACGAGTCGCTGCACGCGGCCGCGCTCGAAGATGAAGACCTCGCCCTTTCGATATTTGACGGCGAAGCTGTCAACATCGACGAGGTAGTGCGGGAGCAAGTGCTTTTGGCTGTTCCGTTGCGAACTGTTTGTCGTGAAGATTGCAAAGGCTTATGCCCGGTTTGCGGCACAGACAGGAATTTGAAAAATTGTGACTGCCGGACAACGGAGACTGATGCGCGTTGGGCAGCGCTCAAACATTTGCGATTTTAGATTTTTGATTTTCGATTTTTCTTTGACCCCTTGGTTTTGGGTCGCTGATCTTTGGATGTGTTCCAGACCTGAGAATTCGGATCTGGAATCTAAAATCAAAAATCTGAAATCGAAAATCGAAAATCATCGGAGTAATTATGCCAAATCCAAAACGGCGACATTCAAAAGCACGCAGGGGCAAACGTCGGGCGCATGACGCACTGCGTGTGCCGCAAACGACTCTTTGCCCAAACTGCCAGGAGCCTCGTTTACAACACCGGGTGTGTCCCAAGTGCGGTTACTATAAAGGCCGCGAAATTCTGCAAGTGGAACAGACCTAAACCGGCTGAAAATTCCCCGTGCGCGAATGGTCAAGGCAAGGATCCCGCTTGACGGGCAAGGTTGTTCTCGACGCGATGGGCAGCGACCACGCGCCGCACGCGGAGATTGACGGCGCGCTTGCGGTCACGCGCGATCTGGGCATCGGCGTCATCCTGGTAGGCCGCACGGAGATCGTCGAGCCTGAGTTGCGGCGCTGTGGCTGGCGCGGCGACGGTGATCACGGCATTGAGCTGGTTGAAGCGGCTGAAGTCATTAGGATGGACGATCCGGTTGCGACGTCGATCAGACGGAAGAAGAAAAGCTCTTTGAGAATCGGGTGCAAACTAGTTACCGAAGGACGCGCCGACGGTTTCGTCTCGGCGGGTAATACCGGCGCGGCAATGGCGACCGCGAAGATGGTTATCGGCATGTTACCTGGTGTCGATCGTCCGGCGCTGGCGGCGCTGATGCCGACCAAATCGGGAAGACCGACGCTGCTCATAGACGTGGGTGCTAATTCCGAGTGCAAGGCGCATCACCTGGTGCAGTTTGCCATTATGGGCGACGCTTATTCGCGCGCGGTGCTGGGAACAATCAGACCAACGATCGGCTTAATGAGCATCGGCGAAGAACAAGCCAAAGGGAACGACTTGACGAAAGAGGCGTTTCCCCTTTTGCGCGAGTTGAGCAGTTTGAACTTCGTCGGGAACGTCGAGGGTCGCGACGTCTTCTCGGGCTCAGTAGATGTTATCGTTACTGACGGTTTCACCGGAAACGTAATGCTCAAGCTGTCCGAGGGGTTGACGGCCGCAATGCTTTCGATGATCAAGCGCGAGCTGACGTCCTCGGCAATGACAAAGGCAGGCGCGATGTTGGCGCGGCCGGCGTTTCGGAATATAAAGAAGCGGCTGGATTATTCGGAGCACGGCGGCGCTCCGCTTCTCGGCGTTAGACAGATTGTGGTGATTGGCCACGGCAGCTCGAATGCGCGCGCGATCAGAAACGCGATCCGCAGCGCGAGAGAGTTTTGTGAAAACCGGGCCAGCGAACGGATCGAGAGCGGTATCGCTGAAATTAGCGCTGCCGAAAAGCTGATGCGTATCGCGCGCGCGGGTTAAATACCGTGGCCTTTTCTTTTGGCGCTCGGTAGTATTGCCGTGCGCTATTCATTTTATTTGCGATTATTGTGGGGAGTTAGATGGCAGATATGCACGCCGGCATCCTTGGCACCGGCCACTCGTACCCGGAGGGAATTCTGACCAACGCCGAGCTGGAAAGGATGGTGGAGACGTCGGATGATTGGATCACGACGCGTACCGGGATCAAACAACGGCGAAAAGCAGCGCCGGGAGAATACACATCGCAGTTTGCCGTACGTGCGGCGCGCAGCGCGCTCAAGCGCGCGCGTATCGACCCGGCAGAAATCGATCTGCTCTTGTGCGCCACGGTGACGCCGGACCAGATACTGCCGTCAACTGGTTGCATCATTCAGGCCGAATTAGGCGCTAACAAGGCCGCCGCGATGGATCTGGTAGCGGCCTGCTCCGGTTTCCTGTATGGCTTGACTCTGGCGGATACAATGATTCGAACGGGTCAGTCACGCTATGCGCTGGTGATTGGCGCTGAGATTCTGACGCAGTATGTTGATTACACTGATCGAGGAACCTGCGTTCTGTTCGGCGACGGCGCAGGCGCCGCGGTGTTGGGACCGGTCGATGCTAATCGGGGAATCCTGGCGGCGCGGATAAGATCGGATGGCCGCTATCTGGAGCAGCTCTATTCGCCGGGGGGCGGCACGCGGCGGCCACCGAGTGCTGAGACGATCGCCGCCGGCGATCATTTTTTCAAGATGAAGGGCAACGAGCTGTTTAAAGTCGCCGTGCGTTCGATGTCGGAAATCTCCACAGACATTCTCGATGAAGCAGGTCTGCGCGCCGAAGACGTCGATCTCTTTATTCCGCACCAGGCGAATCAGCGAATTACTGATGCCGTCGCCGGCAAGCTCAATGTTGACAGCGACCGCGTCTACTCGAACATCGCGATGCACGGCAACACGTCATCAGCATCGATCCCGATCGCCCTTGACGAATGCGTCGAAGCCGGGCGGATCAAGGAAAACGATCTGGTCTTGATGGCCTCGTTCGGTGGCGGTGTAACCTGGGGCGGCGTGTTGGTGCGTTGGTAGGTCATTTTCGATTGCCAATTTCCAATTGCCGATTGTTTGACTTGGTTTTTGACTCTGGTTTGCGGAATCTGAAGCGGTTGAAAACGAGATACTAAACAATTGGCAATCGGCAATCGGCAATCGGCAATTGCGTATATCTTTCCCGGACAGGGATCGCAATACGCGGGCATGGGTAAGGAGCTGACGGAGAACTTTCCTGCCGCCCGCAAGGTCTTTGAAGAAGCTGACGATGCGCTTGGCGCTTTTATCTCCCGCCTGTGCTTTGATGGCCCGGCTGACGAATTGCAGTTGACTGAAAACACTCAGCCTGCAATTCTGACTGCCTCCGTTGCGGTGCTTCGGCTTATCGAGGCAGAAGGATTCCCGCGGCCGGAATACGTCGCGGGCCATAGCCTGGGCGAGTATTCAGCGCTGGTCGCCGCCGGCTCACTGTCGCTCGCCGATGCTGTTCGCACTGTGCGGACGCGAGGCCGTTACATGCAGGAAGCAGTGCCGGTGGGTACAGGCGCGATGGCTGCGGTGCTGGGCGCAACGCTGGGCGACGTCGAGAAGACCTGTGCTGAGGCGAGCGCAGGAGAAGTTTGCGCGCCGGCGAACATTAACTCGCCGAACCAGATCGTGATCGCGGGCAACACAGCCGCGATCGATCGCGCCATCGAGTTGTTGAAGAAGGCGGGAGCAAGGCGAGTTGTGAAGTTGAACGTGAGCGCGCCTTTTCATTGCGCTCTGATGAACCCGGCACAGGAGCGCTTAGCACATGACCTCGCGGAGATTGAGCTTCGCGATCTGGACATGCCGCTGGTAACGAACGTTGATGCCGGGCCAATCAAGCGCGGTCAAGCGGCCCGCGAGGCGCTCGTCAAACAGGTGTCATCGCCGGTGCGCTGGCAGGAATCGGTTGAACTAATGATTCGCGAGGGTGTCGAAACCTTCGTTGAAGTGGGACCGGGAAAAGTTTTATCAGGTCTGGTGCGGCACATTAACCGTGCCGCCAAGTGTCTTAATGTCGAGGACCTGGCGAGTTTCAGAGCGGCAAACTCGAACCTCGCCGGTGTTTAGAACGTAAGTTTTCTATCAATCATCGAAGGAGCAAACCAGATGCCGGATCAAGAGATCGAGAATAAGGTAAAGCAGATCATCGTTGACGAGTTGGGCGTGGACGAAAACGAAGTCACGCCGAATGCGCGCTTCATCGATGATTTAGGCGCTGACTCGCTGGACACCGTCGAACTCGTCATGCGTTTCGAAGAAGAGTTTGGCATCGAGATCCCCGACGAGGACGCCGAAAAGATTCAGAGTGTGCGGGACGCATACAACTACATAGACCAGCACAAGAAATAGCTGGCGGCGTGTCCGGTAATAAGTGGCAAGTGATGGGACTCCTCCATTCTTATCACAGCTCAGTTATCACTTATCACTCGCAAAGGAGTTTTAGTATTGACACGTCGGATTGTGGTTACGGGCGTCGGTTTGGTTACGCCAATCGGTGCTACGGTCGAGGAAACCTGGACCGGCCTGATGAGCGGGCGTAACGGGGCCGATTACATCAAAAAGTTTGACGCGGAAAGGTTCTCAGCTCGCTTTGCGTGCGAGGTCAAAAACTTCGACGCGCTCAAGTTCATCCCCAAGAAAGAGGCGCGCAAAATGGGCGCCTTTATTCATTATGCCATCGCGGCTTCACTCGAAGCGGTGGCCGACAGCGGTTTGGCCCTGACTACGGAGGGCAAGTTTCCCGATGACGTTAGCGAGAACGTTGGCACATACATCAGCAGCGGTATCGGAGATTTCTGGGCGATAGAGCGCGAACACTCGAAACTTTTGAACGATGGTCCGGATCGCGTCTCGCCTTTCTTCATTGTTTCGGCAATCGTTAATCTGGCGGCTGGGCAAGTCTCGATTCGCTTCGGCGCGAAAGGACCTAACTCGGCCACGGCCACGGCCTGCTCGGCGGGCGCGCACGCGATCGGCGACAGCTTTAAGATCATTCAACGCGGCGACGCCGATATCATGATTTGTGGCGGCGCTGAGTCAGCCATTACGCCAATGAGTGTGGCGGGGTTTGCCTCGATGCGCGCACTCTCGACCCGTAATGATGATCCCCAGCACGCTTCGCGGCCGTTTGAACGCGATCGCGACGGTTTCGTTATCGGCGAGGGTGCGGGCATCATGATCCTGGAAGAACTCGAGTTTGCAAAGAAGCGCGGCGCGCGCATTTATGCTGAAGTCGTTGGCTATGGTATGTCCGCGGACGCGTTTCATCTGACGATGCCCGACGAGACCGGATCTGGCGCGATTCGCGTCATGGAAAAGGCTTTGCACGATGCCGGCGTGCGTCCCGATCAGGTGGGCTACATCAACGCGCATGGGACGTCAACACCGTATAATGACAAGTTTGAGACGCTGGCCATCAAGCAGACCTTCGGCGCGCATGCTTACAAGTTAGCGATCAGCTCGACCAAGTCGATGACCGGACACTTGCTCGGCGCCGCCGGCGGCATCGAAGGCGTCTTCTCCGTACTGGCAATTCATCGGAACATGTTGCCGCCCACGATCAACTACTTCAATCCCGATCCCGATTGCGATCTCGATTACGTGCCAAACGAGCCGCGCGAGGCACGCGTCGAATACGCGCTGTCGAACAGCTTTGGCTTTGGTGGCACGAATGCAGCGTTGTTGTTCAAGCGCTATGAAGAATAGTTAGTAGTCCGTTGTCAGTTGTCCGTTGGATAGAATTGACGACTGACGACTGACCACTGACGACTGACTACTAACCAATTATGAAAATCATCGTCCTAATGAAACAGGTCGCGAGCAAAGACGCGATTCTGCGCCTTAACAAGGACTCAACGTGGATTGAAGAGGGCGATCTTTCTTTCGAGGTCAACGAATCCGACGGCTATGCGCTCGAAGAAGCGTTGAGACTGAAAGAAAAGCATGGTGGTGAAGTGATTGTCTGCTCGATGGGTCCGCAACGGGCGAAGGCGGTTATCAAAGACGCATTGGCCCGTGGCGCCGATCGCGCGATTCATGTCATTGGCGACAAGCTGGCGCATCTTTCTCCCTACGCGGCGGCGAACGTGTTGGCCCAGGCGGTGCGCGAGGAACAACCCGATCTGGTAATGACCGGTTTGCAGTCGGACGATTACGGTTATGCGCAGACGGGCGTGATCATGGCTGAGTTGCTGGACTTGCCGCACGCCACCATCGTGATCGAAGTTGACGCGTCGGGCGAGAAGTTGCGCGTCAAGCGCGAGCTCGAAAGCGGCTGGTATCAGTGGTATTCGATGCCGACGCCGGCGCTGCTGACGATTCAATCCGGCATCAGTCAGATTCGCTACGCGTCGCTGAAGGGCATCATGGCCGCGAAGAAAAAAGAGATTAAGGAAGTCGCTGCTCCGGACGAAATCGTCAATCGCGTGTCGCATCAGCGGATCGAAAAGATCTACTTTCCGGAGAAGACAAAACAGACGCAGTTTCTCGGCAACGGCGACGGGAAGGCGGGAGCCGTCGCGCTGGCGGAGAAGCTGCACAATGAAGCGCGCCTAATTTAGTGCGCGCGACGGTTTTTCAAGAACAACCTCCGCGAAGGACGAGAGATTTCTTAATCGCTGAAGGAAATCAAGCAGAAATGAGCCAGGGGATCTTAGTATTCATAGAACACCGTGACGGCGCGATCACTAAAACCTCAATTGAGGCCATCGCCGCCGCGCAGAGCTTAGCTTCACAGTTGCAACAAACCGTGAGCGCTGTGGTACTCGGTTCGGAAATGGTCTCGCTGGCCCAGCAGATCGCTTTATATGATCTTGCGAAAGTTGTCGCCGCCAACAACTCAAAGCTTGCTGATTACACCCCAGACGGCTATACGGCCGCGATGGAGCGGCTAATACGACAACTCGATCCGCAGCTTCTCATTATGCCGCACACCTACCTGGTGCGCGACTACGCACCCAAGCTCGCCGGGCGATTCGGTAAGTCTCTGATTAGCGATTGCGTCCGCGCGAAAGTCACAGACGGCTCCGTAAAGTTCACGCGCAGAATCTTCCTGGGCAAGATCGACGCCGACGTTGTGTCGGATGGCGAGGCGCCGGTGTTCGTGACGTTTCAATCAGGTGCTTACCGGGCGGACCAGGCGGTGAAGGGAAGCGGCGCGCCGGTTGAAACTGTAGAAGTTGAAGTTGGCGAGATACGAATGACTCCGGAAGCGCCTTTCCAGGAGGTCAAGCAGGCAGTTGATCTGACCAGGGCGGATATCATCGTCGCTGTCGGTCGCGGAATTAAGAGCAAAGATAATCTGGCGATTGCGGAGAAGCTCGCCGAAGCTCTCGGCGGTGATCTCGCTGCCTCCCGTCCGATCTGCGATGCTGAATGGCTGCCCATCGATCGGCAGATTGGTTCTTCCGGGCAAACCGTGGCGCCAAAGCTTTACATCGCGATCGGAATCTCAGGCGCGATTCAACACCTCGTCGGGATGAAGAATTCGGGAACGATTGTCGCAATCAACAAAGATCCCGAAGCGCCGATTTTTGATATAGCCGACTACGGCATCGTTGGCGATCTCTTCGAAGTCGTTCCCGTGCTGACAGAAGAGATTAAGAAGCTGAAGGGTTAGCTCCGGGATTCTGCAGTGCTTCGCCCGCAATCATCTAAAATCGCTGATCAGCACTACGTCCTGACCGTGGTGTTCACGCGAGCTGAGAAGTTGGCTGTCGCGGGACCAATCGAAGCCTCCGATGACTTCAAACAACGGCTGAGACTGTTGCCCCTTATTCTGTCGTGGCGGACGTAGAGAAGGTCTCTACCGTCAGGCGACTAGGCCACCTGAGATCTATGGTCGCCTTGCAATTGTCTTAAGTCTTCGTTAATGCAATGCTAGTTCTTTTTCAAACTGAATTGAAAGAGAATTTTGCGCAAAGGAGCTTATCTTTCGGGATGGTGCCTGCGTTGATGGGCTTCTGTCGAACAACTGAGTACTAGTGATTGCTCGTTGTTCTGGCTTGTTCTAGTTGAAGAAGGATTGGATGTTCCGGGTCAGCGTAAGCGAGCATCTTTGAGAGTTGTGCCTCCACTTTCTCAGCTTCCTCGGGACGGCCCAGCTTCCGATAAACTTGCGCGAGCCGCCATTTGACTCTCAGCCAGTACTGCCCGGTTGAGCCTTCGTTCTCATAGGCGATAGCCTTCTCCTGGGAAGCTCTTTCGAGCACTTGAACCGACTTTTGCAGATCACCGTGCCGCTCGAGAGCATCGGCTAACGACTCTGATTCGATGAAGAAATACGAGCTGTTATTCCACCGGACGTCAGGGACAGCTTCTTGAAGAAGCGAGATCGCATCGGTCGTCCGCCCCCGAGACAAAGCGATCTCTCCTTCCACAGTTCGCACAAGGACTTGAACGGTTGGCGTCTCGTAATCGTTTGACTTCTTTCTTTCGGACAGAAGCTCTTGGGCCTCATCCGCAAAACCTGCCCGAGCCAGGAGTAACGCCGTGTTAAGGCCGGGCTTAAGTTTACTTAAATGCTTCCTGAACTTCGCTTTGTCCCCCGCGGCGGAAGCGGCTTCGGCCAAAAATTCATTACGATCATAATCATTCTCGGGGAGCCTCTGGAAAACCTCCTCAGCTGCTCTGAGCTTGCCGAAAGATAGGTAGCAGTTTCCGATATTCCTGGCAAGAGCTTCTCTCTCCCTGCCCTCCCGGGAATCAATCGTTTGCGCCCAACGGTCCAACTCTTTGAGGGCCGGTTCTATCTCGCCCCGCACCCAGAGGTCGTGTACCGCGAAGAGTTGAATCCATGCGACCTCATCAGGATGCGCCGTAGCCATCTCCGGCGTAATTACCTTGGCGGCGCGCTCGGCCACGCGGCGAGCCTCATTTATGTCGCGCAGCAGAAGATTCCAAGCGGCATAACGATTGATCCGCAGGTCATTGGGCCGCAACTCCGCGGCTTGCCCGAATTGAGTGACAGACTCTTCCCGTCGGCCAAGGAAGAAGTACGCAAATGCCAGATTGTTTCGGCCCCAGAAATGATCGGGATACTTCTGGACAAGGGCTTCGCGCTCGCGGTCGCTGGTTCGCTCCGATAAATCAAGGGCGCGTTGCGATGGCGGTCCCCACTCTTCCTCAGGCTTGCCCTGATTTCGGAGCATATGACCAAGCATGATATACGCGCTGGCAAACTCTGGGTCTTCGATTAGCGCCTGCCGCAGGACAGTCTCTGCGGCCCCCGCTTGGCCGATACTACCCTCGTTCACAGGCCGCATGGCTTGCGTATATAGCTGTAAGGCGCGCAGCGATGGCGTGGTGACTTTTTCTAACGCCTCGTTACTTTGCTGACTACTAGGGAGTGTTTCGCCGAGGGTCTCGCGAGTCCAGTTGGATAACCGACGAATGGCAGGCCAGATGCTTTCCTGATTTGCCGCTTCTTCACTCGCGCTGGCAACAGTTTGATCCCTGTAGGGGTCCACCAGATTCACGCTCATCACATAAGTCGTCCCCAGCTTTTCCACGCGGCCCGTAAGTAGGGCGCGTATGCCGCCGTCGCGCAGACAGACCTCTCTCCCCAGCGCCGCATCTATTTTCGTCTCAGGTGGCTTTCTCATGAGCCGCAGAACGTCTCCGGCGCGCTCCGGAGTGACCACGTTCACAAAGTGCGAGTTGCTTAACTCTCTTTCGAGCGCGCTCTCAATCGTGCCGTCGAAAAGCGGCTCTCCCGTGCGGTTGTCGAAACTCGTGATCAGCGCCCAATCCCGCTCGTGGAATGGCAATGTCGCTCGTCTGTTAATCCAACTCTTCAGTGAGTGGCCAAGGCTGGCGAGCAGGATGACCAGGCTAATGAGACCCATAGCCGCAATGGGCTTATGTTCTCTGATTTGACTCACAATGTACTCAACGGTCGAAGCTGCCGGCACCACATCTTGTGTTGAACCAGTCCCACTCTTTGCTCTGCGAATTACGGATTGAGAGTCTGTCGAACGCTCGACATGCTGTCTCAGCGGTTTGAGGTCGACGAGGAGCTCTTCCGCTGCTTGATATCGCTTCGCCCTGTTCTTGGCCAGCGCTTTACTGACGATTCGTTGTAAATCTTCAGGCGCACCGGACGCGTATTCAGTTAAACGTCGCGGCTCGTCTTTGAGTATCGACCCTACAAGATGGCTGGTGTTTTCGCCTTGGAACGGAGCGTGGCCTGTCACCATCTCGTAGAGCACGACGCCCAAGCTGAAGATGTCGCTGCGCGGATCGACTTGCTGACCCCGCGCCTGTTCAGGCGACATGTACTTTACCGTTCCCATCAGCAAGCCGGAGGAAATATCGACGCTATCAGAGGCATCTACTTCAGTTGACTGCTCGCGCTGCTCTGTGAGCTTAGCGAGGCCGAAGTCCAAAACCTTCACGTAGCCATCAGGCCGCAGCATGATGTTTTCAGGCTTGATGTCGCGGTGTACGATTCCGGCCCTGTGTGCTGCGGCCAAGGCACCGGCCGTCTGCACCGCAATGTCCAGAGCTTCGCCGGAGCTCAATCTGTTGCGTCTCATGCGCTGACGAAGCGTTTCGCCTTCAACGAACTCCGTGGCCATAAACTGCTGTCCGTTCACTTGGCCGAGTTCATAAATAGTCAGGATGTTTGGATGGTTAAGCGCGGACGCAGCCTGCGCCTCTTGCTGAAAGCGTCGCAGACGGTCTTGGTGTCTGGTGTAATCGGCGGGCAAGAGTTTAAGCGCAATTCGGCGATTGAGCAGCTTGTCTTTCGCCAGATAAACTTCACCCATGCCGCCTTTGCCAAGTAGGCCAACGATTTCGTAGTGACCGAGGGGTTGGCCTTCCGCTAGTTCAGGTTCATCCGTTGCCAGGAGACCCGTGGCCAGGTGAAACGCAGGCTCATCGACGAAGCTCAACCCTTGCTCGTCCGCTGTAATTAGCGATTCAACCTCTCGTCGCAGTTCCTCATCGCCGGCACAGGCGCTCTCGACGAAAGCAGGGCGTTCTTCGGCCTTCAACTCAATGGCGGCCTGGAATATTTCGTCAACTTGTTGCCAGCGTTCAGGACTCATAGCTTACGCCGTCGCGGACATTCTCCGTTCCTATCTCCTGTCTCCTACAAGCGAGAATTTCAAATGAAAAGCATCATGTCTGGTTCATTTCACGACGTAACCAGGCCTTGGCTGACCGCCACTCGCGCGTCACGGTGATGGGCGAAATCTGCAAGGCTTCGGCGGTTTCTTCTATACTCAAACCGCCAAAGAATCGCAGCTCGATGATCCGGCTCTTGCGCGGATCGAGAGCTGCAAGATCCTTCAACGCGTCATCGAGAGCAACCAATTCCTCGGCACGCTTGTCGTTAACTATCATCGCCTCCTCGAGCGGAACTTTGCGCGCCCCGCCGCCTCGCTTCGCGTAACAATGCTTGCGCGCGTGATCGATCAAAATGTGTCGCATCACTTGGGCTGCTACTCCAAAGAAGTGCGCCCGATTCTGCCACGGCATGTGCTGCTGATCGACCAGACGAATGTATGCCTCGTTGATGAGCGCTGAGGTTTGCAGCGTGTGACCAGAATTCTCCTGGGCCATGTAATGCCGGGCCAGCCGCCGCAGCTCAGCGTGTACTAGCGGGATCAACTCATCCAGAGCGGCCTTATCGCCTTTGCTCCAATTAATCAAAAGCTGAGTTACTTCATTTGGCAGGGCTGACATGGGCGTAATTTTGAAGCGTTTGCGAAATGCTCTTTTACCAGAATTACCAGCGTTCCCCAAAGGAAATTTCGGCGGCGATGATGCAATTCGGCTGAAATTCTCGCTTTACGAGGTGAGGTAGAAAACCAGCAGGAACGGCGGTACGCGCCCACTTGGTTACTGCCCTCGGTTAGCGCGACATTTTCAGTAAAGGAGAATTATCCGATGTATAGAAAAAGATTTCTGTTGGCTGTTCTGCTCGTGGCTTCTATTGCATCCGTCGTAGTGGTGACATCACACCACCGTGTTACGGCCCAAAGTGCTCCAGCCGCTGCGGCGCCAGGAGGGCAACGCGTCAAACCCATGCCGGCGCCTGTGTACAATGTCACGTCCACGATCAATGACTTCGACAGTTTCGGCAACGCCTTCCAGTTGCAAAGTGATGATATGAATGTCAACCTCACTGGCACTGGTCAACCCTACGGCATTTACCAAACCGACTCCACCACAAATGTCATCAGCCAGCTCGACGGCCAAGGTGAATGCTCGACTGAGTGCACTTTAAACCTGTTTATGAATAACTCCCCCAGTCGCTCGGTCAAGCTCACGCTCAGTCGGCTTAGTGGCTCAGGACCCACGGGAAGCTACTCTTTACACGCACAGGTGCACAGCCACTGCTTTGACCCAACCGGCGCGACAACCAACCCTCAGAATTGGTTCAACATCACGACATCCGAACCGAATTGTTCAATGAAGGTCACCTTCACCATAGGTAGGACAAACTACTTCCTGGTTATGTCTCCGCTTTATGATTCTCCTCAACCAACGGGCAGGGCGATCGTGACGTGCACTCAGGTGAGCGGCAATTCGTGTTTTGCCTGGAGCATTCTTCCGAACCTGACTCAAAGTACGATCAATCCTAACCCCACGGTCGCGAACCTCTATTCCGCCAACCGGAACGGCACTTATACCTTTATCGGACAATACACGCTCACGTATAGCCTAAACGCGGCGTATCCCTGAGCGGGTCTTCTAAGCTCATTTGATCTGTGCGTCGGTTATATAGGCCAGTACTACAGCACCAAATGTCGCTGACGACAAGGAGTTTCCAAAATGAGTCGCCACCCGGGAATCACGATCGCAATACTCGTCCTGTTGGTTTTTACCATTCTCGCGCGCTGCGCGAATGTTGTTGCGCAAACTCCCTCGGCTGCAATCCGCCATTTCGAAGCTGGGGTAAAAGAAAATAAGAAGGGTAACTTCGATCTGGCGATCGAAGATTTCACTATCGCGATCGAAATAAGCTCTCACCCAGTGCAGCATGCTGCAGGAAAACGTGTTCTGTCGAATCCTTTGGCGCGTTCAGCCGACTTAGATCCCGCCGACGAACCGAAGACTATCACTGTGTTGGACCCGTTCACTGCCGTTGCGTATGTGAATCGTGGTGTTGCGCGGTATCGCAAAGGTGATTTCGCACGAGCGATTGCAGATTGCGATCAGGCAATTCGCATCAATCCGCGCCTGGCAGTGGCCTATCTGAATCGCGGAGCGGCGCGAAGAGCGGTTGGAGATGCGGCATCAGCGTTGATTGACTTGAATCGGGCCATCGAAATTGATGCCAACTTGGCTGAAGCTTTTGTTAGTCGCGGAGACCTACGAAAACACTTGGGCGACGTCGATGGAGCCCTTTCTGATTTAGATCGGGCGATCGCGATAGCGCCGCGCCTGGCAGAGGCATATTTCTATCGCGGTCATGCGTTTATAGCGAAACATGATCTGGACGCGGCCATCTCCAATTTCAATAAAGCGATTAAACTCAAGCAAAATTTCGCCCGGGCCTATCACGGTCGAGGCATAGCCCGCGTGATAAAGAACGAGCTTGAGACAGCAATTGGAGACTTTAGCCGGGCGCTCGAGTTGGATCCAAAGCTGGCGCTCGCTTATGAAAACCGCGGGCTAGCATTCTTGCTCCAAGGCAAAGAAGCGGCTGCAAGGCAAGATTTCGTGCGCTGTCTCACAACTGATCCCAGCCTGAAGGAAGATCTGAATATGCGAATCAAAATGGCAAAGGACCTACACGTAATTCGTTAGCGATGCGTTCTCCTGTAAATGAGAATGCAACATACCGGAAGATGATAAGTCTCTGCGATAGCGTGAACGTGACGTATCCGTAACGGGGCGTGTCCACATAGCTCTGCTCAAGAACGGAAAGGCCAGTTCTGCTTTTTGAAGAAACGTTTTTGGGCGTGGAAATGTAGGTCTTGGCTTTAGTTTTGACCGTTTGGTCTCAAGCTAATTGCTGCTAAATCGCGGAGAACCTCTTCCGGCTTCCATTGGTTTTCGCGATAGACTTTGAAAACCTTCCCTTCGGGTCCGATGACGGCAGTGCGCAAGGAGTGGATGATCTGCTCTTGTCCGGATGACGTGTCGTGATAGTAGCGCAGGCCAAAGAACTGCCCGAGCCCTTTTATCTCGTCCTTCGTGCCGGTAGCAAACTCCCAATGCTGAAACGTCTCGTTCGAATAGCGACCGGTGAAGGCCGCGCCGTAGCTGCGCAAGACTTTCGGGGTGTCATAGTCAGGATCGAAACTGATGCTCAGCAAGTGCGTCTTTTCATAAAGCTCGGGCTGCTTTTGCAACTCCTGATCGATAATCGAAAAGTTATTGCTCATCAGTGTGCATTGATCGGGCATGGGGCAGCGCGTGTAAATGAACGTTAAGGCCAGCGCCTTGCCACGGTAGTCTTTGATCCTGATGTTCTTTCCATCCTGATTTGTGAGCAAATAATTCGGCACTTCATCACCGGCCTTGGGTTCGGCCAGACCGTCTGGCGCCCTGGCGCCGGTCTCGGCGCTCTCTTTAGCAATCACTACGTCCTCCAGCCACGACGTCGACCCATCTATAACCAGCGTTGCGGTGATCTGATCGCCAGGAACGAGAGGAATCTCAAACGGCCAATCGTCTTTGATCGTAAACGGCATTACCATGCCGGGCATGTACCCCTTGATTTCTTCATGGGCGATGGTGACCAGCCGCTTGTCTTTTTCCACCGCTACCACTTTGCCTTTCAACTCGTACCGTTTCTCGTTTGCTGAGCTGCGGCGACAGCCAGCCAGTGCCCCCAGGGCCGTGATCACGACGCCGAGAACGAGAATTCGAATGCTGGTTCTATTTATCCACATTGCTGGTTCCTGAATTATTCTCTTTGCAGTTGTTCTGAATAGAGCTGCTGGTAGACCCAGAAGTTAGACATCACAATAAAGACGTATTCCTTTGTTTGAGAGAACCCAATCTCCGCTACGTAACGGTCGGGATCGTTCCCGCGTGAGCGAGCAACCCAACGTGCAATGTTGTCAGGACCGCCGTTATATGAGCCCGCAACGGCCTGCGGCATCGCGGGAAACTGCTTGAAGAGCGACGACAGATATTGCGCGCCAAACTCGATTGCCGTATCCGGGTTGTACAACTCGTCCTGAATGAATGCGCGTTTGCCTAGTTGTTTCGCAACGTCATCCGCAGTCGCTGAGATGAACTGCATCAAACCGCGAGCGGCAGCGTTTGACTTAGCATCGGATTTAAAGCGTGATTCCTGGCGTGCGACCGCCAGTAGAAACCGCGGATCGAGGCCGCGCGGCGGGGCATGTTTTAAGAGCGACTCGCGAAAAGGCGCCGGATAGAGCAGTTCGGCCATCTGGGGCGGAGCGAGCTCCAGGAGGTAGTCGCTCGGGATCTGTTTCCAGATCCGTTCGGCAAACCGCACCGCCTGATTAGTTAAGCCGCCGCGCAAGGAATAGAAAGCGATGGTGAAATCGAGATCGGTTGCCGGTGAAGAG
>WNGK01001617.1_pt1 | contig 24438 bp, 18 predicted proteins | sample 5400601 | NCBI WGS metagenome assembly WNGK01 (sample SAMN13153376, study PRJNA577476) | soil metagenome | isolation source: 60 cm soil or saprolite under Garry oak tree replicate 1 | place: USA:California | collected 2016-06-15
ACCGACCTCCTGGCGCGGAGCCTGGAGCCCCCCGCCATCCGACCCCGCCTCCCGTCGGTGTACGAGCCCGTTGGCTCGGGCGGGCCGCGCGCCGAGGAGCGCGGTCCGAAGGCGATCCTCGATGTCCCAGCGGGCCCGCCTGCCATCGGCCCGGCGGGGCCGGTCCTTCCTCCCGCCTCCCGGCCGGTGACGCCCAACGAGGCGGCGGTCAGCCCCCGGTCCGTCAGTCCCCTTCACCGGACACCACCCTCCGAGCCGTCCGAGACCTCCGAACCCCCGCACCGAACCCCGGCTGTGCGGCGGGAGGACCGGACGGAACCCCTCGGGGCGACGGGTGCAGAGGAGGGGGCGCCCCCGCGACGGAGAGGTGGACGGGCCCGGGAGCGGCAGGACCGGAGGGAACGCACCAACACGGAGGTGGAGCCCCTCCGCCCGGCCTCGTCGCGTGAGCGCGACCGGGAGCCCGACCCCACTTCGTCCACGCCCCGCCGGATCGACCCACGGGATGATCGGGGGTCCGGGCTCCCCCCGGTTCCGCTCGCGGCATCGAGGGAGGTCGAACAACCCCGGCCGGCTTCGGGCCGCGACCCTCGACGGGGTCCGGCCGAGGTGCGCGTCCAGCCGGTGCCTGGTCCGAGGGAGGTCGTCGTCCGCCGGTCCGCGGTCGTTCCCGTTCATCTGCCCGCTCTGCCGGCGCCGGGCCGAGCCGATACGGTCGATGCGCCCATCGTCCACGTGAGCATCGGGCGGATCGAGGTGCGGGCGGTCCCCGCGAAGGACGTCGTACGGCCTCGGTCGCCGGCGGTGTCGCCCACCATGACCCTCGAGGAGTATCTGCACAGGCGGGCGGGAGCTTCCCGATGAGCAATGCCCTGGCCATCTCGGCGGTGACGGCCACGCTGACCACCCTCCTGCTGGGGGTGCAAGCCGACTCGGAGCTCACCGACACGGAGGTGACCACCCGGCCTCCGGACGTGGCCCGGGAGGGCATCTCAAGCAACCAGCTGAACCTGTTCCTGTACCAGACGGCACTCGACGGGGCCCTGCGGAACATGGACCCCCCCGGGCGGGTCAAGCCGGGGGAGACGGCCCAGCCGGCCCTGCCGCTGAACCTGTTCTACCTGCTGACGGCCTACGGACGGGGCGACGGAGACGTCCTGGCGCACCGATTGCTGGGGCGAGCCATGGCCATCCTACACGACCATCCGGTCCTGGGGGCCGACGAGATCCGACCCTCCGTCGCGGACAACGACCTGTACGAGCAGATGGAACGGGTCCGGATCACCCCGCAGCCGCTCACCCTGGACGAGCTGTCGAAGCTGTGGACGTCCTTCGGCGCGAAGTACCGCATCTCCGCCGCCTACGAGGCCTCGGTGGTGCTCATCGACAGCGAGCGACCGGTCAAGGCCCCGCTGCCCGTGCTGACCCGGGGGCCCGCGGACCAGGGGGTCACCTCTCAGCCCGACCTCACGCCCCCCTTCCCCGCCCTCGCGGCGGCCGTGCCTGCCACCGGGCAACCGGCTGCCCGACTGGGGGACGCGGTCCTCCTGGAGGGCTTCCATTTGGACGGCGACGTCGTCGTGACCTTCGTCGGGCCCGGCTTCCCGGCGCCGGTCGTGCTGGCGGCGATGCCGAACTCCGACCCGAGCGCGCTGTCGGTCCCGATCCCCGGCGACGCCCCAGCGGAGAAGGCATGGGCGAGCGGGCTCCTTCGCGTCTCGGCCTCGGTGACCGCCGGCGGACGGTCCCGCGTCACCAACGAGGTCGCCCTTCCGGTCGCCCCGAAGGTAACCGCGGGCCTGCCGGCGACCGTGGCCAGGGACCCCCACGGCGCCGCGACGATCGCGCTGTCCTGTGTCCCGGAGGTCGGGCCCGGGCAGGACGCGTCACTCATCGTGGGAGACCGGACGGTCCCCTCGCAGACCCGTCAGGCCCAGACCGGTGACCTGACGTTCGTGCTGGCCGATGCCGAGCCAGGCGAGCACCTGGTCCGCCTGCGGGTGGACGGGGTCGACAGCCTCCTGGTGGACCGCGCGAAGGTGCCGCCGGCCTTCGACCAGACCCAGAAGGTGACGGTGACGTGAACGACGACCAGGCGTGGGAGCGCCACAACGCCAGGTACCTCTCGGCCGCACTGGCCTGGGTCCGGGCGCGGCTCGAGCGACTGGCGGCCTCGGGGACCCCGGTGGCGCTCCCGACCGTGCCCGCCCCGCCGGTGACCGAGGGCGGTCCGCAGATCCGCCGGCCCTGGTACCGGCGTCGTCGTGGGTCGCCCCCCGAGCGGGCCGGCCGGCCGGCGCTCCCACCCGCACCCCAAGGCTCGCTGGACGCGATGGTGGCCCAGGCGCAGGCCGCCATGGACGCGGCGGCCTCCGAGGCCTCAAAGGCGCCCCCGGCGCTGCTGGACCTGGGTGCCCGTCTCGGCCTGTCGGGGTTCGAGCGGAGCGTGCTGCTGCTCTGTGCGTCCATGGAATTGGACACCCGAATCCCTCAGTTGTGCGCGAGCGCCCAGGGCCGGCCCGATCGAGCCTACCCCACCTTCGCCCTGGCGCTTACGCTCTTCGATGACCCCTCTTGGGACGTCCTCTCACCCGAACGGCCCCTCCGATACTGGCGCTTGGTCGAGATCTCCCAAGCCGCAGGGCAGCCCCTCACCTCCAGCCCGATCTCCGCGGACGAGCGCATCGTGAGCTTCCTGAAAGGCCTCAACTACCTCGACGACCGGCTCACCCCTCTGCTCTTGCCCCTGGCCCCGACGGCCGAGGACCTCGACCTTCCTCCCTCACAGCAGGAGGTCGTGGCTCGAGCCATCGGGTACATCGACCAGGCTGGGGTTCGGAGTCCGGGCGGGGTGGTGCAGCTGCTGGGCTCGGACTCTCCTAGCAAGCAGCTCGTGGCCAGGGCGGTGGCGGCCTCCCTCGCCCCTCCGCTCGCGATGTACCGCTTGCCGGTCGATCTGCTCCCGCCCCAACCCGCGGAGCTGGAGACGCTGGCCCGTCTGTGGCACCGGGAGAGCGTGCTGCTCCCCGTGGGCCTGTATGTGGAGGCGGGAGATCTGGCCGGCGGGTCCGATGGTCCGGGGGTCGGGTTGAACCGGTTTCTTGCCCGGATCGAGGGCGTCGTGATGCTGGACGCCTCCGACGTCTGGTCAGGCTTCGGGCGGGCCTCCCTCGCCGTGGACGTGTCCAAGCCCACGCAGGTCGAGCAGCGGGGCGCGTGGGCGAGGGCCCTCGGCCCCCTGGCCGGCGGGGCGCCCGACCTGCTCGCGGGGCAGTTCGACCTGAGCTTGTCGGCGATCCGCGCCACGGCGCGGCCGGTTCTCGCCGCCGGCTCGACCGGCTCCGATCCTGACCTGTGGGACTCCTGCCTTGCGGCCACCCGACCGCGCCTGGACGTGCTCGCTCAGCGGCTCGACCCCAAGGCCACCTGGGCCGATATCGTCCTGCCCGAGCAGGAGCTCGGCTTGCTCCGGCAGGTGGCCGCCCAAGTGGGCCACCGGACCCGTGTCTACGAAAGCTGGGGGTTCGCTCGCCGGATGAATCGGGGCCTTGGCATCAGCGCGCTGTTCGCCGGAGACAGCGGGACCGGCAAGACCATGGCCGCCGAGGTCATCGCCAACGACCTCCGGCTGAACCTGTACCGGATCGATCTGTCGGCGGTGGTGAGCAAGTACATCGGTGAGACCGAGAAGAACCTGAAGCGGCTGTTCGACGCGGCCGAGGACGGCGGAGCCATCCTGTTCTTCGACGAGGCCGACGCGCTGTTCGGCAAGCGCAGCGAGGTCAAGGACAGCCACGATCGCTACGCGAACATCGAGATCAACTACTTGCTCCAGCGCATGGAGTCCTACCGGGGCCTGGCGGTCATGGCCACCAACATGAAGAGCGCCCTGGATCCGGCGTTTCTGCGCCGCCTTCGCTTCGTGGTCAACTTCCCCTTCCCGGGACCCTCGGAGCGCCGGTCGATCTGGCAGAGAGCCTTCCCCCCCCAGACCCCCGTGGACGGTCTCGATTCCGATCGGCTGTCCCGGCTCAACCTCACCGGCGGCAGCATCCACAATGTCGCCCTGAACGCGGCCTTCCTGGCCGCGCAGTCGGGGGGCCGGGTCGGCATGCCCATGCTGATGGCCGCCGCCCGCACCGAGTTCCGCAAGCTGGACCGCCCCGTCAACGAGGCGGATCTCGCCTGGAAGCCCGCCGAGGTGGTGGCGTGAGAATCGTCCTGCACGTCGACCGGGTCCTGGTGGAGGGCATCCCCGTGGGCCCGGGCGACGGGGAGGCGATCGGGGATGCCCTCAGGAGCGAGCTCTCGGAGTTGCTGGTCCGGGGGGGCCTCGGTGCCGAGGTTCTGGCCGGTGGGGCCGCTCCCCTCGTCCGGGGGGGGACGGTGGGCTTCGGCCTCCGGCCGGACCCGCGCGCACTGGGCCGGGGCATCGCCCGGTCCGTCTACGAGGGTCTGAGCCCATGACCGCCGCGAAGGTCGGTCTGCGCATCGTCCCGGGGGGGCGACGGTGGTGACCGCGGTTGCGCCCCACTGCCTGGCCCCCCGGCCGACGGATCTCCATAGGCGGCCCCCCGCCGCCGCACTGGTGCGCGAGGCCCTGGCCTCGTCTGGCCGTCCGCTTCCCCCGGCAGTCGGGGCCGAGTTCGCACACCGCCTGGGCACCGATTTCAGCCATGTCCGCGTCCACGCGGGCGGGGCCGCGATGGAATCGAGCCGGGCCCTGGACGCTCGGGCCTACACGGTGGGGTCCCACATCGTCTGGGGCGGTCCCCGGTCGCCGGAGGGTACCCCCTCGGACCGATACGTGATCGGCCACGAGCTCGCCCACGTCATCCAGCAGCGTCCGGGGGCCTGGTCGGGGGCCCTAGACGACGGGACCGACGACCACGAGGCACAGGCGAGGAAGGTCGCCGGGGCCCTCGCCGCCGGGGCCACCGCTCCCAGCCCGGAGCCGTGGAGCCGACCCGTCGGGGTCCAGAGGTTCTCCACCGCCGAGCACATCGAGATCGGGGAGCGCGCCTACGCCCAGGCGAGGGCCGCGACGGCGCCCCCGGCCGGTGGAGCGGCCCCTCCCGCCACGCGGTTCTCTGACCGGCTGAAGGACTTCACCACGATGCGCCACGACCCCTCGGAGATTCGGCTCACCTACGGAAGGCTGGTGGCCGCAGCAGACGACTACGCGAGCCTGCAGGAGCTGGAGCAGAGCACCACGCGGCACAACCCCGTGCCCGTGCTGGGCAGGGTATGGGACGCCATCGGCGACAGCTCGCACTACCTCGACCTCGCGGCCCGAAACGTCGACCACTTCCATCCGCACAACTTCATGGCCTGGCAGCGCTGGCACCGGTACGCCCTCGCCGCGATGGGTCGTGCCTACGGGCTGAGCCGGCAGGCCGGGCAGGCCCGGGAGGAGGCCCGCCGGGCTCGCCAGGACTTCGGCGAGCACGAGCAGAACGCGCGAGCGGCCATCCTGCGGGACGAGGAAGGCGGGACGCCCTCGGAAGCCACGGAGTCGGGCGGTGGCGGGGGGGCGCAGATGGAACTCGATCTGATGCGGCGGTCGCTGGCCCGCTACCAGGAGCGGCTGGCCGCGTCGAGCCAGCTGGAGGAGCAGGCCGACCGGTTGGGCCGCCGAGCCATCCGGATCAACGGGTTCGGGGACCACTTCCTCACCGACGCCTTCGCCGGGGGGCACATCGTCACGCCCCGGGACAAGCTCCTCACCGAGTTCGCCACCAGACTCCTCGGGCTGGTCGAGGTCGGAGGGGTCCTGCAGTGCGCGAACATCCCCTCCCTCGCCTGGCACGACCTGGACAACATGTTCGGGGTCTGGGTCACCTCGATGGGCGGACAGCGGTGGAAGACCTTCGGCGACGACTACGCGCACTGCTGGGACATGGGCAACTGCCAGGAGCACATGCCCACCGGGGAGAGCCTCACCCCCACCCTCGCCCACGTGGTCGCCGCGACCGCGGTCTCCATCGGCCAGCTGTGGGCCGCGGCGGCGGGCCAGCGAACCGGTGACCTGACCCCGGTCCTCAACCAGGTGCCTCGGCCCGACCTGGATCCCGCCGTCTACCCCGCCTGGAGAGCCGGGGACTGGAGTCGGCAGCTCCGCTTCGCCGCCGGAGAGCAGGTCGGGGCGGACTACTCCGCGATGTCGTCCCGACCAGAACCCGACCGGGGTCCCCGCGAGGAGGTCCCCAATCCCAAGGGCCACCAAGTGGGGGCGAGCGTCCTGTCCGCCCGGGCCACCTGCCTCAACCTCACCACGGCGTTCTCCTACGACCGCTTCGTCGTTCCCATGATCGAGCGGCTGAGGCGGGAGCAGTCCACCCGGTTCTACACGGGGGCTCCGGGCCAGATCGTGGACTCAGACGAGGAGCCACAGGCCCAGCCGGCCGTGAAGGGCCACACGGTCCTGGGGTCCCTCGCGGGGGCCGGCGCGGGCGCTCTGATCGGGTTCCTGGCCGGCGGAGTCGCGGGCGCGGTGATCGGCGGCCTCGTGGGGTTGGTCGGGGGCGGGTTCATCGGGGGGCTGCTGTGAGATGAGCACCTTCCCCGGGACGCCTCGAGTGTTGAAGGGGGGGATCGTCCTGCTCGATCCCGACACGTCGGCCCTGCAGCGCGTGGTGGTCCTGCAGTACAACCCCGATACGCTCACCCGGACGCTCCAGGTCCAGGGCGCCGGGCCGGAGGGGGGCGACAGGCTGGAGGCGCTCCGGCTGAAGGGACCGCCGGTGGAGACCATCAAGCTCGAGGCCGAGATCGACGCCACGGACCAGCTCGAATTCCCCGCCCGGAACCAGCGGACGGTGCAGCTAGGGCTCGCCCCCGAGCTCGCGGCCTTGGAGACCGTGGTGTACCCGCCCAGCGCGCAGGTCCAGGCGAGCAACGACCTGGCCTCCGGGGGCACCCTGGAGATCGCCCCGGTGGAGGCCCCACTCACCCTGTTCGTCTGGAGCAAGGCCAGGGTCCTGCCGGTCCGGCTCACCGACTTCAGCATCACCGAGGAGGCCTTCGACGTGGCCCTGAACCCCATCAGGGCCAAGGTGAGCCTGGGCATGCGGGTCCTGTCCAGCATCGACCTCCCCCCCTCCCACAAAGGGGCGAGCCTGTTCATGGCCTACCACCAACAGAAGGAGCGCTTCGCCGCGATGACCGGAGGCTCGATCCAATCCCTCGGGCTGTCGGGGGTGCCATGAGCGACGGATCGACCCCGACCAGGCCGCTCCCGCCGGGGGTCCCACACCCCCTGGTGGCCCAGCCGTTCCCCCCGACCAGTCGGTACTACGCGATCCCCACGGCTCAGCTCAGCCGGCCGGACGGGAGGCCCGTGGCCTACCTGCTGCGCCGATTCGTCCCCCCTCCGGAGCGCTTCGCTCTACTGCAGGTCCACATCGTGGCCCAGGGGGACCGGCTGGACAACCTCTCCGCGCGATACCTGGGCGACCCCGAGCAGTTCTGGCGCATCTGTGACGCCAACCGGGCCCTCCGCCCGGAGGACCTCACGGCCCCCGAGGCGCTCGGCCTGCGGATCCGGATCACCCTTCCCGAGGGCATCCAGGGAGCTCAGGGTGTCTAGCGCCTTCTACCTCACCCTGCTGATCGGGCCGGTGGTGCCGGCGCCGGCCCCCCAACCGGTGATGGATGCCATCACCGGCGTGCAGGTGACCACCACCGCTGGGCAGCGCAGCGGGTTCCAGCTCACCTTCGCCGTGAGCAAGGACTCGCCCTTGCAGCAGGCGCTGCTGCCCGCGGGCTACTTCGATCCCGCCGTGCGGGTGATCGTGGTCGCGACCGTGGGGGGGGTGCCAAACGTGTTGTCCGACGGGGTGATCACCCGGCAGGAGCTCGCGCCGTCCAACGACCCGGGCAAGTCGACCCTCACGGTCACGGGCGAGGACCTCACCGTGCTGATGGAGTTCATGGAGGTCAAGCTGCCGTTCCCCGGGCTGCCCCTGGCGGCCATCGTCGAGCTCATCCTGGCCAAGTACGCGGTGTTCGGGATCGTCCCGGTGGTGATCCCGCCACTGTTCCTGGACGTCCCCAACCCGCTCGAGCGCTTCGCCACCCAGTCGGGCACCGACCTGGACTACGTCAAGGCCATCGCCGAGGACGCCGGGTACGTCTTCTACCTCGATCCGGGCCCGGCGCCGGGAATGAACCTGGGGTACTTCGGGCCGGAGATCCGCATCGGCGTTCCCCAACCGGCGCTCAGCGTGGACATGGATGGGCAGACGAACGTGGAGTCCCTGTCCTTCTCCCTCGACGGGCTGGCCAAGACCATGCCCATCGTGCTCGTCCAGATCCCGGAGGTGAAGGTGTCGATCCCGATCCCCATCCCCGACGTCTCCATCCTCAGGCCACCCCTGGCCGCGCGGCCATCGATGCCCCTCAAGGTCAGGTTCCTGGACGGCACGGCAAAGCTCAACCCGATCCAGGCGATTCTGTTCGGCCTGGCCAAGGCCGGGCAGTCCTCCGACTCGGTCACCGGCTCGGGGTCGCTGGACGTGCTGCGCTACGGCCGACCGCTCAAGGCCAGGGGGCTGGTGGGCGTGCGGGGTGCGGGGCTCGCCTACGACGGCCTGTACTACGTGAAAAGCGTCACCCACGACATCAAGCGGGGCCAGTACAAGCAGAACTTCAGCCTGGCCCGGGAGGGGCTGATCTCCCTGCTACCGAGGGTGCCGGTATGAGCGAGCAGGGGGCCACCCGGCGCTACTACGGGAAGTACCGGGGCATGGTGCTGAACAATATCGACCCCCTCAAGATCGGGCGGATCCAGGTCCAGGTGCCCGACGTGCTGGGGGAGCTGCTGTCGAGCTGGGCCATGCCGTGCGTGCCGGTCGCGGGGATCCAGATGGGCGCCTACGCCGTCCCGCCCATCGGGGCGGGGGTGTGGGTGGAGTTCGAGCAGGGCGACCCGAGCTATCCGGTGTGGGTGGGCTGCTGGTGGGGATCGGCGGCGGAGGTCCCCGCCTTGGCCCAGCTGGCCGTTCCGCCCCTGGAGAACATCGTGGTCCAGACCACCGGCCAGAACGCGGTGGTCATCAGCGACGTGCCGGGACCGACGGGGGGGATCATGCTGAAGGCGGCCACCGGGGCGATGATCCTGGTGAACGAGGTCGGCATCACGATCTCCAACGGGCAGGGGGCCACCATCGTCATGGCCGGCCCCACCATCACGCTCAACCAGGGCGCGATGGTGATCACCTAGGGGGGTGGAGGATGCCCGGACCGCTCTATCACGTGGGCGCGGTGGCCACCTGCCCCCACGCGGGCCAGGTGTCGGTGGTCTCCTCCAACGCCCGGGTCCTGGTTTCCGGACAGCCTGTGGCGACCATCGGCGACACCTACCCGATCGCCGGTTGCCCCTTCCAGATCCCGGTCGGCGCGGGGACCAAGCCACAACCTTGCGTCCGGGTGCAGTGGCTGGTCCCGGCCGCCAGGGTCCTGGTGAACGGCCAACCCCCCATCCTGCAGACGAGCCCGGGAGTCTGCCTGAGCGTGGAGCAGATCCCCCAGGGCCCCCCCATCGTCTCCGCCGTCCAGCCCCGGGTGGTGGCCACGTGAGCGACCTGGACTTCCCCTTCGCCTTCGACCCCTACGGTCGGACCAGGCTGACCGACCGGGAGGACCACGTCCGCGACATGATCGAACAGGTGCTGCTCACCGGGCCGGCGGAGCGGCCGAACCGGCCCGACTTCGGAAGCGGCCTGCTACAGATGGTGTTCGCCCCCTCGAGCCCCGAGGTGGCTGCGGCGCTGCAGTTCACCGTCCAGGCCGCCCTGCAGCGGTGGCTGGGCGACGTCATCGAGGTCCAGTCCCTGGAGGTCTCCAGCGAGGACTCGACGTTGTTCGTGCGGCTGGACTACCTGATTCGGGCGAGCGGGCAGACGGCCTCCGCCACGGTCACCAGGAGCGCCAGCCCATGACCGGGGGGACCCCGTCCTGCCGCGAGGATCTCCGCCGGCCGGCCGTCCGCGCCCACCGGCTGAACGGCCTGGACTACCTCGAGGTGAGCGATGACCAACGGACGCTCACCGTGTACTTCCTGGGGAAGGCCCCGACATCGCTGGAGGCGGCCAACGTGAGGATCGACGGAGGCCTTCGCATAAAGGACATCTCGGTCACCAGAGTGCACGTCCACCGAAGCTCGGACCCCGAGGTCGACGACCACCTCGACGTCACGGTCGACCGACCGGGGGACTTCTCCCCTTACACGCTGCGGATGGTCGAGGCCTCGCACGGGCGCCCCGGCGATAGCCCCATGCGAGGATTCGACCCCAGGTATGCGCAGCTCGAGTTCACCTTCAAGGCGGGCTGCCCCTCCGACATGGACTGCCTGCCGGAGGCCCCGTGCCCGACCCCGCTGTTCGATGAGCCCGACATCGACTACCTTGCCAAGGACTACGCGAGCCTGCGTCGGCTGGTCCTGGACCGCCTGGGCCTGCTCGTCCCCGACTGGACGGAGCGCCACGCCGCGGACCTCGGGATCGTCCTGGCCGAGCTCCTCGCCTACGTGGGGGACTACCTGAGCTACTACCAGGACGCGGTGGCCACCGAGGCCTACCTGAACACCGCCCGGCGACGAATCTCCATTCGCCGCCACGCCCGCTTGGTCGACTACCGGGTGAGCGAGGGGTGCAACGCCCGGGCCTGGGTGGCCGTGGAGGTGAACGACCCCCTCTCGGTGCCGGCCTCCCGAGCCTTCTTCGTCGCCGGTCTCTCGGAGATCCCGGTGAGCGGGATGGTGGCCCCCGCCGACCTCGACCATGCCGCGGGGGCCTACGAGGTCTTCGAACCCTTGCTCCCCGGCCCAGACGGCAGGCTCGAGTTCTTCCCGGGGCTGAACCGGATCCCGTTCTACACCTGGGGGGAGGACCAGTGCTGCCTGCCCTCGGGGGCGACCTCCGCCACGCTGGCCGACGGGCTCCCCGAGCCTGTGGGAGACGAGGGCGGACCCGGGGGTGAGGTCCGTGACGACCGCGGCGCTCGGGGGGACGGGGCGGCCCAGGTGGGCGCCCCGGAGGGCCCCCTGGCAGGCTTGGCCGCCGGGCAGATCCTGCTGTTCGAGGAGGTGCTGGGACCGAACACGGGAGAACCCGCGGACGCCGACCTCGCACACCGTCACGCGGTCCGGCTGACCAGGGTGACCCCGGGCCTCGACGAGGTCTTCGGCCAACCGGTGGTGCAGATCGAGTGGGACCCCGAGGACGCGCTCCCGTTCCCCCTCTGCCTCTCCTCGCTGGACCGGGACTGTCGGCCGCTCCGGGACGTGAGCGTGGCCCGAGGCAACGTGGTGTTGGTCGACCACGGCGCCACCACCGGCCCCGTCGACTTCGGGACGGCGGCGGGGGAAGACGCCCCGGCCGGATGCGATCCGACGTGCCCGCCCCTGGACCCGGAGGCCCGACCGGGGAGCCTGGAGCCCCCCTTGATCCCACCGTCGCTCACCTTCGCCGATCCGCTCCCGCCGAGGCCATCGGCGTGTCGGGCCCACGCCCGGGACCCTCGCTCGGCCATCCCCCAGGTGGGGCTGAGCTCCACCAGCGCCGGCTCCGTCGCTGGGGGAGCCGACCGGTGGGGCCCGCAGCCGGACTTGCTGGAGAGCGGGCCGACCGACCGGACCTTCGTCGTGGAGATGGACGACGACGGGTACGGCCACGTGCGACTCGGCGATGGCGTAAGCGGCCGCGCTCCCGATCCGGGGGCATCCTTTCGAGCGACCTACCGGTTGGGCAATGGATCCGGCGGCAACGTGGGCGCGGAGGCGATCTCAGCCCTCGGGCTCCGGGGGGAGACGGTGGACGGGGTGATGGTGACCGTGCGCAATCCCCTCCCCGCCCGGGGGGGGGCCGACCCCGAGCCGGTCGCCGTGGTCAAGGTGATGGCTCCGCAGGCCTTCCGCCGCACGCTCGAACGAGCGGTCACGGCCGAGGACTACGCCCAGCTCGCCGGCCGGGCCGGGGGGCTCCAAGGAGCATCGGGGGAGCTGCGGTGGACGGGCAGCTGGTACGAGGCCCGGGTGGCCGTCGACCCCTGTGGGAGCGAGACGGCGAGCCCAGGGTTGCTCCGGTCCGTCGCCTCGGTCCTTGCGGGGTACCGCCGGGTGGGACACGACCTGGCGGTGAGGCCCGCGTCCTACGCCCCGCTCGATGTCGGCTTCATCGTGTGCGTGCTCCCCGGGTACTTCCGGGGTCACGTAGAGGCGGATCTGCTCCGGGTGTTGGGGGACGGAGTGCTTCCCGACGGGCGGCGGGGGCTGTTCCATCCCGACAGCCTGAGGTTCGGCCAGGACGTCCACGCGAGCGACCTCATCGCCGTGACCCAGGCGGTGGACGGGGTGGAGAGCGTGGAGCTCACGAAGCTGGAGCGCCGGTTCGAAGGGCCTGCCGGGGAGCTCGCGGCGGGCGTCCTGAGGCTCGGTCCCCACGAGATCGCCCAGCTCGACAACGATCCCAACTTCCCGGAGCGAGGCCGATTGGCCCTGGACATGAGGGGTGGCCGGTGAGGCCCGGGTGGCCCACCGCGGAGGGCGGGTGCGTCGGAGCGTGCCACGAAGGCTGCGTCGGGGCTGGCTGCCTTTGCGGTTGCTGCGACGGCATCCGGGCCCTGACCCCGGCTTTGGTGGCCAACCGGCCGGGCCTCGGCGCGCTCGCCTACCGCGTGGGCACCCACGGCCGGTTCTTGCAGACCATGGAGGCTGCGCTGTCGACCTACACTGTGACCGCCGCCGGCCCCGACGGACTGAACCGCCTCTATCGCCCGCTGGCCAGGCTCACCACGCGAAGCACCGGGGACTTCTCCATCGCCCTGCTGGACGCGTGGGCCACCGTCGCGGACGTCCTCACCTTCTACCAGGAGCGGATCGCGAACGAGGGATTCGTGCGGACCGCCGCCGAGCGCCGGTCGATCTTGGAGCTGGCGGCCCTGGTCGGGTACCGCCTTCGCCCGGGGGTCGCCTCCAGCGTGTTCCTGGCCTTCACCATGGAGCAAGGCTTCCAGGCGATCCTGGCGGCCGGGAATAAGGCCCAGAGCGTTCCCGGCCCGGGGGAGCGCCCCCAGACCTTCGAGACCGGACTGCCTCTGGACGCCCGGTGGTCGTGGAACGTCCTGCAGCCCCGTCTCACCCGCCCGCAGACCGAAGACTCCATCATCGGCGGCATGCGGATCTACGTGCGGGGCACCACCACGAACCTGCGCCCAGGCGACCCGCTGCTGATCGACTTCGAAACCGCCCGGAGCCTGTTCCGCACGGTGGAGGTGGCTCCCCAGCCGGCGAAGGACCGCACCCACCCCGAACGGGACCGGACCCTGGTGACCCTCCAGCCGTGGCTCACCTCCACCTCCGATGGAACCGCCCAGTCCTCGCTGGCCATAGCCGTCCGGACGGCCGCCGCGGAGCTGTTGAAGGCGGGGGAGGCCGCCGGGTTGCTTGGCCGGGCCACCGGCAAGACCGCGGCCGCCCAATTGCAGAGCCTGGCCGAGCTCCCCGAATCGGCGAGCGACCAGGCGGCCGCATCGGTACTGCGCCGGGTCATCCCACGGGTGAAGGATCTGCACACCTTGGCCCTCGGACAGGGCTTCACCAAGCTCGAGCCCTGGATCGGGGAGTCCGTGCGGCGACTGCAGGAGCTCGAGAGAGCGGCTCCCGCCGCCGCGGAGGAGCATCCAGGCGTCCAGCCGAACGCGTTCGGGGCCTTGGCGACGCTGCTGGGACCCCTGTCGGCCCCGCCCTCGGCCCACCCGCCGGCCGGCCTATTCCTACCTCGGAGCGTGGCCGATTCCCTCGGGCCGGGGTCCGACGCCCTGCCCCAGCTGGTCTCGGTGTTCCGCCCCGAGATCGCCAGGACCCTGTACGCGGCCTGGCAGAACACCCCGGTTACGGCGCGGCAGAGCGTCCGGGCCTACGCCCTGCGTGCAACCGCCTCCGTCTTCGGCGCCGCGGCGGGCCAGAAGCCCTTGCACTTCGACCCCCAGACCGGGGCCATCGACGAGACCGGGGACTGGCCGGTGGTCGAGATCGACGAGGCCGGGGCTCTGCAGAGGGCCCACGAGGAGGAGAGCACCATCTATCTGGAGGGCTCGGTCCCGGGCATCCTCCCCGCCAGCTGGGTGGTGATCGAGGAGGCCCGAACCGGACTCACCAAGAAGTTCACCGGGGACCACCAGTCCGTCCTGTTGTTCGCCAAGGCGAGCGCCCCGAACCCCGGAATCTCGCGCTTCAACTATGGGTTGTCGGGCAAGGCCACGCAGATCGGGCTGCTGAACGAGGACGGCACGGCAGAGCAACCGTGGCTCGATCTCAAGGATGGCCAGGACGACTTCGACGCCATCCGCAACACGGTCGTCTACGCCAGGAGCGAGGAGCTCGCCCTGGCCGAGGAACCGGTTGAGGACGATGTGGCCGGAGACCAGCTCGAGCTAGACGACCTGTATGACGGCCTCACCTCGGGACGGTGGGCGGTTGTGTCGGGCGAGCGGACCGATGTGCAGGGCGTGGAGGGGGTCACCGCCGCCGAAGTGGTCATGATCGCCGGGGTGACCCAAGGGTTCGACCCCGACCTGCCAGGCGATCGGACGCATACGGTCTTGGGCCTGTCCTCCAAGCTCGCCTACACCTACCGACGGGACACCGTGGTGGTGTCCGGCAACGTGGCTAGGGCGACCCACGGCGAGTCGGTCTCGGAGACCCTCGGCAGCGGCGACGGCGCTCGGGGCTACCAGTCATTCACCCTCAAGCAGCCTCCGCTCACCTACATCGCGGCGGCCACGCCGTCGGGGGCCCAGGACACTCTGCAGGTCCGAGTTAACGACGTGCTGTGGCCGGAGGCCGACAGCCTCGCAATCCTCCAGTCGGGGGAGCGGGGCTACGCCACTGCCCAGAGCGATGACGGACGGACCACGGTGAGCTTCGGCGACCGGCTGCACGGGGCACGCCTGCCCACCGGGGTGGAGAACGTGAGAGCCGCCTATCGGATGGGGATCGGCTCGGGCGGCAACGTCGCGGCCGAGCAGATCAGCCTGCTCACCTCCAGACCGCAGGGTCTGAAGGCGGTCCTCAACCCCGTCGCCGCGACCGGAGGCGCAGACCCCGAGACCGCCGACCAAGCTCGGGCCAACGCCCCGACCACGACGCTGGCCCTTGACCGTCTGGTCTCGGTCCAGGACTACGCTGACTACGCCCGAACCTTCGCCGGCATCGCCAAGGCCGACGCGGTCCGCCTGCCCGACCGAGGCCGCACCGTCGTGCACCTGACCATCGCGGGAGCCGCCGACGCGGCCATCGACCCAACCTCCGACCTGTACCTGGCACTGCTGGGGAGCCTTCGCGCCTACGGCGACCCGTTCGTCCCACTGCAGGTGGCCGTGCGTGACCTCCTCCTGGTTGTGATGGGCGCCCGGGTGGCCGTGGGTCCCGAATACGAGTGGGCCTCGGTCGAGCCAAGGGTCCGGGCCCTCCTGCTCGACAGGTTTGGCTTCGAGCGGCGCAGGCTCGCCCAGGACCTCCCGGCGAGCGAGCTGATCGCGGCCATCAGGGGCGTGGAGGGCGTCGCCGCGGTCGACCTCGATGCCTTGGGGGCGGTGGGCGAGGCCACGCTTGCGGCCAGCGCCGCGGACCCCGAGGGCCTGGCAGGCGTGATCGGGCTGGCCACCCGCCTTCGGGCCCTGCCCGCCAGGCCCGGGCGAGGGGTCCAGACCCAGGCCTTGATCTCACCGGCCCAGATCCTGATCCTGGACCCCTCCGTCCCCGACACCCTGATCCTCACGGAGATGACCCCATGACCGACTCCCCGGACCGTCTCTACCAGCTGCTCCCTGCGGTCTACCGGGAGCGAGACGCCGAGCAGGGATGGCCCCTGCGCGCCCTCCTTGGGGTGATAGCCCAGCAGGTGCAGGTGCTCGACGACGACATCTCGCGCCTGTACGAGAACTGGTTCATCGAGACGTGCGAGGAGTGGGTGGTGCCCTACCTGGGTGACCTGGTGGGATACCGCCCGGTGTTCGACGCCGGCCAGCCCGGCGACCCCGCCACCCGGCAGGGCCTGATGCTCGACAGGATCCTGACCCCCAGGCGCGAGGTCGCCAACACCATCCGCAGCCGCCGCCGCAAGGGGACGGTGGCCGCGCTGGAGGAGATCTCGCGCGACGTAGCTGGATGGCCCGCGCGCGCGGTGGAGTTCGCCCACCTCTTGTCGGTGGCCCAGTCCCTGCATCACCCGCGAACCGACCGTGGCCACACCGTGGACCTCCGGGCGGGGGACGGCCTCCTTCGGAGCCTGGGAGCCTTCGGCGCGCTGGCCCACTCCGTCGATGTTCGGAGGGTCTCCTCCCGGCGGGGCCGCGGACGGTACAACATTCCGAGCGTGGGGCTGTTCGTGTGGCGGCTCCGCTCCTACCCCGTCACCCGGACCCCAGCCTATTGCGCCGAGCAGGTCGGGCCGCACTGCTTCACCTTCAGCGCCCTCGGCAACGACACCCCGCTGTTCCTGCGGCCGGCGATGCGGGCTGAAGGTGCCGTGACCGGCCCTCTTGACGTGCCCACCCCCATCCGCCGCCGGGAGTTCGAGCGGCACCCGGAGGACTACTACGGTCGGGCCAGGAGCCTTCGGATCCTCGTCGGATCGCCTCCGAAGGCGATACCGCCCGAACAGATCGTGCCGGCGAACCTCACCGGGTGGCGCTATCGGGCGAGGCCGGGCCAGGTCGCCGTCGACCCCGAGCGGGGCCGGATCGCCTTCCCCCCCACCCACCCGCCCAAGCGGGGAGTATGGGTCAGCTACCACTACGGCTTCAGCGCCGACCTGGGCGGCGGCGAATACCAGCGGCGCCTCCTCGAGTCGTCCGGACCTCCCGGCCCGGCCAGGTACACGGTGGATCCAGCCCAAGGCCAGGGAGCACACTCCGGGCTGAGCGAGGCCCTGGACCAGTGGCGGACCGACGATCCAGACCGGGCCATCATCGAGATCGCCCGGAGCGGGGTCTACACCGAACAGATCCTGATCGAGCTGCGGCAGGACCAGAGTCTGCAGATCCGGGCGGCCAATGGCGTCCGAGCAGTGATCCGGCTGCTGGACTGGCAGACAAGCCGTCCGGACTCGTTGAGCCTCAGCGGAGCGTCCGGCAGCCGGTGCACCCTCGACGGCCTGCTGGTAACCGGCCGTGGGGTTCAGGTCGAAGGCGATCTCTCGCTCGTGGCGATCCGCCACTGCACGCTGGTCCCGGGGTGGGGCCTGGATTTGCACTGCGAGCCACAGCGTCCGGCCGAGCCCAGCATCGAGCTGGTCGAGACCTCGGCCTGCGTGGTGATCGACCACAGCATCGTGGGATCCATCCAGGTCGCCCTCGACGAGGTCAGGGCCGAGCCCATCGACATCCGGATCAGCGACAGCATCGTCGACGCCACGGCGACCGAGCGTGACGCCGTCTCCGGGCCGGGGGAGACCTATGCGCACGCGGTGCTCCAGGTACACCGGAGCACCGTCATCGGCCGGTTCCTGGTCCACGCCCTCGACCTGGCCGAGGATAGCATCTTCCTGGGCGAGCTGGGGGTGGCGAGGAGGCAGCGAGGGTGCATGCGCTTTTGCTACGTCCACCCCGGATGCCGGTCCCCGCGGCGTTACGAGTGCCAGCCCGACCTGGCGGTCCTCACACTGAAAGACCTGCCGAACTGGAAGCTTCTGCCCGAGGAGGAGCGAAAGCGGCTGGCCCGGGACGCGGAGCTCCGGGTGGAACCCGATTTCGAAAGCCTCCGCTACGGCACGCTCACCTACGGGCGTCTGGCCTCCCGGTGCGGACCGGAGATCGCCCGGGGGGCGCACGACCAGTCGGAGATGGGGGTCTTCCACGACCTGTACCAGCCCCAGCGTGCGGTCAACCTCCAAGCCCGGCTCGAGGAATTCGTCCCCGCCGGGATGGACGCCGGGATCATCTTCGCCACCTAGGAGGGGGTCATGAAGGGCGACTTCAGCGCGAACCATTTCCGTCCCGACAGGGGGTACCTGCGGGTGCTGATGCAGCAGGGCAGGGTCCAGCTGGACTCGGACTGGAACGAGCAGATCTCCATCCTGATCCGGTACCTGGAGGCGCTCGCCGAGGACGTCATCGGCCCCTTCGGGGGACCCCTCGGCCGGGCCGGGTTCGCCATCCAGGCAGCGTCGCATCTCACCTCGGAGCAGACCGACCAACTCGCGGCGGTGGGGGTCAAGCGCGCAGAGGCGGGGGACCTGTTCATCGGGCCCGGGAGGTATTACGTCGACGGTTTGCTGTGCGAGAATCCCCGGGCCACCACCCTGCTCCGACAACCCGACTACACCGCCGAGGCCGTCGATGCGGACACTGCCTCGTGGGTGTACTTGGATGTGTGGGAGCGCCACCTCACCTGGGTCCAGGACGACGACGTTCGAGAAGTCGCCCTGGGGGGCCCGGACACCGCCTCGAGGTCGCGGGTGATCTGGCAGGTGAAGACAGGGGCATTCACCGGTGGGACGCAATCGAAGAACTCCACCGATTGGGAACCGTTCGATACCCAGCTCCTGGCCGAGTCGAATGCCCTCCTTCGAGCGGGCACGGCCGACCCCGACCCAGGCGACCAGACTGACCCTTGCATCACCCCTCCGGCGGCCCGGTACCGGGGTACGGAGAACCAGCTGTACCGGGTGGAGATCCACGCCGGCGGGACGGCCTCCAGCTCCGGCTCGGAGGATATCGGCGCGACAGGAGCAACCTTCAAGTGGTCGCGCGAGAACGGATCGGTCGTGTTTCCTCTGGCCAACCCGGCGGAGGGGGAGATCCTCACCTTGACCACCCTGGGCCGCGACGACACCCTGACCCTGGATGAGGGCGACTGGGTGGAGCTCTGCGACGACGACCTCGACCTCTCGGGCCTGCCCGGGCAGCTGCTGCAGGTCCGGCGGGTGGACGCCGTCGGATTTCGGGTGACCCTGAGCGACTCGCCCAAGGCCGACACGGGCAGGGACATGGCCAAGCACCCGCTGCTCAGGCGGTGGGATCAGAAGGAACGCGACCCCGCATCCGGCGCGCCCAGGCTCATCGATGGTGCCGCGGTGGTCGAGGAGGACGATCAGGACGCCTGGCTCGCCTTGGAGGACGGGATCCAGATCCAGTTCCAGCCCGGCGGGGCCTACCGGACCGGCGACTACTGGCTCATCCCCGCCCGGACCGAGACCGGAGACGTCCAGTGGCCCAGGGACGGGAATGGCCCCGTCGCGAGGCCGCCCGACGGGATCGAACATCACTACGCTCCCCTGGCGGTGGCCCCGTCGGGGGGCGCCGCCTGCTTCGACTGGCGGTCGGTGTTCGAGCGACTTCCGGCGGTGCCCACCTAAGGGCTGAAGTCGAGTGTTCGAGCATGAGGTCCTGGCGGTCCGTCAGCCCGTGTTACGTCCGGCGGACATGGATGGTCGCCTGACCTCACCCGTCGAGTCGAACCCGCCGCTGACTCACCCGATGGGGGGTGGGCGGCCATTGGAGGCGGAACCAAGGACGTTCTTCGAAGGCCGATTCGGGTCCGACTTCAGCCACGTCAGGGTCCACGTTGGTCACGAGGCTTCGCACCTGGCGCGCCGTTTCGGGGCCACCGCCTACACCGTGGGGAACGACGTAGTGCTCGGCGATAGGTCGCTGTCGGAGAGGACGGATCCTGGGCGCCGGATCATGGCCCACGAGCTGGCCCACGTGGTCCAAGGGCCCCAGCCGCACGCTGCGGAGACCTCGCTCACCACCCCCACCGAGCCGGCTGAGGCGGAGGCCGTCGAGACCGCTGAGGCGGTCCTGGGTGGGGGTGCTCGCGTCCACGCGCCGACCCGCGGTCGTCGCCACGGGGCGATCGCACGCACGCCTGCCCCGCCGGGGGGAGCCGCGGCCCCGGCGCGGCTTGACCGGAGCAAGGCCGGCATCGACGAGATCGCCGACATCGTGGTGTGGACGGTTGGGGGAGCGCCGAGCTTCCCGACGGTAGCGGTCCACCCGGCCGTCGCCGATCCGTCCATCGTCCACATCTCCTGGGAGCTGTACGACCCCTCGGATCGGCTGATGTCGGGAAGCTTCACCGCCTTGCCCGGGCGGGCCGACGCGAAGACGGCCCCTTTCGCCATCGGGCCAACGACGTTCAAGCCCGCCGCTCAAGGCCGCTACTCACTGCGCCTGATCGGATTGGATGCCTCGCACAGTCCCGTGGCGTATTCGGACCGGACCTTCTTCGTGTGGTTGACGGCGCCGGCCTCGAGCCTGGCGCTTCCTGGCGTGAAGGGCGTCACGAAATCACCAGCCACCCACACCCTGGGGGAGGTGGGCGCGGCCCGGGCGAGCGAGATGGCCCTCGAACACAAGGCTGCGGTTGCGTCGAAAGGCACCGGGCTGTACATGGGGACCGATCCCAGGGCGGGGGCACAGCCGCCCGGTGTCGCCCGCGAGGACTGCACCACCTACGTGCTCGAGGTGCTCAAGTACGCCTTCGCCGCGAAGGGGCAGCAGGCGAAATGGCAGGCCATCTATGACGAGGCGGTGAGAACCAGTCACGGAGCCTTCAAGGGCACCGAACTGCTGAAGGCCTTGGAGTCGAAGGCCGGGTGGAAGGGGATCTTCTGGTCACCGGACCCCCGGAACCCCCAGGACGCTAGGAGCGAGCATCCCGTGGCGTACCAGACCGCTCAGCGGCAGGGCACCTATTACGGGATCGGCGTTGAGAAGGGAGCTTCGGTCGTGGACTACCGGCGGACCAGTCCCACGCAGCCTGAGCAGTTCGGGAACCTGGACAAGCTTCGGGGTATCCCGCTGGGCGTCATCGCGGCCCGAGGTGGCTGGCACATGACCCTGTTGCTCAACGGCCAGGTCTACGAGGTCCATTGGGACAAGCCGCCCACCGATCCCAACGTGATCGAGGCCACCCCGCTCGAGAAATGGATCTGGCAGTCAGGCGTCGTCCTCGTCCCAGCCGAGGACTTCAACCGGACGTTCGGGTCCAACCCCTGACCCGCCGGCGTCCTCGGGTCCGTCCGGCCTGACGGTGCGCCATCCGCGGGGCCATGTCGTTCCCTCATCGGCGCGCTCCCTGCGCGACGCGAGGAGTTGCCTCCGATGGTTCCGCCGGGGGCTGAGCCGCACTCGTTTCTCCCGGACGGCACCGATTCTGGCGGCGGCCTTGGATGACCTCGGTGGCGTGGCTCAGGCTGCCCATCTGGAGGGACAGGGCCCAGTCCGTGAAGGCGCAGTCACCGAGGACGGCGTCAGCCCGGTCCTCGAGTGCTTTGAGCTCCCCCCGGAAGTACGCTCCCCGCAGCGCCTCCTCTCCGACCACCGCCACCATCTGCTCGATCGCTCCAACCTGATCGTCGTAGGACCCGGATCGTGGAATCCCCGCATCGCGTAGGATTTGGCGGGTGAAGTGCTCGGTCGTGCCCTCGTTGACGTAGTTGCGATAGGCCTGACCGAAGGCCTGGCTGGAGTGGGCGTGGAGCCCCTCGTGCACGAGGACTCCGGCATCCGCCCGATCGCTCGCGATGTAGATCACCGGGCGGGACGGGGTGGCGTGTTCGAGCTGCTGGCCGCCGGCACATGTCGGGTCCGCCTCGGCGGGCTGACCGTCCCCCGCCGACTCCGGGCCTTGGTCGGTCCACCCCACGAGATTTGGGCTGCACGTCTCGCCGGCGTGGCGGCAGGAGAACCTCGCGCACAGCTCCGCTTGGGTGACCCGGCGGACGGGAGCGTCCAGGAGGGCGGCGGGCCCTCGGTCCGACAGGTAGGCACCGAACCGCCGACGGATCAGGGTGTCGGCTTCCCGGGCACCCACTGGGCCACCCGGTCGGCCGCGCAGCGCACCGGCTATCGCGCCGATGGCTGCCCCGATGCCCAGGCCCAGCGCCCCCCCGGCCGCCCCCAAGCCGAGGATCGCGAGCGCCGCCAAGCCCCCGGAGAGGCCGGCGACGGCCGTGAGGGCGATGCCCGCGGCCGTTCCCAGGACCCCGCCGATGATCGCGCCCCAGGTCAATCCGGACAGCGCGCCCCGGGCCGCGGGAGCCATCGAGACATACCGGACGGTCTCCTCCACGGCGCGCGTGAGGATCTCCGTTGCGGTCCCCTGGTCGAAGTGATGCCGGGCAACCGTTCCCGCATAGACGTAGAGGTGCGGCACGGAATTGGGTGCGTATCGCTTGCGGATCTCCCTGTTGGCCTCGTCTTCGACGTCGATCGTGTACATACGCACGGGGATCCGCGGCGGGCTCCGACGATAGGTCTGGCACATCTCCACCAGATCGGCCTGCATCTGGCGGCACGGCAGGCAGTCCTCGGCGCCGAACTCGATGATCGTGACTGCTCGGGCGTCGACGAGATCCACGGGGTCTCGCCCTGAGACCGCCTGCAGACATGGCTGCCCGCCGGCGGAGGTGGCGCTCCGAGCCTCCGACGATGTGCCGGCGCTCCGCTGTTGGGTGGTTGCCTGCCGCTGCAGGGAACGCCCGCGGGCTTCCCCCCGGTCAACCCCGAATCCCGTCGAGGTGGGAGCGGAGTCGGCTTCGGCCTCCAGTCGCGGATCGTCGTCAATGCGCAGATCCGAGCCGCTCCCCGGGGGAGCAGACCGTTGCTGGGCGACGGTGGCCAAGCTCGTGGGCGAGAAGGCGATCACCGGCTGGGGTTCCCGGCTGATACCGACCCGTGGCGAAGACCACGTCGGTCCCCACGGTGTACGCGTGCGCGTCGATCGCTCGAGCGCTCGCCGCGGCCAGCGCATCTGTATGCACCCGGACGGAGCTCAGGTCGACGCCAAGCAGTGGCTCGAAGACAGAGCGGGCTTCGCTGCCCAACGGCCGTCCAGAGGAGGCCAGGGCGTCCTCCACGATTGCCGGAACCCCGCTCGGTTTCGTCCCTCGCGTCGGGCTACGCCGCACGAGGCGTGGCTCCTCCTCCTCCTGACATCCGCTCGAGGGGCACCGGTGGGCTCCGCACCGCTGTGAATCGTTCCGGGTTTCTTGGAGGCTCTGATGTTCCCCGGGTTCCATGGAGTCCGTTCATTTGACCTCATGCCACTTCCAACGGGTACGCGTGCATCTTCTCGAACTCGATCGGGGTGAGCATCCCGAGGGAGCTGTGCCGGCGCTGGCGGTTGTGGAAGATCTCCAGGTGCTCGAAGATCGCGTTCGCCAGCTCGACCCGGGTTCGCCACCGTCGCCGGTTGAGCAGCTCCACCTGCATCCGGGCCCAGAACGACTCGACCACGGCGTTATCGAAGCAGTCCCCGATGGAGCCCATCGAGGGCAGGAGCCCTGAGCGCTTGGCCCGCTCGGTGAAGGCCCAAGAGGTGAACTGGGTCCCGTGGTCGGAGTGGATCAGCGTGCCCGTTGGTCGGCGGCTCTGGATGGCCATGCCGAGGGCGTTGGTGGCGAGGGAGGCGGACGGCGAGGTGTCGATGGACCACCCCACCACGCGGCGGGAGAACGCGTCCAGGACCACGGCGCAGTAGACCTTGCCCTCCCGGGTAGGGTGCTCGGTGATGTCGGTCACCCATAGCTCATCCGGTCCGGTTCGGGCGAACGCCCGGTCCACCAGATCCTCCGCGGTCGGCGCCTCGTGCCGCGACCGGGCCCGCTTGTTCCCGGGCAGGCCCTTCAGCCCTGCTCGGTGCATCAGCATGGCCACCGCGTTGTGGCCGACCAGGACGCCTCGTCCCATCTTCAGCTCGGCCCTCACCCGCGGGACGCCGTAGGTTCCTCTGGAGGCCGCGTGGACCTCGGTGATCAGATCGGTGAGCCAGGCGTGGCGGATCGAACGCTCAGACGGCGCCCGGCCGCGGCGCGCGTAGAACCCGGACTCGGAGACTGCAAGGACGCGGCACGAGACCTGGATGGGGTGGCCCTCGCCGGCCATCACCGCGATGGCCTCGAACCGCCTTTTGGGGGCACCGCCCCTTTCAGCAGTTCGCCTGCGCGCCTGGTCGCGGCGAGCTCAGCCTCAAGTGCGGCGATCCGGCGCCTGGCCGCCATCAGCTCCGCGAGCTCCGTGCTCCTCAACCCGGGTCGCTCCCCACGGTCGATGAGGTCCTGCTTCCGCCAGTTGTAGATGGTCTGGCCGCTCACGCCGAGATCGCCGGCGACATCGGCGACCTTCCTTCCCGCAGCGATCAGGTCCAGGACCCTGCGCCGAAACTCTGGTGGATAACGCCCTGCCATGCCGACCTCCTCTGGGGGTCATGGGCATGACAATCAAACGACGCGACTCCACCGAAGTGGGGAAACATCACTCCAACTCGTGAGAGGTTGGAGCCATGACACGACGAAGCAGGTACCCGCAGGAGGTCCGTGAGCGGGCCGTACGGATGGTGTTCGAGCACCAGGAGGAGCACCCCTCCCAGTGGGCCGCGATCACCTCGATCGCCGTGAAGTTCGGGGTCTCATCGGAGACGCTCCGTAAGTG
>WNGK01003595.1_pt1 | contig 24435 bp, 26 predicted proteins | sample 5400601 | NCBI WGS metagenome assembly WNGK01 (sample SAMN13153376, study PRJNA577476) | soil metagenome | isolation source: 60 cm soil or saprolite under Garry oak tree replicate 1 | place: USA:California | collected 2016-06-15
CAACGAGCGGCACTTTTCCACGAAGTGGCTCCAAACCATGTTCGTTGCCTTCGTCTCATCCCTGGGAAGCCGCATCTTCCCAGCATTGCCACCAGGCCAGCGGGGTGGTTCACCCCGCTGGTGAGGCCGATTCATGCAAGATGGTCATCTCGTTGCGCAACCCGTGGGTATATCCAACCCACAAGGTAGTTCGTTTCTTGCCATAGCGTGCGTCGAGGTCATAGGGAGAGTTGATGAGCTGGGCTGCAGGGAGAGCTGGCTCTTGCCGCCACTGCCCGCCTTGGTCGAGCGGTTCAAACTGTTGCTCCCAGATCGTGCGCAGCGTCTCGATGGCAGGCAGCGTTTTCATCCAGTCGGCAGTGCTGGCAGCATCCAGCGCATGCAGGAGAGTCCAGCCGTCGGTTCCCACCTGATTGGCATAGTGCTTCCGCTCTTCCTCCTCCTTGGGCAAGCGTTCATGTTCAAGTCGTTCACCATAGCGCTCAACCCACTCAGCCGGTACGTAGGCACGCACCCACTCGGGGGCGACTTCGGAGAGCACATTCAAGACATACACCATCGTCTGAGCGACGCATAGCACCCGGTTGAGTGCGCGGATCTTCGCCAGGATATGGGTTGAGTCGGTACGCTGCCGTCCGTGGGCTTTGAGCCACCCACCTTCTCGGCAGCGCTCCAAGAGCAGATCCAATAAACGCTGCTCGGCATTGCCCGCGACTAGGCGAGAGCGGAACTCGGAGAGCACGGTATGGTCAAATCCGGGATCGCAGAGGTCCAGGCTGAGGGCGTATTTCCATGCGAGCCGATCACGCACCGCATCAGCGGCCTGGCGATCCGTCAAGCCTTCCAGAAATTGGAAGAGCGTCACCAGTGCCAGACGCCACGCAGCTAAAGCGGGTTGGCCATGGGTAGGAAACAGGTCAGCAAAGGCCTCATCGGTGTAGATCGTTCCCAGTGTATCACGCAACTGCATCAAAACATTTCCCCGTGGAAACACGGCGCGAGCCACATGAGCGGTTTCTTCTGGAACTGGTGGAATTGGGAGAGCTTTGAGCGACATAGATTACCTCCTGGAGGAGCAAGCAACAAACTATTCATCGCCTCCATAGTAATGGATGAGGTCTAGTCACTCCTTTTTGACTTCGCCACCAGTACCAAATGTGATACTGGTGGCAAAGTGTCCAGAACCGGCGAGCGAAGCGATGCCGCGTACGTAGGGGCCGATTGATCGCGCCCTGGGGTGGGTGGGGACCCAGCATTGAATTCGCCACCAACGTCAAATCCGAGGGAGAACCCTAAAACTATGCCGGTTACCCCAGCTTCTCAAGCAACGCACTAAAACGCCCCCGGTCAAACAGCTTGTTGTCGTGCAGCATGCCCCAGATTTCTTCCACCAGGGCAGAACCAATCATCTCCACAGCCTGCTTGCGCGAATATCCTGCCGCCAGGAGCCGCTCGAACGTCTGCTGCGTCTCGGGAGGGTCACTGGCACGAATCTGGTCCTCGACCACCTCCAGGATCAGCGCTTTAAGACGAGGATTGGTCGCCGTTCCCTCCTCGTACGGTTGGCTTGTTCCTCTGGCCTCCCTCATCGGCTCACGCCTCTTGTGGTCCTTCTTTCTATTGCCTTTCACCTTCTTGGCCTCCCTTTCGATGTATGAAATACCCGCTCCTTCTTCCCTCCTGGTGCCCTATATCGGTTTCAATAGTATCATAGTGCATCAATCCCTTAATCCGCCAAGCTTCTCCCGTGTTTACCTTCGCGCAATCGTAGCGTATGATAAGCATTGCCGGGCCACATCAAGAGGCCTTGCGGATTAGGAGAAGCATATGACCGGAGATGGACAGGCAGCAAAACCACGAGCCAGGGTGCCTGAGACTGCGGTGTTGGCACAGCTCAGGAAGAAAAGCCGCGAGGAATTACTTTTTCTCGTGGAACAGCTCCTGGAACGTAAGCCTGACATAGAGCCCTTGATCGAGCTGCTGATAGAACTTCCTCTGACTCCCACCACACAGGAGAAGAAGCGGTCAGGCAGGGGCCGGGTGCGTACGCTTGATCCCTCCACTATTGAAAGCCAGGTCGCCTCGGCTTTCTATAACGCGGGGCGAGGATGGGGCGCTGCCAGCCGCGTTGCCGCCGAGTTAGAGCAGTTATATGACATAGGCAAGAACTTTGCCGAGGTGGGCGAATGGGCCAATGCGCAGGTCGTGTATGCTACAGTTGCCGGGGAAACTATCATGCAATATGAGGAGGTACACGATGAGGGTCAGGTCAGTTGGGTTCTGGGTAAATGCGCAGCTGGCCTGGTAACCTGCCTGAATGCTCAGCCTACCCTCCCACGGAATGAACGATTGGATGCCGCGGAACGCGAAGCACTGCTGACCTCGCTGTTCGACCTCTGGAAATTTGGCTACAATTACGGCGGGCTCGATGTGGATATTCCGGCGGCAATCGCGGGAAATGCAACAACGTATGAACGGAAGAGGGTTGAGGCATGGCTGCGTCAGGAGATGAGACCCGGGCAGGACTTCTCAAGCAAGTGGCACAACCGTGGGATCGTTGATTTTCTGGCGACACTTAAACAAACGGATCACTTCAGCGATGAAGATGTGCTTGAAGAGTACCGCAATGCCGGTCTGTATAAGGAACTGGCAGAGAAATTCCTGCAGCTTGGCCGTGAAAACGAAGCGCTGGGCGTCGCCCAGGCAAACTTGACAGAACCCATGGACGTGACCTGGTTCGCAGAACAATTGCTGAAATCGGGTGAGGCGTGGCGAGAACAGGCCCTGGCATTTGTGGAAATGAGGCTCGGAGAGGTCGAACAAGCTCTCCAGGGAAAGCGACAGGATTTCACTAGCGCACACACTGTAGACACCTACCGGCGCTGGCTGAGCGAAAAGTACCTCCTGTACGGCAAGGCAAAGCAAGCTCTGGATATGGAGCTAGCACGCTTCCAGGCCAGCCCGGGTGATGCCACCTATCGCTCCGTGCGAGCGGCAGTGCAGGTAGCCAGTCAGCCAGAAGAGGCGTGGCCCGGCCTTCGACCGCGACTCATCCAGACGTTAGAGCAGCAAAGCCGTTGGGGAGCGCTCGTCAGTATCTACCTGGATGAGGGAGAGGTCGGCCAGGCGTTAGCCGCCCTTGCAGAGATGGAGCATACATCAAGTACATCGCTCTATGGATACAACTATCGTGCATTTTCGAGCGATTACCAGATTCAAGTGGCAAAAGCCGCGGAGGAGTCTTACCCGCACGAAGCGATTCGCCTGTACAAGAGTGTGATACAAAAACTCATTGACGGGCGCGGGCGCGAAAATTACCAGCAAGCGACAGACTTCTTGATGCGCGTCAGGCTGCTGTACCAGAAGCAAGGACAGGAACCGGAGTGGCACGCGTTTATTGCCCACCTGCGCAGCAGCAACAAGAGCCTGCGAGCTTTGAAAGAAGAACTGGACAAAAGAGACTTGTAACAGGTAGCTGAAACACTCCGTGATTCTAGAGTATACAAAGGAGTAGCAATGTAAAGCGACCCGATTATCCGCCACCCTAGGTCGTCAGGAGGGTGAAAGCTGAGTTGACCGCTTGCAAGGAAAACAACTCTGGATCAAAGTGCGCTCCAGCCCACGCGCGCAGCTCCTTGTGCTCGGGATGACGTCGATCCCGCAGAGCTTCAAGCAGGTGTTCATAGCCCCCAATACCACCACAATCCTCCGGAGGGCACGCGCGTGCTCCATCCAGGCAGCGTGGAACTATCATATCCTGGGTCCATGGCCAGATGTGTTCTACCGTAATCACATGACGCCAACCATCCCCAAAATCATATTCGTAGATAAAGCTGGCTCCTTCCTCACGGGCAATCCTGCGGAGTCGGACACGCCGATCGTCCTTCATCCCGTCCTCGTACTCGGGATCCGGCTCTCCATAGCGCGTGGTACCAACAATGAACTGATGCAGGTGATAGTTCTCCCACCCCATGACGACCTGGAGCATCCGGTGCAGGCCAAAAAGCGTCACCTGGCCTGAAACCACAATGCGTCGCCAGATCGGTGGCTCAATGTAAGCCAGGCGAATATGCAGCTGATAGACAACGTCTGTTGAAAGGTTAGCCATGCACCCTCCTCGGCTTAGAACTCGTATCCCCGGTTCACCCAGTAGTGCCAATCCTCAATCGCCTGTTGGGTCTCCTCGTCTACCTGAATCCCCTCTAATTGCATCAAGGGAACCGCGAGCTGACGCCGTTTCCAGCGAATCAACACAAACATATCATGCTCGCATTCCTCGTCGGGGGCCATGCCCACGACCTCAACTTTATCTCCCAGTTTCTAACGGCGAGATTGCGCGGAGAGCGACACACCGGGCAGAAAACGGGAATTGCAAGGTATCGGAAAGATAGTTATACCACCCTGCCGCCTGCTCTTCAGGGCCATAGGCGTCCACGATGATCTCCATGTGGATACGCTGTTCACGTTCTTCATCTTTGGCTTGACGAGTCATATGCATTCTCCTGTAACAGGTGAAAATCGCTAAATATCCCAGTCTCCCATTCTGGGAGACATGTTACCACGTGGCTCTTGCATTTTAAACCCTGAAAACGCTCCAGGGCAAACGATTTGGAAAGAATAGGAGACTGTCTCGTTGTGTTCTGCTTAGTGGGAACTCTTCAGTCTTCCCACTCTCTTCATATTAGCACGTTCATATATGGAACATCATGTTTGCAGAGACTCGTCAAGATGGAAGGAGATGTACAATGCAGCGAAAAAGAGTGACGAGTGGTACGTTTACGGCTAAAACAGGTGCTAAAGGCGAAGGAAATAAGCATGGGAAAATTGTCGAGATTGAGTGATGTATCCTATAGCACCATTGCCCGTATCTGCAACGATGAGCACTATTCACCGTCGCTCGCAATCTTGGAGAGACTGGCCAGAGCGCTTTCTGTTCACATCTCAGATTTGTATGAAGAAGTAGATGAGAGTTAGGGATTGTTCCCTATATCACCTTCCATCTGTGACTGCTCTCTCGTCGTCAGTAGCCCATCGACGATCACTAACCATTGCTCACAGAGTTAATAGTACTGGTGTAGTTATACTCCTCGAAGATTGCAGTCGCATCCTGGCGACCAGGAAGCGAGTAACCATCACCTTCATTTCATCTTATCTATGATATAATGAAATCCAGCCTGATTTGAGAAGTAACAAGCTGGTAGAATTATGTCAAGAAAATCAAAACAATCCAGACACAAGAAAAAGTTTACCGTTAACCTGTCGCAAGTCGACAAATGGCTTGATCTCATTGGTCATCACATCTTTCAAGGAAACTATGCCGAGGCAGTTACTAACTGCGAGCGCCTGTTGAATTACCTTCCAAAACATGCACAACAGCGTGCTGATGTGTTGAATCAACTGGGAACTGCGCAGGGTATGCTGCAAAACTTTCCGCAAAGCTATGCAGCCTACACAGAAGCGCTTTCGCTAGACCCAAATAATGCCGAGCTATGGTTCAATCGAGGCATGGCAAGCCGGTTCACCTCGCGCTTTGGCCGATCTTTTCGTGATTATGAACGTGCAAAAGAACTGAACATCGTACCTGAACTGGCAAAGAAACTCGAGGGAGAGCTTAAGTTTGCTCGTAAGATGGCCGGGGAATCCCTGAAACTGCGCGGCCCAAACTTTACCCTGGACCAGCTTATTGAACAGGAAGACCACTTCCAGAATGGCTTACAATTGATGGAAGCGGGTCAATGGCAAGAGGCCGAGCAGGCTTTCCAGGCATCTATTGACATGGGCGATTGCCTGCCACAACCCTGGGGCAACCTGGGGATTTCCTTGATCATGCAGGAACGCTATAACGAGGCTGAAGCGGCATTGAAACGCGCACTGGTCATTGACCCGAAATACACTCTAGCCAAAAAGAATCTGGCAGCGCTTCCTGAAATCCGCCGGACAGGTCCCCCGGCAATAATTGATATAAAGGATCCATTTAGAGACAGCAAGCTGAAGCAGTCTATTACCTTTATCAGCGAATAATCAAGTAACAAACTCGGCATTGCTCATCCTTAAGGCCACCAGACGAAGCGAGGGTAAATATGAACCAGGAAGGACGAGTCTCGACAGAGCAGCAGGGACATGTACTGTTGATAGGACTGGACCGTGTTGCCAAGCGCAACGCATTTGATCGGGCAATGCTGGGCGCGCTGGCGCTAGCTTACGCTGAGCTAGAGCATGATGACCAGTTACGTTGTGGCGTGCTTTTTGCCCATGGAGATCACTTCACAGGCGGTTTGGAGCTCACGCAGTTTGCATCATCCCTGGGGCAGTTTGATTATCCGGAAGGTGCGATTGATCCACTGGGCCTTCGTGGCCCGCGCCTCACGAAGCCGCTGATCTCTGCGGTGCAGGGGATATGCCTCACTGTCGGTATTGAACTCATGCTGGCAGCGGATATTCGCATTGCCGCTTCCAATGCACGGTTCGCTCAAATAGAGATCAAGCGTGGTCTCTTCCCCTTTGGAGGGGCAACCATCCGCTTTCCACGAGAGGTTGGCTGGGGCAACGCCATGCGTTATTTGCTGACCGGTGATGAGTTCAATGCAGCCGAGGCCTTGCGCATCGGTTTAGTGCAGGAGGTGGTTGAGCCAGGCCAGCAGCTCACTCGTGCAACAGAACTGGCTCAGGTCGTCTCGGCACAGGCTCCCCTGGGTGTGCGTGCCACGCTCAAATCGGCACGCTTAGCCATCACTGAGGGTGAAGAAGCGGCAACCCGACAATTTCTGCCTGATCTGCAGGCGCTTATGCAGAGCGAGGATATAAAAGAAGGTGTCCAGTCCTTCATCGAGCGACGCCAGGCCCACTTTAAGGGACGGTAATGAATAGCATCGAACTACGAATGCGCCGGCTTGCGAAGGCGTTTCATGGGAGTGGCCACACGGTCGCTGGGGCATACCTGCTCCCCAGGCAGGGCACCCTCTCCGGGGGAGAGGTATCCTCAACCCTTGCGGCTGCCAAATAGGTATCAAGTTAAGAAAAAGTCCATCAATATCCGTAGGGGCGGGAGTGTGGATGATGTGGGGAGGGGGCCTTTATGGCCGCCCGTCTGACCCCCTGTACCAGCGTGACCGATGGTAGTGCCAGGGATGGCCCTAGCGGTGGACAACGCGGGCGACCAGAAAGGCCTGCACACCATCCCCCAGATGGCGTCCCCCGCGCCGCTCCACCACCCTCGCCCCTACGGAATCCCGGGTTAGCGCCTTAGGTTGATGCCTATTTGGCACCCCTTGCCCCTGCCATGCCTGCCATCCCGCTCCTGACGCACCATTTGCACCACTCTATTATACTAATAATGAGTCATCAATGGCGACAGTGCCCCACCGCCATATTACCTGTCGCGGAACCCATTACCAATTGGAAACCCTGTCCCAATGGTCCCAACTGTCCCTCAGCTTTTAACCTCGGCACGAAAAAATGGGTTGAATCATGCAAGGTACCTGCAAGGCTTCGACCCGTGCGCCTCATGTCATCTTATCTATATCAATCGCCCCGCCCTCTCCCATCTGTGTCCCGAAACAACATGCTCCCAACACAATGCCGCTACACCCACTACACCTGCTACACCTGCTACACCTCTCCAGCACCCGTGAACTCTCAAGGCCTCTCCCACCTGTGGCAGCGCCAGGGGACAGTGTTTCCCTCATCATCCCGTAGGACTCGTGTTCCCCGGCGCACGCATGCTTTTGTCACCAAATTCCGGGTCTGGATAGGAGGCGTAGGATACCCCTGCAATCTCAAATTTGCTCAGGTGGCCACAACACTCCAGCCAGGTTCTCCTACATTGCTTCTCTCTCCTTTGAGCAAATACCAGCGCTGCCCTTTTGTCCTCCCCCACCTGTTGACAATCATTATACCGGAGATGACCAGTATCCCGCCCAGAAGGGACAATCCGGAGAGCTATGTCCTCACAGCCATGAGACGTTCGCCTTGAGACTACAAGGCGTTTTCCAGGCAAGCAAGGGGTAAAACCGTTTATAATGTGAAAGCATACACTGTTTTCTGTTCCTTCACCTTCACGATGCACGGAACTCGGTGTAGCGAATTCCAATGGGCCGCCAGAGTGTACTCACCATTGGACTCTCAACCGTACCCAGGTTGGGTGCTGGAAGCGTTAGATAATGACTTTTGGCCCTGAAGGAGGAACAACGATGAGAGCGTATCAAACGATTGTCGGAGATCAACAAGATCTCTACTCCCAGAACGATCCTTGCTCCCCAAAAAGGGTCAGAGGAAGCGCCAGCGCTAGTTCTGCTCCACAAGATTCCCCCGGCGCCTTTGCCGCGGGATTTGATCCCTTCAAACTCTAACCCGAGATTACCATCCCATCCGTGCCGATGATCCGCGATACGGCAAGGCTTTCAACTCGAAGGTCGACACTTTTGCCTTCACCTTGATCAGCTTTCCAGGGGAATAAAGAATTTCCCGCAAATGAGAAGCATCAAACGCTTTACTAAGCACACTCAGGGCAAGTGTTTGTACCTTATAGGCCCTTACTATTTCTAGATGTTATTGCATGGAAAGGAAGAATGATATGAGACATTCCTGCATAGCAGGTATTTGGAGGAGGAGCATACTGCCTCTCTATATTTTGGGAATGCTGATCCTATCTGCCGTTACATCTATTACTACTCTACCTGTTTTGGCGAACGCCTCTATTCCTGTTGCGGCGAAAGCCCCCGCGCGATGCCAACCTGGTCATCAAGTAGGTTTCCTTAGTACCTGGCATAGTGAGCTGGTGGACGCTTCGTCGGGGTGCCAGGTGTCTCTCACGGGCGTCAACTGGTTTGGGTTTGAGACCGGTACCTTTGCCCCGCATGGGCTGTGGGCGCGCAACTGGCAAAGCATGCTGAAGCAGATGGCACAGACAGGCTTCAACACCATTCGCCTGCCCTACAGCAATCAGCTCTTCGATCCCGCGAGCATGCCGAATGGGATCAACTACCAGCTGAACCCTGACTTGAAAGGACTCAAAGGGCTGGCACTGATGGATCGGATTGTCCAGGGCGCCCATAACGTTGGCTTGAAGATTATCCTCGACCGTCATGATACCACCGCCGATCAACGGCCCTCGTTGTGGTACACCGACCACGTGTCCCAGGCGCGCTGGATCCAGGATTGGGTCATGCTGGCCAAACACTACCGGGGGAATGCTACCATCATCGGGGCTGACCTGGCCAACGAGCCGCACAGTCCGGCCACCTGGGGTGATGGCAACCCAGGCACTGATTGGCGCCTGGCTGCCCAGCAGGCGGGCAACGCCATCCTGGCCGTCAATTCGCAGTGGCTGATTATCGTCGAGGGGATCGAGCAGTACCATAACGACTCCTACTGGTGGGGCGGGAACCTGGAAGGAGCAGCGCAGTTCCCTGTACGCCTATCGGAACCAAACAAGCTGGTGTATTCTGCCCATGACTACGGACCGAGTGTCTACAACCAGCCGTGGTTCCAGGTCCCCAAACCCGCGGACCTCGCACATACCCTGCCCGCCATCTGGCAGAAGCATTGGGCCTACCTGCAACAGAATGGGACCGCCCCGGTATTCGTAGGGGAGTTCGGAGGCCCTTCTATGGGGCAGGACACCGGGGGGGTGTGGCAGCGCACCCTGGTGACATTCCTGCACACGCGCGGCATCAGCTATACCTACTGGGCGTGGAATCCAAACTCAGGAGATACCGGCGGCATCCTCAATGACGACTGGACGACGATCAACCAGAGCAAGCTCAATATATTGAGCGCCTATCAATGGCCAATGCTGGATAAGTCACACTCTGGCCCGAGCAATCCCTGCGGGAACGCCAGCGCGATCCAGAATGCCTATCAATGGCCACCGTCGTAGTGAAATAAGGGTCTCCATCCTTCTGGATACTGCTGGCGAACCCTTTTCTTTGACTGCTCGCCGCTGCGCGGCTCGTTTTTCTCGGATGAGGTGGCTGGATGGGCGGCCTGTGGACCGCCCATCCAGCCACCTCATCCAAAACACTGTGCGAAGCGCCGCAGGCGCTGAGCAGTCAAAACAGAGGGTTCGCCAACGGTATATTCTGACCGCCTTTTCTATGGTCATGCGGAGTGGTGCGCTGGCGGCGCATGACGTTTCAAATCCAGTATAATGGCCAAAGTCCTACATCTTGCTTGCTTGTTCCACTAATCTCATGAGTTCCGGCGTCAAGGCGGGAGCAAACTCCTCTGGTCGCTCGGGATTCGATGGAATTGGCACGCCCTCGGGCGGTTTGGGTGTCGTCATAAGCTCACCATCTCTCGAGGGCGAAGGGCCCCTGAAAATCTTCCCCATTTCTGAGCTATCCAGGCGCCAGTGATGTTGCTGATTCTGAAGACCCTGATCCATCAGCTTTTTGACCTCTGGATACCTGGTTACATCAAAATTGGGGATGGGCAAGACTTTCCCCCAGTTGATCCCCAGGGTCTCCAGGGCTTTCGCGTACGCGTTCTCGTGCGCCTGGTCACGCACGATCAGGTAGGAAATAGTGGAACGAGCAGTCTTGTTGTTAATCATTTCGTAGAGGCGGCATTTCTGCAAACGCCCGGTCGCTTCGAGCATCAAGTTGTAGAGGAGGTCGAGTACCAGATTGCCACTGTTATAGACATAGGAACCCGACCACGGGTTACCGGCAGAATCGACGGGTAAAGCTCCTTGAGCGCCAACCAGGTAATGTTGGATATTGCCTTGAGACAAGGCCATATTGAGCGGCGTCGAGCCGCCTTCGCCGGGCGTACCGTCGCCCTTGTAGCGCGGCGAGCCATCGAGGAGACGCGTAATTGTTGTGGCGATGAGTTCAACGTGGCTGATCTCCTCGACACCGATGCCCTGGATCAGGTCACGATATGGTTTTGCGTTCCCACGAAAGTTGAAGCTCTGAAACAGATACTGCATCATTGTACGCATCTCGCCAAACTGACCCCCCAGGCCCTCTTGCAGAGCATTAGCGGCAGCGGGATCAGGCTCGTCTGGAACGATCTCATTGATCAGTTTTTGCACATGGAAAAACATCTTCTTCCCCTTTACTATCATATGTCTTTCCTGCCGAAAGACTTCCTATTTTCAGTATATCTCTCTGCTAACAAACATCTCTGTTTATATAAATCCTTGACATCCACTCATACTTCTTCTGGTGGGCACGCGGCTCGCTTTGAGAGGAGGGGAGTGCAGCGAGGATACCTATCCCCCAGATAGGGTGCCCTGCCTGGGGGGCAGGGAATCCTCGCTTTCTTTTTCCCCAATGCGGCCGCAGGCCCGCCAAAGGGATTATGACTGGATCTCAGAGGAAAACCATCTTGACAAAGCAGCATGCGCACAGTAGGATATAGGTGTACATACACTCAAATATCTGGGAGAAAGGGTATGAGCGACCAACTTACTACCAGTGAGGTGCGACGCTGCGCCTGCGCGACGATCAGGCGCACCGATCGTGTCCTCACCCGATTCTATGACGAAATCCTGGCCCCAAGTGGCCTCTACGTCACACAGTTTACCTTGCTTGCCGCGCTTAGCCAGGCGGCGCCAGTCACGATCAAACACCTGGCCGGGATCCTGATTATGGACCGGACGACCCTTACCCGCGACCTGGAGGTGCTGGCCAAACAGCACCTGGTGCGTATTGAGGAAGGCGAAGATCGACGCACGCGCCTGGCGCATCTCACCCAGGAAGGGGAACAGGCTCTCAGGCATGCCTGGCCGCTGTGGCAAGAAGCACAGGCCAGGATCGAGCACGCGCTGGGCCGGGAACGCTTCGAAGGCCTGCTGACCGACCTCTCCGCGGTTCTCGCGGCGGCCAGATAAAGTCCCCGCTTTCCTTGCTGTTCTTTGAATGGTTGGTTGTTTTTTTGCGTAAATACGTGTGGTTACACCAAAGAAAGGTGAACAAAGATGAGGATGACGTATCGAGCCAGCAAAGTGATCACACTGGTCGTTACCTGTCTGGGCTTCTTTGAAAGGGGGGTACAGGCATGACACTTTCACGAGTTGCGCTGGTCACCGGAGCCTCGTCCGGATTTGGGCAGGCCACCGCAGCCCTTCTGGCAGCGCGGGGCTTTCAGGTGTTTGGCACCAGTCGCGCTCCTGCGCACAACGCTGCTGGCGGCTTTGAACTGCTTCCACTGGACGTCCGTTCGGAGACATCCGTTCAGACATGCGTACAGGCGATCCTGGGACGTACAGGGCGCATCGACCTGCTGGTGAACAACGCTGGCTTTGTAATAGGTGGCGCGCTCGAAGAAAACAGTCTGGAGGACGCGCGAGCACAGTTTGAAACGAACGTGTTCGGTGTACTCAGCATGCTGAAGGCGGTCCTCCCTGTCATGCGCCGCCAGGGAAGCGGCCAGATTATCACGGTCAGTTCTATCCTCGGGGTGGTGACTATGCCCTATCTCAGTCTCTATTCGTCCAGCAAATTCGCGTTGGAGGGCATGATCGAGGGACTGTATGACGAATTGCGTCCTTTCAATATCAAGGTGTCATTAGTCGAGCCCACCCTTTCTCGCACGAAATTCGATCCGCGGCCTCCTGCGGCGCCACTCGCTGTCTATGAGTCTGCTCGCCAGTCGATGATGCAGTTCGTCCGCGATGGAGTGGAGCAGGGGCCAGATCCCGAGCAAGTGGCCAGGCGCATCGTGCAACTTGCGACCAGCGCTGCACCCCCTCTGCGCTCCTATGTTGGTCCTCGCGCTGGCCTGCTGGTGGCACTCCGCCAGTGGCTACCACAACGGATCTTCGAGCAGGTGCGTCGCCGGGTTTTCAAGATACAGTCCGTTCCAGGCTTCCGTTAGAGCGAACGAATCACCTGCAGCAGCTGCTCTCGCTCGCGTGCCTCGTCCGCGACCGGCACCAGCATCAGCATCAGCTCGTCCAGGCCGCTCGCGAGCAGCTCTCGCAAGCGCTTCTCCACCTGCGCTGCATTTCCTGTGATCACCAGCGCTTTGACCAGCGCATCGACACCGGTTCCATCCGCGGCAATAGGAAAGCCCGCCGCTGCAAACATGTGTACGTAAAATGGCGCTTGCGTATAGAACGAGAAGCGCTGCTTTGCCGCCGCCTGTACAGCAGCTTCATCCGTACTCATTGCTACCGGGATATGCGCTACTAGCGGCGGTGCGGGACGATGTTGGGCCCGGGCGCCTGCTCGCAAGGCAGGCAGGGCTACATCGAGCAAATAGGGAACCGGGCATACCCACGAAATCGCGCCGTCGGCAATTTCACGAGCCAGGCGAAATGCCTTCTCGCCCAGTGCCGAAATGAGCAGAGGTATCCGCGCCTGGCGCGGGAAAGAGGTGACTACCTTGAAGAATCTGCCATGATAATCCACGCGTCCCTCCCATAACCCTTGACGCATCACCTCGACATATTCGCGCAAATACGCTAGCGGGGACGGCATCGAGAGGCCATACACGTTTTCCATCACGTGGCGGTGACTGGTGCCAACGCCCAGGCGCAAGCGCCCCAATGCAAGCGCGTCGATGGTAGCTGCTTGCAGCGCCATCACGAGGGGATGACGCGGATAGACTGGCACAATCGATGTGCCCAGGCGGATCCGCGTTGTTTGCGCTGCCATGGCGGCAAAAAGCGTCAAAGTATCCAGCATACCCAGCGATTGCGTCATCCAGGCTTGTCGAACACCAACATGTTCTGCCTCGCGTATCCTGTTGATCGCGGTGTCGACATCTCTTGCTTCGATGACCAGGCCAACACGGTCGCGTAGCGGCAGTTGAGACACATCCGCGGATGTGAGAATGGAGCGAACAGTTTCCCCCTGGGACATAGCACTTTCTACCTTTCTTTCCTTTGCGCGAATCCACATTCACATGCATTTCATACCGCTACGTTCGTTGACCGCCCATATGGTTTCTCCGGGTCGATCAGTACATTCACGCATGCCGGCAAACCGGACGCGAACGCTCGCTCGATGGCAGGGCGAATGTCCTCGGGCCGCTCGACCAGTTCGCCGTAGCCGCCAAGCGCCTCAACTACCCTGTCGTAGCGTATGCCGGGCGAGAGTTCAGCCGCCGTCGCATGGCCTATGATGGCCTTCTGCGGATGCTTAATCTGCCCCCACGCTCCATCATTGCCGATTACCGAGACCACGGGCAACTTCTGGCGCACCATGCTCTCGAACTCCATGCCGTTCAGACCAAAGGCGCCATCGCCGTGCAGGATCAACACCTTCTTGCCGGGACGCGCGAGCTGCGCCGCCATGGCGAAGCCGGTGCCGGTTCCCAGGCAGCCCATTGGACCCGGGTCGAGCCAGTAACCCGGCTTATAGACGTTGATCACACGGCCGCCATAGCTGACGATATCTCCCCCATCACCCACCACCGTCGTATCCTCGTCGATGAAGTCGCGTATCTCGCGGCACAGGCGCATAGGATGAATGGGCACGGCATCGGAGTTCAGAGCAGCAGCATCGCGCTCCAGAGCGCGGCGTTCCTCCATATGAATATGGCGCAGCCATTCGCCTTCTTCATGTTGCCTGGTCGCCTCCGCTACCTGGCTCATGCTGATGCCAACATCGCCCACCAGCCCTACGGCTGCGCCCCGGTTGGCGCCGATATCCTCGCCGGCAAGATCGAACCAGATCAGCTTTGCCCCGGCCGGAATGAGTGGCGGCTGGCCGTGGTTGAGGCGAAAATCCATGCGTGTACCAATCGCCAGGATGGTATCGGCTCCTTCGAGAGCTTTGCGCCTGGCTGCGCTGAAGAACAGTGGATGCGTTGGTGGTAGGCAGCCGCGCCCGGCTCCATTAAGGAAAACAGGTGCCTGGATACGCTCGGCCAGGCGGCGCAGGGGTTCGGCGGCATCGCACCACCACACGGCAGTGCCCGCCATGATGACGGGCCGCTGCGCCTGCTCCAGGATGGCAGCGGCCCTCAGCACGTGCTCGGCCTCGGGTGCGCTGCGTCCAGCCGGGCGATAGGAGGCAGGTTCACCGGGGTCAAAATATGCCTCGGTCTCAACGAAGTTGTTGAGCACATCCATCGGCATTTCCAGGAAGGTCGGGCCAGGTTTGCCGCTCAGCATCTGGCGGAAGGCGATGGAGGTATATTCGGACAGGCGCGCCGTCTCGTGTACGGTGCGCGCCCACTTGGTGATGGGGCGCAGCAGGTCAATCTGGTTCATTTCCTGCAGCGCGCCCCGGTCCCACAGGCTCAGCGGGGCAGCTCCACCGATGACCAGGATTGGGCTACCCGCGAGGTAGGCGTTTGCCACTCCCGTAACGCCATCGGTGACGCCTGGTCCAGCGGTAAGTAGAGCAACTCCAGGAGTGCGGGTACACTTCGCCCACCCTTCCGCCGCGTGTACTGCTGCCTGCTCGTGGCGTGTGTCAACGACGCGGATACCTTCACGCACACAGCCATCATAGATGGCGGCAATGTGACCGCCACTGAGCGTGAAGACGACCTCGACGCCTTCTTTCTTCAGCACTTTGGCGACAAGCCAGCCGCCGTGTATCATACCCATGGTCAAACTCCTTCTCCCGCTGCAAGATCACGCCGTTTTTATTCCCGCGGCTTCCTCCAGCCCCAGCGCTTTGATAGCCTGCTCGCGCAGGATGAACTTCTGCACTTTGCCGCTTGCAGTCATGGGATAGGAGTCAACGAACTGGAAGTAGCGCGGGATCTTCTGATGACTGATCTGTTCCTTACAGAAGTCGCGCAGTTCTTGCTCGGTAAGCTGCTCCCCTTCCTTAGGACGCACCACGGCCAGCATCTCCTCGCCGAAAAATTTATCGGGCACGCCGAGGATCTGTACATCGGCGACCCTGGGATGGCGAATCAGAAACTCTTCGACCTCACGTGGAAAAATGTTTTCACCCCCACGAATCACCATCTCCTTGAGGCGGCCAACGATATTGACATACCCGCGCGCATCCATTGTTGCCAGGTCACCTGTATGCAGCCATCCATCACTGTCGATGGTCTGAGCAGTCTTCTCCGGCATCTGATAGTAGCCCTGCATGACGAGGTAGCCACGGCAGCACAATTCTCCGCGCTCACCACAAGGCACTATTTCGCCGGTGGCAGGGTTGATGATCTTGACCTCGACATGGGGTAAGGGCACACCTACTGTAGCCGATTTTAGTTCAAAAGTGTCATCCTGCCGCGTCAGGGTAATAGCTGCACTGGCTTCCGTCTGGCCGAAGACGATGGCTACGTCAGCTCCTATACGCTCTTTCACCTGTTCCATTAAATAAACTGGCACAGGTGAACCACCGCTCACAACGGTCCTTAGCGATGAGAGGTCATACTTAGCGAAATCAGGGTGCTGCATTATCGCAAGCAGCATAGTGGGGACGCCTCCGAACGTGGTGCAGCGTTCAGTGCTGATAACCTGCAAGGTTTTCAGGGGATCAAAGGCGATCAGGGGATGCAGGGTTGAGCCAGCATATAATGAAGCGAGAACTCCCAGTACAGATGCTCCCGCGTGGAAGAATGGCATTGCGGTGCAGCTATGATCATCCCGGCGTGTCTCCCAAGACTGTGCAAAGCCCATTCCATTGTTAACTATACTACGATGAGATTGTATTGCTCCTTTGGGGAAGCCAGTGGTACCAGAGGTATAGAGGATTTGCGCCGGGTCTCCCGGTGTCACCAAAGATTGCCGCTCATGGAGCTCCTCTTCACTGATTTGCACTCCATCCATAGTCATTTCACGCATGAGCGTTGGCCGCCACCCCTCTTGCTCCAGTAGACTCGCAGGAGGAGCGCCCATCAAACTTACGTAACGCAGCATGGGGAGACGCTCGCTGCTTACCTCCCCGTTGCGTGTACCGGGGGTAATCATAGAGCGCACCGTGGCCAGGCAATCGTGATCACGTATACGTGTCATAAAGAACAGCGCAACAACATCGCCCTGCTTCAGGACGTACTCCAGTTCTTGCGCACGGTAGGCCGGATTGACTGTGACCAGTACCAAACCCGCTTTAGCGGCGCCCATCTGAAGCAGCAGCCACTCGGGCAGGTTGGCCGCCCACACGGCGATATGGTCGCCCTTGCTGAGTCCAAGCGCCATCAGGCCGCGTGCGACCGCGTTAGCTCGCTCACAATACTCCTGGTAGGTCCAGCGGATATCCAGCGCACCGCCAAACTCGGGATAGCAGGAGTAGACAATCGCCTCCTGTGCAGGTAGTTCGCCTGCACGACGATCCAGGAGATCACCAACAGTGGTTTCGAGTAGAGGTTCGCCACCGCTTTCGGCCTGCCAGTACGACAGACCATCATTGGTCATGCCCATACATATCCTCCTCGTTTGTGATGAGACAAATACATGACATTGTACGTAGCGTACGCCCTGGAGCGATTACTGTCAAGCCGCGCTTCGTGCAATGGTTCCACTGATGACTGCGAAACGGGCATGCACTGGCTGTTGCATGCTCTCGCACCTCCAACGGGTTGCAAGCGTTCGGTTCGATGCCAGCTTCTGGGACCATAGCGGTCTTTTCCGGTTTCTGTTCGACTTCCAGCCGGAGTTTCGGCAGCCGTTGACTCTTCCCCTAAAATAATGAGCGCGCGGGAAGTCATGCGTCGATCCCCGAACTCCCGCGAGATCGGCAGGACCTCGTTCATCAACGCCTGCGCCGCCGGGTAATCACCCTGCCTGTAGGCCAGAAATCCCTGCACAAAAAGCACTTCGGCAGCGCCTCGTCGATCCCCAAGCTCCCGAAAGATCACCAGACTTTCTTCACAGAGGGAGCGCACGGTCGTGTAATCAGGCTGAGCAGAAAAAAGCAACGCCCTGGCGAATTGGGAGAGGGTTTGAGCGATACCCCAGCGGTCGTCCAGCTCCCTGAGCAGCGCCAGGCTCTGCTCATACAAGGCACGCGCCTCGGCGTAATCATTGCTGAACCGTGCCAGCAAGCCCAAACTACCCAGCGCAGCCGCCATGCCTCGCTGATCTCCCAGGTCACGAAATAACGCCAGGCTCTCCTCACCAGACCGCCTGGCCCGCCGGTACTCGCCCTGGTAACCTATGAGGATTGCTGTACCAACCAGCACGTTCGCCCGTGCAGCACGGATCGCGGCAGGCTCCATGCTCTCCTCACCCAGGGCAAGCACCTGCTCCAGCCATTTACGCCCTTCGCTCAAATGCCCACGGATGAACCAGAAGCGCCACAGCGCCACAGCCAGGCGCAAGGCGGGCAGCCGGTCCTGGCACTCGAGCAACCAGCCCAGCGACGCCCGCAGGTGCTCGTGCTCCTGCTCCAGACGAGCCAACCACTGCCCCTGCTCGGCGCTCGCAAGCTTCGGCGCTGCTTCTTGGGCAAGGGCCAGAGAGGAGCCGGCATAGGCATTTTTGACGGAGACGGCCTCTCCGGTTGCTCCCAGGCACTCCAGCCCGTACTCGCGAATGGTTTCCAGTATCAGGAAGCGTGGTTCGTCTCCTGCCTGCTCCACCGGTTGCAGGAGACTGTGCTCGACGAGGGAGGCCACCCCGTCCAGGATGGAGACGCTCATGTCGCCAGGTGCGCCGCAGACTGCCTCGGCTGCCCTGAGGGTGAAGCTGCCGGCAAAGACGGAGAGCCGGCGGAACAGGCGCTGCTCCTGGGCAGGCAGCAGGTCGTAACTCCACGTGATGGTGTTCCTGAGCGTCTGCTGCCTTGCCGGAAGACCACGCGCCCCGCCGGTCAAGAGGTCGAGCCGGTGGTGCAGGCGGGCCAGAATCGCTCCCGGCTGCAGCAGTTTGATACGGGCTGCTGCCAACTCGATGGCGAGCGGCAAGCCATCTAGGCGCGCGCAGATGTCAGCAATGATGACGGCGTTGGCATCGGTGAGCGAGAAGCCGGGCAGGCGAAGCTCTGCACGCTGCACAAAGAGCGCTACCGCCGCGTACTGCGCGAGTGCTCCGGCATCCTGCGGTGATGTTGGGCTGGGAAGAGCCAGCGGTGAGACCGGGAATTCGTATTCACCAGGCAGGCGCAGGACCGTCCGGCTGGTCACGACGGCCTTCACGGCGGGACATTTGGCCAGGAGTTCGCCCACAAGGGGTGCGGCGCTGACCACCTGCTCGAAGTTGTCGAGCAGCAGCAGCAGGTGTTTCCCGTGCAAGAAGAGTTCCAGGTGTTCCAGCAGCGAGGCCTGCTCAGTTTCTGGCAGGTCAAGCGCCTGGCTGATGGCGGGAAGCACCAGGTCAGCATCGCTGATCTCGGCAAGGGGGACGAAGCAGGCGCCATCGGCGAAGGTCTCGTGCAGATGGGAGGCGACCTGGACACCGAGACGTGTCTTGCCCACACCGCCGGGGCCGGTGAGCGTCACGAGGCGCACCTCTGGACGCCCGAGCAGAACAGCAACCGTCTGCACATCCTGCTCGCGCCCAAGCAGTGGGGTCAGGTAGGTTGGGAGAGCAGCAGCACGTGTTACTGGGAGGTCCGCCCTATGCGATGTGTGTCCTGGTTCGACTGTCTGATCTAACGTGAACGTTGTCTCTCGGTAGAGAGGGTTGTGTGAGGAATGGGCAGCAAAGGAATCCGCAGGGAGAGGTGAAGGACCTTCCTGTGAGTGCCTGCACCTGGGGAGCATCCACACCCTCGCCCCGGCTGACTAGCATGGTTGCCACCTGGTTCATCCGTGCGAGCGTCAGCTCCTCGGTCTTGCCCAGATAAGCCTTGCGTAACTTGCCCTCCTGCTTTCGGTAGACATACCAGTACCAGCTCTGACGTTTGCGCTCGCATCGAATAGTGTACGTGCCCAGAGCATGTCGAAAGGCGAAGGACCGATTCTGCTCAGCAGCCAGCCAGTGGTACCAGGCCTCCGACTCGACGGCAATTGAGGTCGGTTGCCCTTCTCCTTCATCCGGCAAGAGCAAGTGGTTCTCGGAGACGACTGGAAGACGGTGCCCTGCCATGATGTCACCATCCCGGTGCTAGTAATGCATAACATACTTTGGGTAACGTGCGATACGCAAGAGTTACCTACCGCATAGTATACCATGTGATGGGTAACCTATCGATTCCCGCACATTGGAGTCTGGTGTCCTGGTGGTTCTACCAAATCGGGGTCGAAAAAGTTGCTCCCTCTACACGAAAGCGCTGGAAGTTGATATTTCCGTTGTGTCTCAAAACTGCAATTTGGATGATGTGTGATTTCTCTCATCTCAGGAACGTAGTTTTCTTCATGAACACTTGAGGAGAAAGGGAAAGTCTATTATGAAAGGTTCTCGCCTGTTGCTGTTGATGAGCCTGCTGTTCCTGCTAGCCTCTTGTGGTTTGGGAACCTCTTCGCAGCCTGCGTCCTTGCCGACACCGAGACCAACGCCGACCCTGGGCATCACGCCGACGCCGACAATCCCTAATGTCTCCTCGCGTACAGTGCATTTCCTGACCTCGGACCATGTCCAGCTTGCAGGACTACTCTATGGGCATGGTAAGACTGCTGTGATCTGTTCGCACGAGCTGCGTACGACCAAGAATATCTGGAGCGAGAGCGGCATCGTGCAGCGCCTCGCTGTACGCGGCTACCTGGCGCTGGCCTACGACTTTCGTGGCAACGGCGATTCGACGGGTCAGTTTGATGCTTCGAAACTGGCTGTCGATCTGCGTGCAGCCATTGCTTTCGTACGGAAGCTTGGGGCCACCAGGATTATCTTGCTAGGTTCGAGCATGGGAGGAACGGCCACGCTCAAAGTCGCGGCAAGTCAACAGGTAGCCGCTGTGATTACCCTCTCCGCTCCCCAGGAATTTGGAGTTAACGTAAGCGACGCCGAGGTGAAGGCTATCAGGGCCCCCAAGCTCTTTGTGAACAGCAAGAGCGATGGCTTCGCCAGTGATACCATGCACATGTACTCTGTGGCCAAGCCACCCAAGGAGATCCAGATGTATTCCGGATCCGCTCATGGCACCTCCATTTTTGATGCTGGCGCTGAAAATGGCAGCGACTTGACGCAACTCATCCTGAACTTTGTCACACACTACGCTCCTGCTAGCTAGTAGTGGGAGAGCCTGGCACCCGCAAGGGGTGCCACTACATATCTCCTGTCACATCAAGGCGGTCAGACTACTAATCGCTCACGTCCAATATCTTGCCAATGCCATATAATATTTTAAGCGTAGCATAGCAGCCTGATGCTCACAAGGCTATTGAAGGTAATTGCCACACTTTTTCTCGAACAAATTTAGAGGTTCTAAACACCGGCATGCACAGTAACGCCATCGATATACGCTTGATAGAGGTCCTGGTCGCCAGGGTATTTCCTCGCACTTTGTCTACGCGCGTGGAGCGGGTAGACGAAGGTGTTTCCACGTATGTCTACAGGATATATCACGGGAATGAGGTCTTCTACCTGCGCGTCTTGCCCGAGGTGAACGCGAGCTTTGCGCCGGAGGTGCGCGTGCATGAACTGCTGCACACAAAAAATGTCAAAGTCCCCGAGGTTGTGTACTTCGAGCACTATAACGAGTCTCTGCAACGGTCCGTCATGGTGACAAGCGAAATCAAAGGGAAACACATAGGTTGTTATCCCGCGAACGAGATTCCCAGGAGCATCCTCGTTGAAGCTGGTCGAGACCTGGCTGTTATCAACAGCATCTCTGTACAGGGATTCGGCTGGATTAAACGCGATAGCAGTAAGGTCACTGCCTTGGAGGCGGAATTACCTACTTATAGGGCAATTGTCTTTGAGCACCTGGAGGGAGATCTCGCGTTTTTAGTTGAACGCGTTCTGAACATAAGAGAAATCAAGGCGGTCTGGGAGATCATCGATCGCTTCGGGGCCTGGCTGGACGTGGAGCAGGCCTGGCTTGCGCACGGCGATTTCGACGCGACGCACATCTACCAGAAACAAGGCTGCTACACAGGTATCATCGACTTTGGCGAAATCAGGGGTGGGGATCCATTCTATGACCTGGGGCATTTCCAGATGCACGACGGAGAGATACTCCCCGCCAGGGTTCTTCCCTATCTTCTGGAAGGCTATAAAGACGTTGTTCAACTCCCGCCGGACTACAAGCAGAGGATACATTTTTCCAGCCTGCTGATTGCCATCCGGACATTAGCCCGGAGCATGAAGAAGCGTAGCATAGACTTCCGCGAGCATGCCGGTTTCTGGTCAATCAAGCATGACATTGAGGTATTACATGGCAGCAAATAAAGAGCGGCTGGATGTTGGGCTGGTGAGGCGCGGCCTGGCCCCGAGCCGGGAACGAGCGCGGGCACTGATCATGGCGGGGCAGGTCTACATCGGGGAGCGCCTCGTTGACAAACCCGGCACGCTCGTGCCGCTGGATGCTGAGTGCCGTTTAGCGCAGGCTCCCGGTGAACTCAAGTATGCCAGCCGGGGTGGGCTGAAGCTTGAAAAGGCCCTGGATACCTTCGAACTGGACCCAGCGGGCCGTGTCGCGCTTGACGTTGGAGCGTCAACCGGCGGGTTCACTGACTGCTTATTGCAGCGTGGAGCAAAACGCGTCTACGCGGTCGATGTCGGGCACGGCCAGCTTGCCTGGACCCTGCGCAACGACCCGCGCGTGGTGGTGATGGAGCATACCAACATTCGCCATCTAACGAGCCTGCCGGAGTCAATAGAGAGTGCCGTCATCGATGTTTCTTTCATCTCTTTGCGCCTGGTACTGCCCGCGATTGTACCATTGCTCGCTCCACACGCCTGGGTGGTGGCACTGGTCAAGCCACAGTTTGAGGCCGGTAAGGCTGATGCCGACCGGGGAGCAGGTGTGATTAGCGATCCTGCCGTGCATGAACGGGTCCTGCATGAGCTACAGGACTGGATACGGCAGCATACACCGTTGTCCGTACGGGGATTGACTGACTCTCCGATCTATGGGCGCGAGGGGAACCGGGAGTTTTTGATGTACCTGGAGCTACAAATGTGATTTGACAGGTTAAAACCGGTTCTCGGACCCGTTTGGTGCCTGTATTGCTTTCCATGTTCTTCCGAGATAGCCACCTAGCGTGCCAAATATCGCTCCGGCCAGCAGTGAAAAAAGGGTTCCAATAATAGCTGCTCCCATGGCATCCTCAATGATAAATTGATCAATACTCTTTAAGCCACTGTGATGGAAATCATATAGCATAAACGCATTCTGTCGTATGATGTCCATAAAAACGAACGTAATCACGAAAAGGGCGCTCATGCCGATCACAATACTCAGCAGACCAGTGAAAAGACCTGCATAGGTTCCTGTCTTCACCTGGCCTGTTTTGCGTGCAGTAGCATAGCCTGCGATGCTGGAGAAGATGAGCACAACAAGCAGAATACTATTATTTAATAGGCTGTTCAGGGTCGCGTTCGCTGGAGCAAGATTATTGATGAGGTCATATGCAATGTGGATGATGCCGAGCATAATCCCAAAAAGTATGCCTTGTTTGATCCAGGCGTCTTTCATGTACTTACTCTCTTTCAAAGCTGTGAATTGTTCTCTCAGAATGCCTCTCACTTCATCCCACACAACATCGAACCAAAAACGCGTTTCTGTCTGTTCATCAAGCTCTACCACATCGGTGTAGTGATCTTTAAAGGTTTGTAGCATTTGCGAGCCAAATGCATGCCTGTATCTCCGAGGATAGAATTGCAATAAAAAAGCATAAAGCCGCGTGGCTTTATCTTTCTTGTGTTGTCTACTCATAGGCTTACTTGTACTGACAGGCCTGGTATGAGTTGTCGTTTTTGCATTAAGAAAACGGCCTCCAGATAGCGTTGCATCTCCGCATGAAGGGCTTTGCTGCCAAACTCGGTCAGTCGATAGTACTTTCTTCGTTCGTTGTCAGGGTCGACCTTATCGCCTGCATCCTCAATAAGTCCATCAGCAAGCATACGTTTCATGGAACCATACAGGGTTCCATTCCCCATTTTTATTTTGCCTTGTGTATCCTGCTTTACTTGTTTCATGATTTCATACCCATGTTTCTCACCCGTTGCAAGGGAAAAAAGGATATAAAATACGGCAGGAGTAAGAGGTGTTACGTCTTCTACTGTCTTCATACACCTATTATAGGTCCGAAACGGACCTATGTCAAGTACTAAAAAGACTCAACATCCTGACGTCCTTTTGCTCTTGTCCCCTCCATCTTCTGGCACATCCTCAATCAACTCCGCAGTCGAGACACCAAGCGCCTTTGCTATCCGTTCAAGCGTCTTTGTATTCACTCCTTGATACGGGTCCCGCCAGATGTGTTGAATCGTTTTGTAGTTCACATCAGCATTCCTGGACAACTTCGACATGCTGATTCCTTTTTGTTCTGCTATTTCCCGTATCCTCAAACGTACCATTGTCTATTACCCCTTCAGTGCTGAAAGGGATTGTATCAGACCTCCACTCTTGACAGCAGTGGGGATTTTATGGTGTTATATATCTACCACCACTTTTATGGTGATAATAATGTAGTCGACACAGTAGGAGGAAATTATGAGTGAGGAGAGTTCTATAGTACCAAGCGGCAATG
>WNGK01004406.1_pt1 | contig 24434 bp, 28 predicted proteins | sample 5400601 | NCBI WGS metagenome assembly WNGK01 (sample SAMN13153376, study PRJNA577476) | soil metagenome | isolation source: 60 cm soil or saprolite under Garry oak tree replicate 1 | place: USA:California | collected 2016-06-15
CGCTGGCCTCACCCGCTCCAGCTGTAAAACCCCTTTCCCGCCTTCTTTCCCAGCTCCCCTTTCGCCACCTTGTCGCGCAGGATCTGCGGAGGCTCGAACTGCGGCTCCTTGAGTGTCTGGTGCAAGTACTCCGCAATGGCGAGCCGGACGTCGAGGCCCACCAGATCCGTGAGCTTGAGCGGACCCATCGGGTGGTTGTAACCCAGCTCCATCGCCTTGTCGATGTCTTCCGCGGACGCGACCCCTCGCTCGAGCATCCGCATCGCTTCGAGGCCGAGGGCCAGACCCAGCCGGCTGGACGCGAACCCCGGCGAGTCCTGTACCACGATCGGCTCCTTGCCGAGCGCTCGAGCAAGGGCCACGGCCCGTTCCACCGCGGCGGGCGCGGCCCGTGGGTGCGTCACCACCTCGACGAGCTTCATCGCGTGCACGGGATTGAAGAAATGCATCCCCACTACGCGGCCGGGCTCCTTCACGGCCGCGGCGATGTCTGCGACCGAGAGCGATGACGTGTTGGTCGCGAGCAGGGCGTCCGGGGGCGCGGCCCGCTCGACTTCGGCGAAGAGCTGCTGCTTCACGCCCAGGTGCTCGTGCACCGCCTCGATGACGACGTCGGCGCCAGCCACGGCGGGCGCGAACTGGTGCTCCGCGTGCAACCGGGCCGCGGCGGCAATGCGGTCAGGCTCGGCGAGCTTTCCGCGCTTCGCGGCCACTGCGAGCAGATCGTTGAGTCGACCGAGGGCGAGCGGAAGCACCTCGGCCCGGCTATCGGTCAGACAGACCTCGAATCCCGCCAGCGCCGCCACGTACGCGATCCCGTGACCCATCGTCCCCGCGCCCACCACGGTCATCCGGCCGCCGCTCACGCCGCCCCCTGCAGCGCGTCCACGGCCCGGCGTCCGATCTCGGGCCGGTTCGTGCAGATCCCGTCCACGCCCAGCGCCAGCAGCTGCTCCATGTCGGCCGGGTCGTCCACCGTCCACGCGATGAGTTGCATCGCGGCGCCGCGCAGCGCCTCGACCAAGGGCCGGTCCACCAACGTCCGCTCCTGCCAGAGGATCGTCGCGTCGGCGTCCTCGAGCGCCACGAGCGGTCTGACAGGGTAGGAGGCGCTCAGCACACCGCGGCGCAGGGCGGGGGACTGTCGCCCGAGCCGCTGCACGATCCGGTGATCGAAGGCATGGACCGCGTAGGCGTCCGGGTTCGGCCCCAGGCGCAGCGCGTCGAGCAAGCGATCGTCGAACTTCGGTGGGAGCGACTTCACCTCGACGAACACCTGCAGGCGCGGCCCGATCGCGTCGAGGGTCTGGACGAGCGTGGGGATCGGCTCGCCGTTCGCGAGCCGCAGCTCGGCGACCTGGCTCGCGCTGAGCTGCGGGATCCGGCGACCTGCGATGGCCTCGTCGTGGTGCACGACCAAGGTGCCGTCCGCCGTCGCATGCACGTCCAGCTCCACGGCGTCGGCACCGAGCTGCGCCGCGGCGCGGAACGCGGCGAGCGAGTTCTCGACCTCGCGGGCCGACGCGCCGCGGTGCGCGACGACGAGCGGCCGGGGGGAGGGGGGGCTCACTTGAGCAGGCTGTCCGCCTTCTTCGCCTCGATCCAGCCCGGCTCCTTCTCGATGTCGTGCACCGTCTGGTAGTGCTCGGGCTGGGGGAGAACCGTCTTCAGGTACGCCTCGTACCTTGCCGCATCGTCGATCGCCTGGCCGTCCACGGTGTAGCGGTGATGCGCGTGCACGCCGATCTTGCGGTTGAACTTCGTGTCCGGCATCCGCAGCCAGCGGTCTCGGTCCGGAATGAACATGTTCAGCCGCTCCACGAGCTTGGTGATCTCCTGGCGGTACAGGTCGCGGCTGAGCTCGTTCAGCTTGGCCTTGTCGGGCTCGGTTTGGTGCTCCCGCTCGTCGTAGCGGCCTTTCAAGCCCCACACGTAGGCCCAGTGCGCCGACGACGAGTTGTCCGTGCCGAACAGGTCGAAGGCGGTGGGAATCCACTTGTAGAAGAATCGCTGGATCACCTCGGGCGGCATCTTGCCCGCCTTCACGATTCGCAGCAGCCCGTTGTTGCCCGTGCCGAGGTGGAAGGATTCCTCTTTGAGCATCGGGTTCATCGAGCGCGCCAGGGGGTGGAACGCCGACACCGACAGCATGGTGAGCTGGAACTTGCCGTCCCGATCGATGAACTGCGTGTAAGTGAAGAAGTCGAGCCAGTTGTCCACCAGCTCGTTGAACGACCCGAGCAGGCGCTCCCCCTCGTCCGCCCGGCGCTCCAGCAGCTTGGCCGCCTCGCGCTTGCCCTCGTCGCCGAAATAGCTGCATAGGAGATAGGACATCTGCCAGCCATGGCGCATTTCCTCGGTCATCACCCGCATCAGAGCGAGCAGATCGTAGTCCGACGGGGCGTGCGTGAGCAGGTTGCGCTGCTGCTCCACCGAGGCGAACTCGGTGTCGCCCTGGTACACGATCAGGTTCAAGAGCGCGTCGCGAATCCGTTGGTCGGGAATATGCATCACCGTGGGCCATTTGCGTTGCCCTTTGTAATGGCCGAACTCGATGTGGGGCACCTCCGGCTCCCCGAACTTCGCCTCGAACTGGAATTTGCGGATCTCGCCCTGGGGCAGGCCGATCGAATCCTGCCAATAGCGGAAGTAGTCGATCCATTCGTCGAAGTTGCTCAGCTTGCGGACCATCAGCGGCTCCTCTTGGCAGGTGACGCCCCTGCGATGCGCCGGCGCGTGTCGGGAGTGGCGAACAGCTCGTTCTGCTGCGTGATCTCGAGGTCGAGCATGGAGGCGAGCGAGCTGGCCTCGCTGCGATACAGCGCTTCCTTGGCGCGCCGCACCGCCGCGGACGGCTGGGCGGCCCACCGCTCGGCGAGGGAGCGGGCCGCGGCCGGGAGATCGGCGTGCGGCACGACGTGATCGAACAGGCCCAACGCCAGCGCCTCGGCCGCCGGCACCATACGCGCGCTCCAGACGAGCTCGAGCGCCCGCGACGTGCCGACCAAGCGCGGCAAAAAGAAGCTGCCGCCCCAGTCAGGTACCAGGCCGAGCTCATGGAATACCTGGCCGATCGACGCCTGGTCCGACGCGATCCGGTAATCGCACGCGAGCGCCAGATTCGCACCGCCTCCGGCGGCGGGACCATTCACCACGGCGAGCACCGGCTGCGGCGCCGCACGCAGGGCGAGCGCGACGTCCTTGCCCGCCGCGACGAGCGCCGAGCCGTCCGTGTCGAGCACGCCCAGGTCGGCGCCGGCGCAGAACGCGCGCCCGGCCCCCGTGATCACGATGACGCGCACGTGATCGCTACCCGTGACCAGGGCGAGGGCTTCGCGCAGCTCGTCGCACAGGGTGCGGTCGAGGGCGTTGAGCTTCTCCGGCCGGTTGAGGGTCACCGTGCCGATGCCGCCCGCGATTTCGACCAGCACGCGCTCGTACGCGGCCATTACGCCCGCTCCACGATCATCGCGATCCCTTGGCCGACGCCGATGCACATGGTCGCGAGGCCGTAACGCCCATGCATCCGGCGGAGCGCGTGCACCAGCGTCGTGAGGACGCGCGCGCCCGTCGCGCCGAGGGGGTGGCCCAACGCGATTGCCCCGCCGTAGATGTTCACCTTGGCCGGGTCGAGCCGCAGCTCGCGGATGCAGGCGATGGCCTGCGCGGCGAACGCCTCGTTCAGTTCCACCAGGTCGATCTGGTCGATCGTCAAGCCGGCGCGTTTCAGCACCTTCTGGGTCGCGGGGATTGGCCCGAGCCCCATGCAGCTGGGATCGACCCCGGCCACGGCCGTTGCCACTATCCGAGCGAGCGGTTTCAGTCCGCCCGTCCGACCATCCGCCCGTCCGACCACGAGCAGCGCCGCCGCTCCATCGTTGATCCCACTCGAGCTCGCCGCGGTCACCGTGCCATCCGGCTTGAAGGCGGGCTTCAGCTTCGCCACGCTCTCGAGCGTCGTACCGGCTCGCGGGTATTCATCCTTCGCGAAGCTGGTCCCGTCGGGCAGGGGGACCGGCACGAGCTCGTCGGTGAACACGCACGCGTTGAGCGCCGCCTCGGCCCGGCGCTGGCTCTCGACGGCGAAGGCGTCCTGCTCGGCGCGCGCGATCTTGTAGCGCTGGGCCACCACCTCGGCCGTCTCGCCCAGGGAAATCGTCCATTCCTTTTTTAGCCGGGGATTCGTGAACCGCCATCCCACAGTCGTGTCTGCGGTCTCGGGGGCCTTGCGACTCCACGGCTCGCCCGACTTGAGCGTGACGTAGGGCGCGCGCGTCATGCTTTCGACGCCGCCCGCGATGAATACGTCGCCCTCACCTGCTTTAACGGCCTGGGCCGCACTCGCCGCCGCCTGGAGTCCCGAGCCGCACAACCGGTTCACCGTCTGGCCGGGAACCTCCACGGGAAGGCCCGCGAGGAGCAGCGCCATGCGGGCCACATTGCGGTTGTCTTCCCCCGCCTGATTGGTGCAGCCCAGGATGACGTCGTCGATCGCGAGCGGATCGATCCCGCTGCGCTCGACCACTGCCTTAATGGGGATCGCGGCGAGGTCGTCAGCACGGACGGATGCCAGCGCCCCGCCGTGTTTCCCGACCGGTGTCCGGAGCGCCGCACAGATGTACGCATCGGTCATCGACGCTCGCCCTACCATTCCGCACTCCGCACTCCGCATTCCGCATTCATAGTCCCACCCATACCGTCTTCACTTCCGTATAGTTGTCGAGCGCTTCCCGACCCAAGTCTCGCCCGAACCCCGAGAATTTGTAGCCGCCAAACGGCGCCGCGGGATCATAGAAGTTGTACGTATTCACCCAGACCGTCCCCGCCTTGATAGCGCGTGCCACGCGGTGCGCCTTCTGGACGTCCTTGGTCCAGAGCCCGGCGGCGAGCCCGTACATCGAGCGGTTGGCGAGCTGGATGCCCTCGGCCTCGTTCTCGAACGTCAGGACCGAGAGCACCGGGCCGAAGATCTCCTCATCCACGATTTTCATGCCCGGCTTGGCGCCGTCGAACACCGTGGCCTCGACGTAGTAGCCTTTGCCGTTCACCTTCGCCGGTTTGCCGCCCGCCACGAGTCGCGCGCCCTCTTTCTGGCCCGCCGCGATGTAGGACAGGACCGTCTCCTGCTGCCGTTTCGACACGATGGCGCCGAGCCGGGTGTTCTTGTCGAACGGATCGCCGGGGGTGAGCTTCTTGGCCCGCTCCGCGAGCTGCTCGACGACCTGATCGTGCACCGTCTGCTCCACCAGCAGGCGCGATCCCGCCGCACACACTTCGCCCTTTCCATAGAAGATCCCGTTCTGGGCGCCGCGCACCGCCGCCGGGAGGTCGGCGTCGGCGAAGATGATGTTGGGACTCTTGCCGCCCAGCTCGAGCGTCACGCGCTTCACCGTCGCCGCGGCCTCGCGCATGATCCACTGGCCGACTTCGGTCGAGCCGGTGAAGGCGATCTTGTCCACCAGGCGATGGCGCACCAACGCGGCGCCGGCGATCGCGCCGGACCCGGGCACCACGTTGAGCGCGCCCGGCGGCAACCCCGCCGCGACCGCGATCTCCCCGAGCAGCAGGGCGGTGAGCGGTGTCTCGTGCGCGGGCTTCAAGACGACCGTGCACCCGGCCGCGAGCGCGGGCGCCACCTTCCACGAGGCGAGGTTCAGCGGGAAGTTCCACGGCACGATCGCGCCGACCACCCCCACCGGCTCGCGCAGCGTGTAGGTGAAGAAGTTGCCGTTCACGGGGAGCGTATCGCCCGTCAGCTTGTCGGCCCAGCCGGCGTAGTAGCGGAACGTCTCGACGGCCATGGCGACGTCTATTTTCGACTCGAACAGCGGCTTGCCGTTGTTCTTGGTCTCGACCTCCGCGATCTCCGGGGAGCGCTGCTCCAGCAGCTCGGCGAGGCGGTACAGCAGCTGGCCGCGCCGGCGCGCCGGCAGCTCGCGCCACTCCTTCGAGTCGAGGCAGGCGCGCGCCGCCTGCACGGCCGCGTCGATCTCCGCCTCCCCCCCCTCCGCCACCTCGGCGAGCGGCTCCTCGGTGGCGGGATTGGTGAGACAGTAGCGCTTCGCGGCGCTCCGCCACTCGTTGCCGATCAACAGGTCGGTCTTCACCGGCCCTTGAACTCCGCCACCCGCTTCTCGACGTACGCCGCGATGCCTTCCTTCGCGTCCTCGGATTGAAACAGCTGCTGCTGCAGCTCGCGCTCCAGCGTGAGCCCCGACTCGAACGGCACCTCGGCACCGGACTGGACGGACCGCTTGATCAGCCCCACCGCCTTGGACGCCTTGTGGGGCGGGGTGAACTGTTTGGCGTACAGCATCGCCTGATCCCAGAAATCGTCGGCGGGGAACACTTCGTTGACGAGTCCGAGCTCCTTCGCCTTGTCGAAGGAGAAGGTCTCACCCTTCACCATCATCTCGATGGCCCGCGCCTTCCCGACGATGCGCGCCAGCCGTTGCGTGCCCCCGGTACCCGGGAGCACGCCCAGGTTCACCTCGGGGAGGCCGATCTTGCCGGCGTTCTCCTTGGCGAGGCGGATGTCGCACGCCATGGCGATCTCGAGCCCGCCGCCCACGGTGTGCCCGTTGAGGGCGGCGATCGTGAGCTTGGGCGTGTGCTCGAGCCGGTTGAGGGTCTCGTTCGCGTGCAGGCAGAAGAAATACTTGAAGCGCGGGGTCACGCTGTTGAGCATGCTGATGTTCGCGCCCGCCGAGAAGAACTTGTCGCCGTGGCCGCGCAACACCAGCACGTGCGCGGCGTCGTCGAAGCGCGCCTTGAGGATCGCCTCGTCGAGCTGGCGCATCATTTCGTGGGTGTAGGTGTTCGCCGGCGGGTCGTCGAGCTCGAGAATCGCGACGCCGCTTTCGACCATGTAGTGGACGAGCGTCCGTTTCTCGGCTTTGGGTTCCGTCATCGTAGCCATGAGCCGTCAGCCTCCGTGAACCGTGGAACGCGCCTCGGCGAACCCGCCGATGAACGTGCGCGCGATGAGGTCCGCCAGGCGGTCGGGATCGATCGCGCCCGCGGGGTCGTACCAGTTGTAGATCCAGTTCATCATGCCGAACAGCATGTAGGTGGCGGCGCTGCGGTCCACCGCCGCCTCGTCCGGCGCGACATCCTTGAGCAGCCCCTCGAGCAGGTCCACGTAGCGCCGCTTGATCGCGTTCACCTTCCGCTGGCGCTCGCCGGTGAGGGAATTCGCTTCGTGCGACAGCACCTTCATTTCGGCCATGTGGGCGGCAAAGAACGTCACGTGGTGGCGGATGAACGCCTGCAGCCGGTCCCCTGGCTCCGCGTCACCCAGCCCCGCGAGCGCGCGCTCGGCGCCGGCGAGCACCCGCAGGAAGCAGCGCTCCTGGATGCGGAACAGCAGCTCCTCCTTGCCGCGTACGTAGTAGTACATGCCGGCGAGCGACATCTCCGTCGCCGCGGCGAGATCGCGCATCGTGGTCGAGTGGTAGCCCTGGTCGGCGAACACCTTCGCCGCCCGGGAAAGGAAGTGATCGAGCCGCTCGTCGTAGGGGCGCATAGGGTTCGAACGGTTGTTCGAAATTGGAAGCTAGGGGCTGGCTTGGGTGAATTCAAGGGTCTCTACCGTCCTCTACCGCCTTAATATTGAGGTCACCCCAACGTCCACCGTACCAACGCGCATGCCTCCCGCCGAGCCCGTCGCCGCGGTTCCGACCGATGCGGCGCTGATCGCCGCCTGGCACGGTGGCGACGAGCCGGCGGCGGCCGAACTGGTCCGCCGTCACGCCCGCGCGCTCGCCCGCTTCTTGTCGGGCGCGGGAGCCCTCGAGGCGGATGTGGACGACCTGGTGCAGGAGACCTTCATTCGGGCGTTCCGCGGGCTCGACCGGTTCCGCGGCCAGTGTCGGTTTCGCACCTGGTTGATGACGATCGGCGGTAACGTGTTGAAGGACGCGCACCGGCGCTCGCGGCGCGCCCGCGTGGTGCCGCTCGGCGACGACTTGCGGGCCACGGATGGCGACCCGCACGAGCAGGCGGTGGCCGGCGAGGCGGAGCGGCGGCTCGCGGCGGGGCTCGAGCGGCTGCCCCGCATGCAGCGCGAGGTGTTCCTGCTGCGGGCGCAGCAGGGGCTCGAGTACGAGGAGATTGCGGCGGCGCTCCGCACGACCCCCGGCGCGGCGCGCGTGCATTACCACCATGCCGTGAAACGATTGAAGGAGCATATGAAATGAACGACGACGCCACGTTGCACGACGCCAAGTTGCAGGAAGTGGCGCGACGCCTGGGGGCTCACGCGGCGGAGCGGCTGGATGTCGAGCGCACGGCGCAGGCCGTGGTGGCACGCTTGCGGACGGAGCCGCGCGCCCAGGTCCGCGTCCTGGGATGGATCCGGCCGGCGTGGCTGCGCATCGCGGCGGCGGTGGTGCTGCTGGTCGGTGCAGGCGTGGTGGCGCTCAATGTCCGGATCCCTCCGCATACAACACCCGTGCCAGGGGCAACCGTGGGCGGAGAGCTGGGCGAGCTTTCGGGAGACGAGCTCCGGGAGGTGCTCAATGCAGTGGGGCAGTCGGGGGAGGGGAGCGAGCAGCAAGCGCTGTCCGCACAGGATGTGGGTCTGGAAGACTTGAGCGCGCCACAGTTGCGTGCCTTGCTCGAGTCGCTGGAGGGTTGATGAAGTCACTCGTATGGATCTTGATGGTCGCGACGACGCTCCCGCTCGTGGCGCAGGAGCCGGAGGACACGGTCGCGGCTTCGCCGGCCCAGGGTGCCGAGGCACAGCAACTCCGGCAGCAGATCCGGCAGCGCTGGAACGAGCACGTGCGCTCGACTCTGGGGCTGAGCGACGACCAGACCGCCAAGCTGCAGGCGACCGAGCAGCGCTTCGAAGGACAGCGGCAACCGATCCGGGCGCGCCAGCGGGAGATCAATCAAAGCCTGAACGCCGAGTTGACGTCGGGCACGCCCAACCAGGACCGGGTGCGGCAGCTCGTCAACGAGCGGCAGGACAACCAGCTAAAGCTGCAGCAGGTGAATCACGCCGAGGCTCGTGAGATGCAGGGGTACCTCACGCCGGTACAGCACGCGCGCTATCAAGAGGCGCGCCGTCGGTTTCAGGAGCGCGTCGCGGAGGTCCTGCGGCACCGCCGCGAGCAGCGGCGGCAGGTGCTCGGACCGCGCGGCGGAGTGCGGAAGCGCGCGAGGCCGTAGCGAGCGTCAAGGGCAGGCGGGACAAACGTCTCCTCGCCTGCCCTTGGTGAGCTCAGCTCAGCGCTTTGCTCAGCTGCTCGCAACGGCCCAGCAGCGTCTCCTCACCCAGCTTGGTCCCGTTGGCGTCGGTGAACCCGGCGAAGATCCACGGATTGCCGCCGACCCCGCCAAGTACCGGTTGTTTCGGGAAGGTCAAGTTCAGGCCCGCCGGGATGACGGTGACCTTGCGCGTCACGTCGGCTTGGTGCGGCCCGCCCACCGGGTTGTCGTTGTTGCGGAAGATGATCCGCGCGGACATGCCCGCCATGGTCACCCCGCTGGTGAAGCTGATGTAGGGCCCGGGGCTGTTCTCGCAACTTTCCACCGTGAACGCCGCGTATGCCGTGGCGGTGGTGGCGGCCGACTGGGTCACGTGCCAGCCCGCTCCCTGGACGCAGCGGCCCACGAAATCACGATCTGGTCATTGGCGGGCATGACCGTCAATCCGACGGTGTGACCGTCCGTGTAGCTGTGAGTGCCGATCAGGTTGTTGGTGAAGGTCATCTCGACGCCATACCCGCCGAGGAAGGAGCCCCCCGAGAACGTGATCTGTGGTCCCGGATTGTTGCTGCAGTCGTACGCCGAGAAGTCGGCGGAGATGGAGACCGGGATTGGAAGACTGGTGTTGTTGATGTGGGGCAACGACGACGACGATGCGGCGAACGACGGTGACGTAATGGGCGCATTGGACGACCCCTCCGTACACGCGCCGGCCAGGAAAAGCGCCCCGAGCAGGGCTGCCGCCCTCCGGAGTGTTCCGGTACACATGCGTGCCTCTCTTTCCCTAAAGGTGGTGGCCGACTAGGACGACGTGACGGGCCCCTCCGACTGGCAGCGAACGCCAGGACCCGCGGGTGTCGGGGCAAGAGGCGTACCTGGGAAGGCGCGTGCGCGAATGCACATTGTGCACGCGCGCGGTTGCGGCAGACGCACGACAAGACCGTGGCACGTCGGCAACCACTGAATTTTCGCTTCAAAAAGAGGTGTTACCGCGCGTCGCTCCGAAGCGTCTTTACCTATTTGTCCTTCACGCTCGTAGGCCGAACGCCGTCGCGAGCGCGCGCAGCGCTACCGCGCGGGCGCGCGCCAGCGCTCCGCGCGCCGGTCGGCCCGGCAGCACTTCGAAGGCACGCCAGGGTGAATCCGACCAGGCGATCGCGGACACGGCGCCGCAGCGGCGACAGCGCAGGGTGGACGCGGAGTCGACCAGCGGACTGCGCTCGCAGCAGCTCGGGCAGACGGCGTACTTCGGATCCTCGTCGGCGGGGGCCGCGGGGGCCGCGGGGGCCGCGTCGTCGGGTCGGCGCCGGACCAGTGACCACATGGGGGGGCGGAGCGGCAGGATCTGCAGGAACGTCCGCGGGACGCGCAGCAACCGGCGATTCACTTCGAGAACGGTTTCGCCGGCGGTGAGCTCCACGACGCGATACCACGCGCCCCGGCGCAGCGGGCAGTCCATCCCGGCCCGCACCCGGGCCCAGTATTGTACGTGCGGCATGCGCGCGCTCCGAGCAACGGTTCACCAGCGAATTCCAGGGCGTCCGCGCACCCGGTGGTCGCGCGTGCCTTATCATGTCGGCTGGCGGCGGATCGGGACTGTGACATCCGACACGGGAGGGCAGTTCACATGCGGTGCCCGGCGGGGGCAAGGGTCCCGCTCTCCCAGCCGGGCGGCTAAGTTAGGGGCTCGCGCGAGGAGGGGTATGTTCGGCATCCCCGAATGGGCCGTCGGCGTGGGGTTCATCATGTTGGTCATCTCCGTCGCCAAAGCGCTCGCGGGGCGGATCGGACCGCCTGATCGGCTCGGCCGGCCCAGGGCGTCCCGGCGCGACTTGGCGCAGGCGGTCGAAGACCTGCAGAAGCGCGTGGGCGGGAGTGACGACGTGCAGACGCGCCTCGACGCGCTCGACGACGTGCAGCGACGGCTCGCCGATGTCGAGGAGCGGCTGGACTTCGCGGAGCGCATGCTCGCCAAGCAACGGGATGGCGAGCGGATCGCACCGCCGAAGAGCTAAACGAACAGGAACGCGATAACGGTAGTAGGGCGACTCATTGCGGACTCCTAACGACGTGTCCACGTGTCACAGCCGGTCTATCCATCGGGCTACTGCGCGACCGACCTGCGATAACGCGTCGTTACGGTCCCCGACATCCGCATTCGTGTCGGCGAGAAATGCGGCGATGAGAACCGGCGCTCGCTCGACTGGCCAGAGGATCGCCACATCGTTCGTTGCGCCGTTTGCCCCCATCCCCGTCTTGTCTCCCACTCGCCACCTGGTCGGCAACCCCGCGCGAAGCTTCTCGGCGCCGGTCGTGTTGCCGATCAGCCACGCGAGCAGCTGATCACGGCCGGCTCGGCTCAGAGAGTCGCCCAGCAGGAGAACGCGCATATTCGCGAGCATCGCGTTTGGCGTCGTGGTGTCACGTACGTCGCCGCGGATCGCACTGTTCACGTCGGGCTCGAAGCGATCGAGTCTCGTGCTCTGATCGCCAAGTTGACGAAGATATGCGGTGAACGATGCCGGGCCACCCACCGCCCGCAACAGGAGATTCGCCGCTGTGTTGTCGCTGTACTGGACGGCAGCGCTCACCAGCTGTGATATGGTCATACCACCCTCACCCACGTGAGCGCGAGTCACCGGCGCATACTCGAGCAGTTCCGTCTCGGCGTAGCGAACTACGCGGGATAACTGCTCCACTCCGGCTTCCGCTCGAGCCAAGACCTGCGCGCCGAGCAGCCATTTGAAGGTGCTGCACAGCGCGAAGCGTTCGTCCGCCCGATAAGCCAGGCGCCGACCAGTCGCGGTATCGAGCGCGGCAACGCCAAGACGTCCGGCGGCGTGCTGCTCGATGGCGGCGAAGTCTGGAGCAGGGGCGAATTCGCACGCAACGGTTTCCAGATCAACCACGAACGGCGAGGCAAGGCCGCCTAGCAGCGCCGCGACGGCATCTCGACGATACATAGAAGGACGCTACTCTCGGCTTGGTAGGCTGCGGTGAATCGAGAGAAAGTCCGCCAGCCCTCTCAGCCGAAATCCGAAGTCGCCCGCAAATAGTGTCCCATCGCAAATGGGTCCGCCGTGAGCCTCACCCGTCTGAACACAAACTTTTCTCATTCCTTGGACCAGCTCCGCGAGTTGTTGCGTCTCCAACACCTCTACCGGACTGTTGTAGATCCGTCGGGGAAGGCCGGCTGTTTCCGCCAGAAGCATCAACATCCGGGCCACTTCATCCACGTGTACCAGCGACAACCGGGCAGAAGGAGCGAAGGGAATCGAAATAGGAGGCTGGTCAGGGGCGTCTGCTGCTTCGAAGATCTGCGAACGCCAAGTCGACGCCGTGTTCCTGGCACCAGGGCCCACGACGCGTGCGATCCGCAGGGACACGAACCCTAACCCTCTTGCCGCGGCCAGATTCTCGCCGACAAGCTCCACCATGCGCTTCGAAGCGCCATACGGTTCGTCGGGTGCGGCGGGATCGCATTCGCGGAGGGGGCGCGGCGTGTGCGATGACCCGTACACACTCATGGAGCTTCCAAAGACGAAGCGTCCTACTCCATGCGTGGCCGCCTCCCGGAGCAAGTTGAGCGTGCCGGTCAGGTTCACCTCGGCCGCGGCAACAGGATCCGCCCGGAAGGCCGTGGGGAGAACCGCAGCGAGGTGAATGACCGTTCGAATCGGATGGGACTCAAGTATGTGGACGATCTGGTCATTATTTCTGATATCGCAGCGTGCAATCCTCTCATCGGTGTTGGGACGGACGTCCGCTGCTAAGACCTCATGGCTACCGGCCCAAAGGAGTGAGCAGACCTTGCGCCCGATGTGACCACTGGCACCCGTCACCAGGATAGTCGCGCTGGCAGACGTAGCTGGCATGGGGGGTCTTCGTTCACTGGGTCAATGCAGCGAGAACCCCTATCACAGAACCAGGGGCCGTCGCGGCCTAACGGATTGCGCTTAAGCTGCGGCCTGCGACGGCCGCAGACAAGACAGACCCGTGCCTCTTCAAGCGGCCGCCGCGGGCCGACAGCTTCAAGCGCGGGTTAGGCGCCGCCCGCGCCCGGACCGGGCATCTGACGGGTGGTGGGATCCCCGATCAGGGCATGGTCCGGCCCGACAGGTGAGCTTCCACCTCGTCACGGGCATCGAGGAGCCGATCCACTTCCTCGCTCACAGTGCGGGCTTCGGCGAGGTCCGTGGTCAGGCTGTCGACGCTCACCGCTCCCGCGGTGAGTCGCAGCAAGTCGAGCCGGATTGTCTCGAGGACCGTCACCGCGTCTGCAAGCCGTTGCTTCGCGGCATCGCGGGCCGCGTCGAGATCCCTATCCAGAGCATCTCGCGGTGCGATCACTCCGCCTGTCGCCGATCGGCCGGGTGTGTTTCGCATGACAGCGCCGACCTTCGTGGCCACATCGTTCAACTGCTCGACCCTCTGACGGATCTTCATGGCGTCCGCCTCGAGGTGCCGCACAACGGACGGCAGCTCCGCGAGGTGCAGACGCGTCGCTTTGGGTAGCGCATCGAACAGGGAATCGACGGCCATGCCGATGGCCAGCTCGGTGGGGCGGTCGGTCGCCAAGGACCAGCGCCGAGCGGTCAAGCCCGAGCCCGGCCATTCGGAACGCCCACCGACCAAGCCTGCTGTTAACGAATTTGCCTATCAGCCGCCGACTGAGCGCCGTGCGGCCATCGTACCGCCACAAGCTCAGGACGCCGCCAAGGAAAGCTGATGACCAACCCAACCCACCCAGCCATATTGCCGCGTCATGGAACGGTCCCCCAAGGGCCGTGGCGGCGATGATGCACCCCCAACCAATTGGAACGGCCCATCGCGAAGCGCGCTCGACAAGCCCCGCTGTCCGTCCGTGCTCGAGCGCGCGATCGTCCTGGTCGAATTGGAGCTCTCTGTTCCAGCTAGCGACAAGGTCGTCACGCGTGTAACCGGATTTCAACAGCGTACGGATCTGCGAGAGCATCCCCACTGGGAGAACCGTCTCCGCCACGAGGCCGATTGCGGCCAGTCCGAACATGACGTTGCCCCCCAACCCCTCTCGAGTGATTGCCGCCAGGGTGCCGATAAGGACTAGGAACACCTGGAAATAGCTGATAAAGAGCAGGTTTTGACTGATCTCGCTCGCCTTCTTGACGAAGGTCCGTATCGGTTGGGGTGCCTCTCGCCGCGCCTCGAGCGCGACACCTACAGCGTCCGCCAATGCTTCCGCATTGGCGAAGCGGTGGGCTGGGTCCTTGGCAAGACAGCGATCGACGGCGGTGGTTGCGTGATGTGCTTCGCCAACACCGCGCCAACCGTGGCGCCCTCGAACGGCAGCCGGCCGGTGAGCGCGTAGAACGCCACGACGCCCAGCGAATAGATGTCGCTGCGGTGATCCGTGCCTTCGCCGCTCGCCTGCTCGGGGCTCATGTAGTCCGCGGTGCCGAGAATCTCGCCGACGCCGGTGACGCCAGCGTTCTGGATGACGCGTGCGATCCCGAAGTCTACGATCAGGGCGCGGCCCGAGGCGCGCTCGATCAGGATGTTGTCGGCCTTCACGTCGCGGTGGACTACACCCTGTGCGTGGGCGTAGGCCAGTGCCCACCCGACATCACGAAGGATCTTCGCGAGCGTCGATGGGGGCAGTGGGCCGCGCCTCCTGATACGCTGGCCGAGCGTTTCCCCATCCACGAATGCCATGACGAAGAACACGAAGTCTTGGACTTCGGCGACGGTGAAGATCGGAATGATGTTCGGGTGCGACAACTTGGCGGCCGTGCGCGCTTCATTCAGGAAGCGCTGCTTCAGCGCGGACTGACTGGCCAGCTGGGGCTGCAGCAGCTTCAGCGCGACGGGCCTCTCCAGCGCCACGTCCTGCGCCAGATAGACGATTCCCATGCCACCGCGGCCGAGTTCCCGCTGCAGGGAGTAGCGGCCAGCCAATGCCGCCTGGATCCGGATGAATTCGCCCGTGGTCTGCTCGTCCATTGCAACATAACGCTGTCGGCGAATGCTCGATTGAGCTAGTCCGAAAGCTCCGTGGCACGCCCCTTCTACACGCTCCGCGCCCGCGCTAAGTTGAGGCCCAGCAATTCAGGCCCGAGTGGCGGAATGGCAGACGCAGGGGACTCAAAATCCCCCGGGGGCAACCCCGTGAGAGTTCGACTCTCTCCTCGGGCATGACGAACTAGGCGATTGGTGCGCACCGCCGCTGCGCCGGCTCGATCCGCGGCTCCACGCGTAACTGACGACCCCAGCGATACATCTGCCAAGTCCGGACACCGCGGCTGGGATGCCCGCTCTTGCGCTCCGGCGTGAGGTGGGGGGATATGGGGGCCGCCCTTCCACCACCCTCCACAGGGGGATCGCCATGGCCGTCCTGTCCGCTCGTCGCACGCTCCTCGTGCCCGCGCTCGTCATCGTGGTCCACACGGCCGCCGTCGCGCAGACCGCCGCGGCGCCCGCGCGTCCCGCGGCCGCCGCATCCGGCGCGACCGCGGCGTGGACGCTCCAGCGAAAAGGGGAGATCCGCTGGCAGCAGGTGACACCGGCGGGCGCGCTGCTCGTCTCGACCGACGCCGAGCTCGCGGGCGTCGACATCGAGCGCGGCCAGGTCACCTGGGAGAAGCCCGAGCTCGGCGGGCTGCCCGCCGACAGCGTCCGCATGGTCGAAGGCTCCCTGCTCATCGAGGCGGCGCGCCCAGGCCTGCTAGTGGTCCTCGACCCCGTGACCGGCGCGGTCGTGTTCGATTCCCGCCGCCCGGGTCTGACGCAAATCGTCACCCGCCGCGTGCTGCCGCAGAGCGGCACGCTGCTGGTGCACGGGCGGGGCCCGTCCGGGGGTTCGGTTGTCGCGCTGTACGATCTCGTGACGGGCGAGCAGCGCTGGGTGAACGACGGGCTGTTCGAGCAGACGGAGCCCAAGAAAAAGGGGCTGGGTGGCCTGATGCAGGGCCTGGTGCGGGCCGCCTCCGAGGCCACCGCGCTCGAGGTGCTGCAAGCCGGGCCCGACATGATCGTCGTCCACACGCTGATGGGTCTCCGAGCGCTGGATGCGCGGTCGGGCGCGGTCCGGTGGTCCGCCACACTGCCCACCGCCCGCCCGGGCAATCCCGCGCGCCACGTGCGGCTGTTTCCGTCGCTCGACAAGACCGACCGCATTTACGTGGGCTTCGACGACCGGCTCATGGCCTACCGCCTCGTCGACGGTCAGGCCCTGTGGTCCAAGCCCGCGACCATCGACGGCTGGGTGCACGGCATCGTACAGCACCCGGATGGGATCATCATCCTCCCGGAATCGCCTCCCGCGAATCAAGCGACGGGCAACGTGCGCATTGTGAACGGCGTCGTGCAGACCGGACTGAACGTGGCGCGCTACGACGATGGAACGACCATTGCCGGCAAGCCGCTGCGCATGCGCGGCACGGTTACGGACGCGATGATCGTCGGTGGCGCCGCCGTGCTCGCGGTGGACGCCGAGTCGCGCACCTTCGTGAACGTGCTGGACGTAGCCACGGCGACGCTGCGCCTGAAAAAGGATGTGAAGATCAAGGGCCAGCTCGACTACGCCGAGCTCACGCCCGGCGGGGGGGGCCTGCTCTACATCTCGCGGCCCGATGCCGCGACCAACGCCGAAGTGAACGTCATCGACCTCGCCTCGGGCGAGCCCAAGTTCAAGGACGCGATCGAGAGCGGGAAGCCGCTCAGCTCGGGCGACTACAATGCCGCGCGCTACTCCCTACACCATGCCGTCGAGGGCTCGACGCTCTACGTGTTTGCGAGCCACGACCACCGGCTGTACGCGGTCGATCGCACCGCCGGCACGTTCCGGGCGCTGGGTCCCGAGATCAAACTGCAGGGCGGCGAAGATCCGGTAGATATGGAGATCCGGCCGGCGGGCATCGTCCTCATCGCGCCGCAGAACCTGGTGGTCGTGGCGCGGGACGGGCAGGTGAAACAGCAGGTCTACTACCCGGCGCCGCAGCTGCCGGGGCTGTTGCGCGCGCTGTACCGGATCAACGCGGTGCGCGCCGGCCTGTACGGCGCCGCCGCCTCGGCGTACGGCGACGCCTTCGCCCAAGCCTCGCGCAACGCCACCGATTCCAACGCGCGACGCATCACGGGGCAGTTGGCAACGGCGTATTCGCAGGGCGGGGCACAGCTGGCCGGCTACTCGCACCAGGCGGCGGCGCTCGCGACCAAGCGGTTCAAAGCCTCGCTCGCCGTCCCGGGGTCCGTGTTCATGTTGACGCGCGCCCCCGAGGGGAACGGCAACATCCTGCTCCAGATCGACAAGGATAGCGCGCAGCCGCGCTCGCGCGTGGATCTCGGCAAGGAGCGCGAGCCGGTGTACGCGGTGGACGACGTCGCCAACATGCTCTTTCTGCGGACCGGGTCGGGCACGCTCGTCGGCTATCGACTCTGACCGTGGGCGGTGGCACCCGGGCAACTTCCCGGGGGTAATCCTGTGAGCGTCGACTCTCCTCTGGCCTCTCCCATCGGAGCCGTGATGCCCGCATCCAGGTGGACAACGACCGTCGTGTACGCATGCCTGCTGGGCGCGCCCGTGGTAGGGTGCCAATCCCGGGAGAAGGCCTTTCGCGCCACCCGCATCCCGGTGGCCCGGCTCGACTCGCTCCTCGCCGCCGCCGACAGCGTCCGGCTGCCGCTCGCCGCAGCGCGCGCCCTGCTGGGGGTCGTCGCGGAGAGCGGGTTCGCCGTCAAGCTACCGCACGACACCATGACCATTGCCGAGATTCTGGTGTGGGCCGATGCCGAGCGCGCGCGCAAACGCGTCGCGGACGCGGCGGCGACGGCGGCCGAGCGGGTGCGCCAGGACAGCGTCAAGAAGCTGCTCGAGCCCCTCCTCGCCGTCACGGTGGTCAAGAAGAGCTACTTGCCGAGAAACCCCGACGCGGAGCAGTACGAGGACTACATCTCGCTCGGCTTCGCGTATCAGAACAAGGGCACCAAAGCGATCCGTGCCTTCCAGGGGGACGCCACGTTCCTCGACACGTTCGGGGATTCCATCTACAGCGCCCACCTCAAGGTGGACTTGCCGCTCGTCCCCGGGCAGACGCGGCGCGAGCCGGCACGGATCGTTCGAGTCAACCCGTTCCGGCTCGCGCATCAGCGACTGCGCGATACTCCCCTGGACAAGATGAAGCTGGTCTGGCAGTCCACGGACGTGGTCTTTGCCGACGGCAGTCGGCTGAGCGTCACCGCCGATCGGGCGGAACAGTAAACGGCAACGCCCCGCCGTCATGGAGACGACGGGGCGGCCAGCATCAAGCTGCGATGTCAGGTGGGGTTGTTGAGGTAGAACCGCACCTGCAACAGCTTCAGTCCGTTGTTGTCGTACTGCCAGAGGAAGCCCTGGAGACAGGGGTCGAAGAGACTCACCGTCAGACTGGTGCAGGTCCCGACCAACGCGCTCAGCGTGATCGTCGTGAGCGCGGTGGTCACGTTCTTGAAGCTGCTCTTGCCCGTTCCGCGAACGAAGACTTCGTTCTGGGTCGAGCAGATGATTCCCACGTCGGGGCCCGTGAGCGACGGATCGGACGCACACGTCGTGATCGTGGACTGGCCGCCCGGCTTGCCGAGCGCGCGCGCCCAGATGGTGTAGTTGCCGGGCGCCGGAAGTGAGAAGGCCGCTTCGCCGTCGGTGCCGTTCTTGTCGACGACGTCGAACACGCCATCGGCACTCTGACTGAGGAGAATCTTCGTGCTCACGGACGAATTCCTCGTCCCGAGACTGACGAAGATCACGTTGCCGGTCCCGCCAGCCATGTTCGGACTCTTGTCGTGTGAGACGCCGATGATGTTGAGATTGAAATGCGGTCCGCTGGGAGCGCCGTTGCCCGTCTGCGCGGCGAGGACAGCGGTCCTACACATCACGGCGCCCAAGGCAGCCGCCAGGTAGAACGTGGTGCGCATGCAAACCCCCTTGATGGAGCGGTGACTGCGACATCGCTGGCACCATCCCGAAGACAAAACGACCGCCAGCGATACTTCGCTGGCGGCCCGGCGAGCGATGGCGGGGGTGACCCGCGGTAGCCCCGTGACTCTGCGTCACCGCCTTTCGGCGGTTTTGCTCTGAGCAGCGATTGCGTTGTATGACCTCTCGGCGGGGGGACGCAGACCCGACCACAGAGCGTCGCCGGTTGTGACTGCAACCGGTATGCCCTGAGCCTTTTCGGCGCCGCGCGACAGCTGTCACGGCGCCTCCAAGCTCGCCACTTCGAAGCCGGTGCCGACGACTGACCGACGGCTTCGGTCACATGTCGCTTTCTCGCGGAACGCACGTTATCGTGCTGTTGTCGGTATCGCGCATTGCCTTGCCCTCACGCGGAGCGACCTCATGATCCCGCACGGCGGCGAGAACCTCCGGGGCGAGCCCCAGGATTTCCGGATTCCCCGCACGGGGGACCGCGACCTGGCGTTCCGCGGATGGCTGTTGAGCCATGCCGAAGAGCGAGGCGGCTCACCGGGCGCCACGCGCGGCGTCGACATCGACATCTACCTGACCATCCGGTTGCGGCTCGCGGCGCACGTGTGCCGCTGGTCGTTGCAGGAAGGCGAGGGGCTCAGAGAAGAGCATCGCGTCGCCGCGCACGACTCGGCGGCCAAGGTGATCGAGTGGTTGAAGCAGGAAAACGCCGGCAGGCTGGATGCGCCCCGCAAGCGGGCCTGGGTCCGGGCGTGCCAGGCGTGGCCCGGACTCAAGCGCGATGCGGTCGAGCGGGTGGATTGACGGCTCGCGCGCCGCACCCCACCGTATGGGCGTCCTCGCGCGCAAGGTCGTGCCCTATGCCGGCGGCGTTCCAGTGGGCCCGTCTCAAAGCGGACGTGAAGTGCGCGCTTCGCAAAGGCGCCTGGTACCGCATCCTGAAGCTGACGCCCACCGACGTAATGCTCGACGTCAAGGGAAAGCCGCTGTCCTTACCGCGGGGGCAGCTGCAGCTCTCGCCCGAGCCGGCGCTGCGCTGGTCCGTGGTCGCGAGCCCCAAGCACACGGCCCGCTTCCCGGCCACGTGGGGCTCGAGCTACGCGGTCTGCCCCAACTGCCGCGACCGCGCGCAACTCGAAGGCCACCCCGCCAGCATGCGCTGCCGCCGGTGCAACGGGTCCTTCGAAATCGGGTGGAGCGACGCGAACCGCGCTGCGGGATGACTAGGGCGAGAAAATCGTGAACGGGGTGCTCGTCTTCGAGAGCGCGCCCGCCCCGGCGGCCTGGAGGATAAAGCCGGAGGCGGACTTGTCGACGACAAGGTCGCCAAAGGAGGCGATCCCGTTGACGGGAACCACACTCAAGGTGCCCGACAACCTGGCGCCGACGTTATTCACGGCGAAGGTCATCGAGATGGAGTTGGTGTAGGCAGTGTCGGGACGGCGCAGGCTGTCCAGTACCTCGATCTGCACCGCAGGCGTGATGATGTTGCCCGCCGTCGCGTCGTTGGGCTGGACAAGAAAGAAGAGGGCGTCGGGACCGCTCCCGCCGCCGCCCCCGCCGCTGATCACGAGCCCGCCGTTGCTCGAGAGCAGGCGGTCGTACGGACACGCCGCCGTCACGAGCGCCGTCAGGGCGACCGTCACGCGCCAGAGTCTTTTGCTCATATCGCAACCCCTATCCTATGGCCTCACATGATTATAAAACGCTCCGTACGACGCAAGAGCCCGGGCGACCCCTTTGTCCACTTCTCCGGCCACGTAGGCCGCGAGATTCCCTACCCGGCTCGCAACTGCGGCCGCCCCACCCGGTGCCTCCCCGCCTGGCTTCAGCCCGCGATAGTGGTCGGTGAGCCCGGCTGCGACGGCTTCGAGCACCCACGGCTTCATCTCGATCGTTGCCTTTGAGACGACGACGCCACGGACGGCGCCCTGCGGCGTGAAGCCCACCGCTACTTCGATCGGCCCGTGCGGCGTGTCCACGCGCACGAACTCGAGTGCACCGACCGACGTCGATCCGGCCGTGCCCTCATAGAACACCAGTACCCCGTCCTCGGGACTCCAGTCCACAGCCTCGTGCAGCCGGTGCGCATCGGCGGCGCTCAGGTGCACCTCGCGGGCCACGTACGCATCGGCTCCGGGCAGCAACGCTTGCACGGCGTCCGGACGCTTGACCAGCACGACTACGGGGGTGATGTGCAGCAGCGCGGCGACCGCGGCCGCGCGAACCAGGAAGTTCATCGGTCAGCCCCTTTCACGTGACAACCACATCTGGTGGACGGCCAACGCCGCGACGATGAGATAGGCGACGGCCATCGCCCACCCACCGGCGAGGGTCACGATCGCGAAGCGCGGCGAGGCAAGCTTGGTGAGCCACATGCCGGCGAAATCGAGCCACGGCGCGGCGAAGAGGAGAACGATCAGGCCGAGCGCCCGGCGCCGCGGCAACGAGAGTCCGGCGACCACGACGCCCAGGACAGCCGCGATGAGTCCGTACATCGGGACGTGCACGTGCGTGTCTTGGATCAACAGCGCCGTATCTACCGTGTGGACCTCGGGCCTGGCGAAGTCGGCCATCGACATGGGACGCCGCACGACCATCGTGGTCTCGGGCGGCATGGCCATCGACATCTCCGGACCCGCGTACGTCGCCGCCACGCTCCGCGGCGTGAACCCCGCGTACAGCGCGACCATCACCGCCCCGAACACGTAGGACAGACCCAACGTGGCGAGCAGGCCGGTCACGAGCCACTTGATGCGGACGTCGGCACGTCGCAGGTCGTACAGCATGAATGGCCTCCCCCTCCTCTAGAACACGTAGAGGAGCTCGAGCACGCCCTTGGTGTTCGAGCTCTGCAACGCCCCGGTGGCATCGGTGAAGAATGGCGTGGACGACCAGTCGGCTCGGACGGCGGCGCGCAGCGCGACCTGCGGGAGGTGGAACCGCGTGTGCTCGATGTTGCTGAAGATTCCCTCTCGTGCGCTCGAGAAGTACCACATCGGGCCGACGGTGACCGAGCGCAGGATCTGGGGCGTCGCCGTGAGCAGGCCGTCGCTGTCTTCCAGCTGGTCGTACCGCGCCGTGAGGCCGACGCTGCGGGTCAGGCGCACAAATGCGGTCGCCGCCGCCCCGCGCCACGTAGGCGCGCCGCCGCTTTCCTGCTCCCGGCCAAGGTTGACCTCGGCGCCTAGGATGACGCGTCCGCGGTCGATGGTGAGGTCGCCCGAGAGGAGGGACCGTTGATGCGCGTCGGTCGAGTCGCGCTCGGGCCCGTACACGCCCGTGATGCCCAGCGTCACCCAGGGAATCGGGATCCACTGCGCCCGCGCCAGCGCGGTCTTTCCCCTGTTGTTGTCCACCGTCACGCTCCAGCCGTTGACGGCGGCTGCCGACAGCTCGAGCCGCGACGAGGCGGTATAGTGGACCAGCACGCCAGTCAGCTTGCTCGGCCGTGCGAAGGTGAAGTTGAACGAATTCGTCGGAATCAGGTTCAGGGGCTCGTCGTCGCGCTCGAAGCCGATAGGTGCGTCGAATCGACCGAATGCCAATGCCCAGCGGTTCGCCCGCCGTGGCGTCCAGCTCACGAGCAGGTTGTCGATCTCGGTAGACTCGACGCCGTCCTCGAGGGCCGTCGTCACCTGCGCGAACAGGTAGGCGTCGCCCACCGGCTTGAAGAGGCTCAGGCCGATCTTCCCGGCCGTGAACGTGTTGCTCTTGACGACACGATCGTAGTCGGCTCGTCCAACAGCGAATCCCGTGACGCTGACAGGTGACGGCTCCTCGAACGTCACGGTTCGCTGCTGCGCTGTGGCGCTCATCCCAACGCCGCAGAGCAGAGCGCCCCAAAGCGCACTGCGCATACAATCCTCCGAGTTGTGGGTGGCTAACGCGTCAGGTCAGCCGAGGCCGTTCGGAGGGGGAGGCACGGGAGCGAAAGACGGGGAAGCGGGAAGGGGGAAGAGGGAGGGGGCCGACGGCTGCGCGGCCGGCGCGACCAGCGTGAATCCGGGGGTCTCGTGCGTCGGCACCGCCGTCGACACGACGAGATCGAGCCCGCCCGTCATCTCATCGCAGAAGCACGGCCCGCCGGTTGGGAGCGTGTGGTGCCCCCCGCGCCCGGCCGCGTGGTGCGCCGCATGGTGGTGGCACGCCAGCAGCGCGCGGGTGGTCGCACCGCCGGGCCCCGCGGCGAGCCAGCAGACGGCCGCGAGCGTGAAGAGGATCAGCCGTGGTGTGCTGCGCATCGCCCCAAGTGTACGCCCACTGTTTCGCCTGGCGCAACCCCGGCCGGGCCGTGTAGACTGCCTGGCCATGGGCGAGCGCATCGAATACCGCGACGGTGGTTGGGTGGTGCCGAAGCATCCCATTATCCCCTTCATCGAAGGCGACGGCACCGGGCCCGACATCTGGCGCGCCGCGCGACGGGTGTTCGACGCCGTGGTCGAGAAGATCTCGCGCGGCACGCGCCGGATCGATTGGCTCGAGGTGCTGGCCGGCGAGAAAGCCTTCAAGCAGGTCGGGAACTGGCTTCCCGAGGCCACGCTGGACGCCATCCGGACGCACCGCGTGGCCATCAAGGGCCCTCTCACGACCCCCGTCGGGGGCGGGATCCGTTCCCTCAATGTCGCCCTCCGCCAAGTGCTGGATCTGTACGCCTGCATTCGCCCGGTGCGCTACTTCGAGGGCGTGCCCAGCCCGATGCGGGAGCCGCAGAAGCTCGACGTCGTGATCTTCCGCGAGAATATCGAGGACGTGTACTCGGGGGTCGAGTACCGGGCCGGCAGCCCCGAAGCCGATGCTGTGATCGGGTTCCTCACCGAGCGGTTCGGCGCCAAGATTCGCCCCGGAAGCGCGATCGGCATCAAGCCGATGTCCAAGTTCGGCTCCCAACGCCTGGTCGCCAAAGCCATCGAGTACGCGCTGCGCGTCGGTCGTCGCTCGGTAACGCTCGTTCACAAGGGCAACATCATGAAGTTCACGGAGGGCGGGTTCCGGGAGTGGGGGTACGACATTGCGCGCGAGCGGTTCGGAGAGAAAACCATACCCGAGGCCGACACGGGAGACGGGAAACGAGAAGCGGGAAAGGTGATCATCAAAGATCGGATCACCGACGCGATGTTCGCGCAGCTCGTGCTGCGTCCCGAAGAGTATTCGGTGATCGCCGCGCCCAACTTGAACGGCGACCTGCTCTCCGATGCCGCGGCGGCCCAGGTGGGCGGGCTCGGGCTCGCGCCCGGGGGCAATGTGGGCGACGGGTACGCCGTGTTCGAGGCGACCCACG
>WNGK01002941.1_pt1 | contig 24427 bp, 19 predicted proteins | sample 5400601 | NCBI WGS metagenome assembly WNGK01 (sample SAMN13153376, study PRJNA577476) | soil metagenome | isolation source: 60 cm soil or saprolite under Garry oak tree replicate 1 | place: USA:California | collected 2016-06-15
TGCCCGGCAGTCTGGGTCGCTTGATTCATGATGGCAAGAATTCCAGCGAAGGAGGGGGCGCCCACAGAAGTGCCGCCAACACCGTGGAGGTTATTGTTGGAATCCCTGAATCCGTTGGTGCAACTCCCTCCGCTGCAAATCAGATAGGGATCGTGAAAATTTGAAGCGTTCAACGAAATGTCCGGCACGTCGCGCTTGCCGTCGCTGGGCACACCGGGCCCAGTCTGCCAAGTAGGCTTGCTGGTGAATATGGTGCTCGCGCCGCCGCCGCTAGCGGCAAACCCGCCGGGCGGTATAAGAGCAAGTGATTTCGCCGTATCGTTCCAGGACATCTCAGGGATGTACCCAAGAGCCGTTGGACCGCTGTTCAGGCTGGAGGAACCATTCCAGTAGGGGGGATCACTGGGCGCAATGCCGCCTGGGCATGACGGCGGATTACCGGGACATTGCGAAGCATCACCGGTGAATTCGGTTCCGCCCACGCCGGTCACCTCTGGGATCGCTGCCGGCACATCGACCGCTAGACCGTGGGTAGCGGAGATCGCGCCCGCCGATTCGCAATCCGCGGCTCCTTGATCGCCAGCCGGGCCGCTGATGGTCTGGCCTTGGGCATTGGCTTGCTGCGCCCACTGCTGCATAGTGAGCACAAAACTGCTTCCCAGAGTTACCTCGCAATTTCCGTAGCTGATGCTGATGACTGGTGCGATGTTATTGGTGATGGCATATTGAAGCGCATCGAAAACGGATTTATTGGGGTTATTCCCGACATACGCGTAAACAATAGCGGCGTTTTTCGCAACCCCACCTGACCATTCAATATCCAGATCGGCCTCGCCCAGATCGTTTGCGGAAGTCGTGGACGTTCCCGTGTTGGGCACCAGCACGAGGGTCGGGTCGTATTTTGTGAGGCCCGAAGCCAACCGAAAGGCATCGATGTCCGTCAGGCTTATGGCCGTTTGTCCCACTACTGCGATGGTTTGGCCGGCCCCGTCGAGTCCGAGGCTGTAGAGAGGATTGAGATCGTAGATGGTCGCGAAATCGCCGGGAATCACAAAGTGATTTCCGGAAATGCTGGAAGTAAATCGCGGCGACGCCTTGCGAAATCGTGGTTTCGGTCGGAAATTGTTCAGGCCACGAACACTGAGGACCTCGCTGGCAAAAGCGGCAGGCAAAGCGACATCGGTGGCGTTGGCGAAGTGGTGTTCGCCGTTGATGGAATAGTTGTGGATCTCGGTCTTCAGGGCGTACTCGATTTGTCCAACGGTGCCGCTGAACGAGACTTCGGTGCGGTTGCGGGAAATGCCTTCTACAGTGAGGCCTTGAGACTGCGCCCAGGAAGTGACCTTGGCCAAGTCATTCTGCGTCATGCCGAAGCGGGCGGCGTATTGGTCGGGAGTGATCCACTTATGGTAGTTGGGAGATGCGGGGTCCTGCTGATCAAGGAGGAGCTGGTTCAGCTCGGCTTGCTGCGCGGGAGAGAGGCGAAATGTCAGGGTGACTCCGCTGAGCCGTTGCGTGGTGTCTGTACGACCTTGATCGGATTGGGGACGAGCCAAGGGGTGAGCGGTGCCCCTCACCGCGGCGGTCTGGGCGGCGTCAACTGGGCCCAGGATGCGGTCTCTGGAAGATGGCTGAGTGTCTGCTGAGGCGGTAAAAAGAAAAATCAAAGCTAAAGCAATGGCAAGGCGAAGGTACGTCTGAATCGGCATGAGGGTATTTTCCCGGATTTTAGTTTCCGTTGGATGCAGAGATAGATTCAGGGTAACCCACCAAAGATGTATTCCCAAGAGGGGGCGAGGTAAAAATTTGTTAACAAAGTTGTGCCGATTCCGGTGACGGAACTTGAAGCGGCTTTGGCGAGGGCGGTGGCGTTCCCCGAAGGGGATTCATCTGGTCTTGTTTCAGCTCTACCGACACTGCCGTGCCGGGCTTTCACATGCCGCCGCTTCGCGGCTGGGAGCGTCGCTTGTCCCAGCCATGGCGGGATGCCGTAAACTGTTGTGCAGTTCGGGGACGGAAAATGAAGCTAGAGGATAGTTTTGTCCCGCGGTGTAGCTTATGAAGCTTTCGGTTGTCATGCCGGTCTATAACGAGCGCGCGACTTTGCGGGCAGTGATCGAGCGGGTGCTGGCCGTACCGCTCGGGATCGAACTGCTGTGCGTGGACGATGGCTCGAAGGACGGGTCGCGGGAAATCCTGGCAGAGATACAGTCAGCGCACCCGCAAGTCAAAGTTTTTTTGCAGCCGCAAAATATGGGTAAGGGCGCGGCCCTGAGACGAGGAATTCAAGAGGCCAGAGGTGATTTCGTCATCATTCAGGATGCCGACCTGGAATACGATCCCGGGGATTACCCGACCCTGCTCGGTCCTTTGTTGGAAGATAAAGCCGACGTTGTTTATGGGTCGCGGTTTCTGGGTGGCGGCCCGCATCGGGTGCTTTATTTTTGGCATTCGGTGGGCAATTCGCTTCTCACGCTGCTTTCGAACTGCCTGACCAACATCAATCTGAGCGACATGGAAACCTGCTACAAGGTTTTTCGCCGGGAGATCATTCAGTCCATCCCCATTGAGGAGAATCGCTTCGGGTTTGAACCCGAGATTACGGTGAAAATTGCGAAGCGGCGGCTTCGCATTTATGAGGTGGGCATCAGCTATTGGGGACGCACTTACGAAGAAGGCAAGAAGATTGGCTGGAAAGATGGAGTGCGGGCGTTGTGGTGTCTCCTGAAATACGCGGCAACAGAACCGGTTGCGCCGCTTGCGACCAGGCAGAAACCTTCGGCCGCGACCGCGGCGGGGGGCCACGACGCCCAAAAGTAGCGCTGCCATCAATCTGACAACATCCCGAACTACTCCTGCAGACGCAGCGACGATTCTTCAGGTTCCTCGGTCGCGAGCAGCAAGAGAGGTTTATCACCGAACTGACCAGCCCATCATGACCTGTTTCCCTAAGCCCCGACCAATCAGGCTGGATCGCGTGCAGTACACAGAACTGCATCGGGCTATCTTGCAGCGTGACGGCTGGCGATGCGAGGTTTGCGGCACAAGGTCGCATCTGGACGTTCACCACCAACAGTTCCGGAGCCGCTCGGGAAGCGACACAGAAGAGAACCTCATCACTCGGTGCCACAGTTGTCATTCAGCAGAGCATGGCAGGTGACAAACAAAAACAATTGCCAAGTCCTCGCCTCGCATGATCTGCACGGCATGTCCTCCAACTCGGACATTTGAAGTGCTGGTTCGGTGCTCAGCATCCTATGGGCCCCGACGGCATAAGTTGCCCTTGCGCGCTTTCTCGGGCATTTCAATTCATCGCGCGATGGAGCAGCACACAAATATGGACGCATCACCAATCGTTCGCACGACTGTGTAACCATTGGAAAGCAGTATCCTTGCGCAGTCGCGAACCTTGCGGGGGTTGTCGCAAACATCCCGGACATCCCGGTCCACAAACGTGCGGTTCCCCAAAACAGCAATTCGCGGAGTGTGCGCCGCAAAATCAGCCTCGATGTCGGATTCGGAAATGATGTGATATTTCGCCATCTGTTCAACCGTGAGCTTCCTCGAGATCGTTCGGCCAAAGTTATTTTCAAAGCCCGGGTAAGGGTCTGCTTTGGACGCAAAGATGTACCCGGGCCAGAGGCTGGCAATCTTTTCGTTTGGTGCAGCTAGTTGGTCGATGGCCGCGGAGACCGCGCTGACTTCTTCCAAAGTCCAGTTATGAGCATCCTGCGTACCGAGCAGGCCGATCACGTGATCGCCGGTGACGAGGTACCTGCGAAGGCTTGGAACTGATGAGGCGACGAATGTAGCGACCAGCGCGATGCCGGCAAGAACCGCGATCCGCTTTGGCCGGGCCGCGCGCAAGGAAGCAATGTAGTCGCTGATCGCGCACACGTCAGCGACGACGAGGAACGGCACGCATAAGCAGAAATACTGGACGAGCGAAGGCGCGGGAAGGAAGGAAATGAATGCCAAAACGAATGCGATCAAGAACGGCAGCAGCGCGGCACCCCTGCGCATCCCCAATCCAAGAATCGCTACGAAGGACATTGCCGACAGGAGACTGAACTGAAAGCCGTTGTCATCCTCGCCGAACAAAAGTATCCGGGCTGTAACCATTTTCGATCCCCAAGCCCCCATCAGCCCTGCATCTGTGCGTATGGCGTGATACCCAATATTATTGAATAGGAACCGGTCGGGTGAGGCGACAAAAAGACAAAGAACTGGCCCAATTCCGATGGTGAATCCGCCGAGGAACCAGAGAACGCGACCGATTCCGTTGGGGGTCTCTGAATGGCGAAATATCCACCAGAGGAAAAGGGGCGCGCACCCAACGATATACGAGCGAGTGTCCACGCTCAGCCCAAATAACAGTCCCGCAACCGCGACCAGCCATGGTGAGGATGCCGGCAACAGCCGAGTGACAATTACATAAGCGCCGAACAAAAATAGCGCCGTTAGAGAAAAGGTCTTCACCAGCGGGAACCAGGCGAAGACGGAGGTGCTAGAGATGTACAAAACTGTCGCTGCCAAGCCTGCGACCCACTTCTCTGTCTCATGGCAGACGTGCTCGTAAATAATCAGACCGAGGATTGTGGTCAATGTCACAGAAAGGCCTCGGGCTGAGAACCATGATATTCCGAACAGCTTCATCCAAAGGCCATATGCGTAGGGCAACAGAGGAGCCTGTTGATAGAAGAAATCCAGATAAGGTACTTTGTGCTGCAGGACGAGTCGAGACGCCAACAGATAAAAGCCCTCGTCTCCAGCAATAAACCTATGGAGCGCGACGAAACGAAAAAAGCAAAGTAGGAAGAGGAAAACGGGTACGAATAGCAATTTGCGCGTGCGGTTCATTTCTCCACCTCGGACAGTTGTTAACCGTACGTTGTACGTTCGAGCCTTATGTTGGGAGCCGGTTTTCAGCAAAGGAGCCAATTGCTCCGCTTGCCGCCGAGCAGAAATCTTTGGCCGTGACCGCGGCACAGGGCCACGATACCCAAAGTTAGCACGATCAATCTGACAACGTGCCGCCCAATCCTGCGACATATCCAACTCTGCGCCCGTGCCAAATGCGTCGCGCGTTACGCGCTCTTGGCGAACGGTGGCTCGAACCCTTCGGACGAAAGGCTCAACCTGTTTCCGTCGGACGCGCTCGGTATGCAGGCGGTCAATTCCCGTGCAGTCTCATTCACCAAGGGCTCATCCATCAAGTCCCGGCGGGAATCATGGCTACTGTTCCTGATGATCCGGTGGTCCAGGTGTTCAGCTAAACGATTCCATCCCAGGCTTGGATCGCTTTCATAATCTGAGGGGCCGGCTACAAAAAGCGCGATATGATCACTGACTCTTCGGTTGCCAGGCCCAGTATTGGGTTGAACCCAGGCGCGTCCACTCGGATTGGTTCGACGCATCAAGTTTCGGCGAGGATGCGATTACGGCTTTAACACCGCGCGCAGCGAAAATCTGCAACAAATCGTGCTGCGTTGTGATCGGAGAGCTCCAAAATTCTCCGGCACGATCAAGGTCAACCTCAGCGGCAACCATTACCCGGGCTATTCGCTCGACTCCGAAATCGCCCCCGCTCCGAATTGGGCAAATGCAGGCCACCTGGTCCCCGGCATGAACTCCAAGCCGTTCAAGTTCGGCTGCAGCCAACGCATCATTGTTGATTTTGCCCGTGCCCTGCACATGCCTCAGGTAAATGAGAGGGCCTATAGGCAGCAACAAGGAAGCGATCACCACGAGTGTGATAACAGTCACAACTTTGGAGCTGGTCGTCCGTGGAACTCTAAGGCTGAACATGATCCCGCACCAAAACAACGCGAGAAAAGCGGCCACATAGCGGGACTCTACGTGCACGAGAGCATACATAACGCAACCAGCAATCCCAATGACACAAATGGGCCAACTGCTGCGAAACATGGAAATGTCCTTCCCTCGACGAAAGGAATAGCCAAGCATGAGGACCACACCTGTAGCCATTCCCAAGGCGAGGAGAAGCTGCCGGTTGTTCAACAAATTAGTAAGCAGGGTTGCGATCTGCCGTCTCAACACAAAACGCGGACGAGCTCCCCGGATCCAGACCGATGGATCAAATTTAAGTGGGTGTGTGCCGTTATGGGGGAGCGCAAAGGCGTAAGCCGGAGGAGACAAGAATATCTTTTCGGGAGGATGAGCGAAGGAACCGCGGCCGCGGCCAGAATCCTGCAAGTACCAGCCCGGCCCGGCAAGATCTACGTGCACAAGATAATTAAACGTACTGCTCTCGCCGAGCGTGAAGTGGCCACGAGCACGGGACAGTGGAACGAAATACAAACTACCGATCACCATCATCAGGGCAAAAGCAGCGGCTACCATCTTTACAGCTGGACGCCATTTTTCGACAACAAATAACGTGGCCGCCAGAATCACGAGCCCAATCGGGAGCATGGGCGCCTTGCCAAGGAACCCGACTCCGAGCACACCGCCAAGCACAAGGTACCGATTCCAACGCGCTGGAGATCCTTGCGTTCGCAGGAGTATTCCGACCGATAGATACAAGAAGCCGGACATGAGCATATCAGGGCGCAGAGTTCGCAACGAAATCTCAGAAATCGATGCCCACAAGAAAAGAGAGTAGGCAACCGACAGACAAACCCAGTGTGGAAGAACATGCATCACACCAGGTTTGGCCGACTCCAGCTGGTCCGCGCTTGCTTTGCTGGTTGCGCTGCGCAAGAAAAATTCGAAACAAGCCCACGCGAAAATAAAAAAACCGACATTAAGCAGGTGAACGTCTACAATTTCGTTTGTTGGGGAGATCTGGAATATTCGCCGGGCCAATCCGATCAGAAACGGATAAAGCGGGCTCCAGATGCCGTTGATGAGCCGATGCCAATCCCCACCGGGCAGCACTCCGTCACTCATGTCAAGGTAAGAGATCGAGTCCGCCGTAACCTGAAAACGGAAGACCCATGCCTGCGCTGCGGCGAGCAGGATGCCCACGGTCCAGAACGCCAATCGGATCGCGATAGTTGAAGTCACCATCGGGTTGGGCTTCAAAAGCAGACGCGCTGGCTGTTGAGGCAGCGCACGCGGGCTGAAGGTGCTATTCGTACTCATGGGGACGGTCTCATTTCGTGATCATGCGCCATTACGATTCCGGTGATACGCTTTGCCACGGGCGGATGGGAACGGGCACCATTATACGCGGGCATCTGGTCGCAGTTTTGGCGCAGGACGAGGGTCGCAGATGTGAACGTGCTGACACTGCGACGAAGTGGTTTGGCCGGGGTTAGTGCGTCAGGATTTGTAATATGATGAAGCAGTTTTTTTAAAGGACCCTCGCCAATGGAACCTCGGCTGCTCCAGGTTGCATCGAGTTTCACGTCTATCCCAATCGCGAAAGCGCTGCGGGCGGGCGTGGTCAACGCTGGGATCGCCGACGATTTAGGCTTTGCCCAGTACTCGCAAATGGCGGAATACATGCTGGGGCCAGTGCCGGATTCGCCGCAGATCGTTGGAACGGTCATCCTGGTTCGGATTGAAGATTGCTTGCGCGATGAGTTGAAGTCCTTGCCGGCTGGCGCTTCCGACGCGGTGCAGAAGGCGCGTCAAAGTCTGCGCGCCGGCGTGGACGAATTCGCCGGTCAGGTGGCGAGCCTGGCGCAGCGCGGAAAGCCGGTCTGGTTTCTGGCGTGTCCTTCGACGGGATGGATCGCGGAGCGGCACAAACTGGAAACCTTGTGCCGGACTTTCACCAATCTGCTGATGACTCGAATCCAGGGCCTGCCCCGGGTAACAAGCATTGGATGGCCGGCGGATTTGTTTTCCAATTCCGATGAGTTGACCGACCGCAATGCGGATCGGCTGGGACAACTCCCATTCACGCGGGATGCATTTGAACGGCTGGGCCGATTCGTGGGCGAACAGATTGAACGGACGTTCACAGGGAAATCCATCGGCGATGGGACCACGGCTTCAATCGGAACGCCCGACCTGGCTTCCTACTTGTCGGGTCTTCAGGTTCGGGTCCGGCTGAGCGCGGCGAAACCTGGGGACCGCGCAGACGTGGACCGTCTTTTGCGGACGACGGCGGCGTTTTCGCTGCAGGGGGAGAAACGAGATCTTTCAGACGCTGAAGTGGATGCACTGCTGGAATCGGGGAGATGCATGGTGATCAGCGTTTCCGACCGGCTCTCCGATCACCGGGCCAGCGGGCTGATTTCCTTTCGCGCCGCGGCGGACTCGCTGATAGTTGACGCGATGGCTCTGAGTTGTCCGGTGCTGGGCAAGCAAGTGGAATACGCAGTGGTTTCTGGGTTGGCGCAAATCGCGGCCGAACACCAATGTGCGAAGCTGGTTTTCGATTATCGACCGAGTGGACGGAACCAGATCATGTCCACATTCTTGAAGTCAGTGACCGAAGGAGAGTCGAACGGAGGCTTCGTTTTGCCGTTGGGTCTGGCGAAACAAAAGATAGAAGAGGCGGCGGTCGCCGCGGGGACATGGACCTTAGAGTTTTACGCGTAACCTTTCCCACTCCGAAGCGTAGGGAATAAAATGGGTGCACCGATATCGAGGCAGATTTTTGTGCCTGCCTGGAAGCGCGGTAAATTTGGCGTTGCGCACGGTCACTAACCCGTCAAGTCCACCATGTTGAATCCGGAGTCAGACAAACCGTCACCAGCGCCGCAGAGTCCCATCGTGGTCTATGGCGCTGATCACAATGCTGAGTGGCAGAGCGAACCGCTCATAGCAGCGCTGAGTCATCTGGGAGAAGTGGTTGACGCCAACGAGAACGAGCCCAAACTCGACAATTACGTGGATATTGGCTCGCGGGTGTGCACGCTCACTTTATTACACAACGGAATCGGGGTCATCATCTGCGGCACCGGGATTGGGGTCTCGATCGTGGCCAATAAACATCGCGGCATTTATGCGGCGCGATGCGTAACCACGGTGGACGCGAAGGATTGCAAGGTCATTAACAACGCCAATGTTCTGTGTCTCTCGGCGAAAACCGATGTGGCTGAGAACGTTCACATCATTGCGGAATTCTTTGCCACCCGGTTTGAAGCCATTGACCGCAGAATGGACCGGGTGAGGCGCATTGCGCGACTGGAGAGTCAGAATTTTCTTCCCACCGGAGTGCCGGTACAGATCGCGCTGCTGTGGCGCAGCCTGGACGGGGATATGGCGGTGATGACGCAGTCTCTGAGCACAACCGGAGCGTTTTTATCGTGCGATCCTAACCTGCTGCCCGAGGGCAACATTTCACTGACGCTTTCGGAGCGCGGGCTTTTCAAAGTAAACGCGCACGTTGTGAAACGACTACCCACTGGAGTAGCTGTCGAATTCACCGACGGGCAAGACGAGTTTTATCAGGCCCTTTCCCGAATCCTCGCCAAGTGATCAAGACGAAAGGTACGAGATGACGCATGAAGAACTGTATGCTGAGATTTCTCCGATTGCGGTGCAGGTGCTGCAAATCCCGGAGTTCGACAGCTCTGTCACCATGAACTCTACTCCCGAGTGGGACTCGCTCGCGCATGTGCAATTGCTGAGTGCGATTGAGAAAAAGTTTGCCATTGAGATCAGCGCTGATGACGCGTTCAAGCTCACGTCCGCCGACAAACTGGTGAACTACCTGCATGGTACGCTGAAGGGCACACAATGAATGTCGCTACATTACATTTACTTCCCCACCAGCAGTCGAAGGTTGCGGTAGAACTCCCCTATGCCAATTTTCATGAGCTGCTGAAAGCGAAGGCAGAACTGGCTCCGGCGAAGGAATTCCTGGTCTTTCCGGAGAGCGACCGCCGGTACACCTACCGCCAGTTTTACGAAATAAGCATGGCAGCGGCGGACTGGCTGGCGTCGAGAGCTAAGGATGGATCCACGACCTGCATTTTGTTTCGCAACACGCCGGAGTTTCTCGCCATATTTTTCGGAGCCGTTGCGCGGGGCATTAATGCGGTGCCGATTAATCCCGACCTGGCGGGGCCGGAGATTCGCTTCATTATTGAGAACAGCGAATGCACGACCGTCTTCTACGACTTTGAAATGAAGGACAAGCTGGCGCCGCTGGCGGCCGACATGTGTCACGTGACGTTTCACGCCTTCGCCGATGTTGCCGATCTGCCGCCGGTGGATGTGAAGAAAGCTGAAGCGCGCTTGCCCAAGGTGGACCCGACCACACCGGCCGCAATCATTTATACGTCGGGAACTACGGGGTATCCCAAAGGCGTGATTCTGAGCCACATCAATTTTCTGGTGGATGGCATGGGGATGGCGGAGTGGTTTCAATTCACACCTGAGACCCGCAGCCTTTGCATTCTGCCGCTGTTTCACAACAACGGACTGGTGGTTTCGACTACGACTACGCTGTGGGCGGGCGGATCGATTGTGATGGTTGATCCGAAGGCGAGCTTGCGGTCGTTCTGGGCGCTGGTGGAGCGATATCAGGCAACATGTACCAGCGTGATGCCTTCAATTCTGGCGGCAATTCTGGCGTTCGGGTTTGAGGGGCGCAACCACCGGCTGCAGGGGATTATCTGCGGCGGGCAGTTACTGCCGCTGAGCCTGGCACAGAATTTCGAAAGCCGGTTTGGCATCCCGATCTTCGAAGGTTTTGGATCGACGGAGGCCGCTTCGTACTCGTGTTTCAACGCTTACCCGGCGGAGAGGCGAAGGCTGGGCTCGGTGGGAACGGTATTGCCGGTGTGCGAGATGAAAGTGGTGGACGACAACGACGCAGAAGTTCCGGACGGGACCGAAGGCGAGCTGTGCATTCGCGGCGCCAATGTTGCCATTGGGTATCACAAGCTGCCCGAGCTGCAAGAGCACAGATTCCGCAATGGCTGGTATCACAGCGGGGATTTTGGCCTGCGGGATAAAGATGGGTACTACTACTTCCGCAGCCGCAAAGATGATTTGATCGTCAAGGGTGGAGAGAAGATCTATCCAGCGGAAATTGAGAATGTGCTTTCGCAGCATCCGAATGTGATTGAGTCGGCGGTGATTGGAGTGGACGACGCGATTCTGGGGCAGGAGATTTGTGCGTTTGTCCGCCTGAAGGATGTGGGGGCGACTACCGAACGTGACTTGCTGAAATTTTGCTCGCACTCTTTGGCGCGATTCAAGCAGCCGAAGCGGATTGTGATTATCAACCGGCTGGGGGACATGCCGGAGCTACCCAAGGGGCCGACCAAGAAAATTCTGTACCGTGTGCTGCGCGACTACTACGGACGACGGCTGGCGAACAGTGAGGACCCGGAAGGCTTAAAGTGGGTGCTCGGTTCGCAGGGCGGCTAGGCGCACATGGAGAACGTCGAACTCACTATTACCGCCGAACACGCGGACGAGAAAGCTCTCTACAAATTTGTGGACGATCTGCAACGGCTGACCGACCTGCCTACGACGAAGATTGACGTAGTACGAACGTCGCCCACGGCGTTTGAGTTGAAGATCCGCTATCCGCTCTCGATCTTCGATCACAGCGTGAATCAGTTTATGGCGGTGCTGTTTGGCGAGATTCCGTTCATGCGCGCTTTCGGGCAGGCTCGGTTTGAAGACTTGAAACTGCCGGATGAAGTTTACGAGTGGTTTGGAGGGCCGGCGTTTGGCGCGAATGCGGTTTTAGAGAGGTTTGAGGCAGCGCGTTCGCCCCTGCTGGTCGCGATTCTGAAGCCGTCTCTGGATCCGGAGACTACCCTCGAGAAACTTGAGGAGCGCATTGCGGGGCCGATTGCGGGCGGGTTTCACGCCGCGAAAGATGATGAGATGCAAGGGGACTTCCGCACACTGCCACTCAAGACTCGAATCGCGCTGGCACGGAGAAATCGTCATTACGTTCCGTCGGTGAATCTGGATGATGCCGGCGCTTTTGCTGAGATTTTGAATCACGGCGAGATTGGGATGGTGATTACCAATCCGACGATCATGGGCTTTCCGACGCTGAACCAACTGCGGAAATCTACGCGGGTGCCGATTCTGGGGCATCTTTCGATGCAGGGAGTGTATGCGACCTCGTTCAGCCACCGGCTGTATGCCTTACTGCACCGGTTGTTTGGGACTGACGGGTTTATCAGTCCGATTGGGGAGACGCATTATTACCGGGCATCGAAAGCGGACGAGGCGGAGATGGTGAACACATTTACCTCCGAGCTGCCGATCCCCAAGACTCTGCCATTGCTGACCGGGGGCGGGAGCATGAGTAATCTGGCGGGGCTGATGGCGCCTTACGAAAAAGCCAAGGTGCCCTACGGGATCGTGTTGGGGGGACTCATCTTTAACTCAGATAAGCCGCCGAAGGAAATGGCGCGTGCCGTGGTGCAAAGGGTGGCAGCAGTCCACAAGGGATAATCTCGCTGCCCGAATCAAGAGACAAAAGCTTTTAACCGCAAGATCGCAAAGGCAACGCTAAGGTCGCGAAGAACGGCAAGTGCTATCCGACTCCCTTAATGGTTATTGGGATTGCTTGGCCGGGGTAAGCGGGTGCTGCGGACGGGCTTGTTTTTTCCCAAGGCGAGAGCTGGCGTTGCCGCTAGGCTGCCCGAGTTATGGGCTACCGGCTTGGCGGATCGCACCCTGGCGGTCTGTTGCTCAATCTTGGCAAGTTGGGCGGCTGAGGAATTTGTGACAGGTACCGGCGCAACTGTATTGGACGCAGAAACGCCAGTGGTTGGGCGCGCGTGCACGACCGGATCCTTTATCTTCTGGGCCAGAGCCATACTTCCCGAAATCAGGACGGCCGCAATCGCAGCGGTAAGTCTCATAAAGCCCTCCATCCGTCTAGAACACTATACTTAACCAGCAAGTTCGGTTCCACTGGTCTTTAGAGTCCTTACAGCTCTTAACAGACCAAGTGGGCCAGATATTGCAGGTAATCTGGACAAGTGACATGATTTGTGCAAATCTCTGGGTAGAAGGTGATAAATTTTTGTCCAAAATTGCCTTTGCTACCAGCAACGTTGCTACCAGCAAAATGACTTGCGGACCACCGCGGGCAAAGCTGTCTGAGTATCCTCCCTTTAGTGCGCATACGAGATCTTAACCTGCTCCGGGAGCTAAATGTCCACCACGTTCGAGCTGACCATCCGGCCACGCAAAGGCTGGCAAGCCATTGATTTTAAAGAGATATACCTGTATCGCGAGCTGCTCGCATTCCTTGTTTGGAGAGACATCAAGATCCGGTATCGGCAGACCTTGCTCGGCGGCCTGTGGGCGATTCTGCAACCGTTCATCACCATGCTGGTTTTTACGTTCATTTTTAACCGGATGGCAGGTGTGAAAAGTGATGGACCGCCATACCCGCTTTTTGCCTATGCTGGATTGGCGCCGTGGACTTTCTTTTCCACCTCAGTCACGCAATCGAGCAATAGCCTGATTGCCAACCAACAACTGGTGTCAAAGGTCTATTTCCCGCGTATTTTCATACCCCTAGGGGCGATCGGGGCACTGCTTCTGGATCTGCTCTTATCCCTTACGCTGTTTGGCGGAATGATGGTCTATTATCGCTGGCCGGTGACTCTGGGTTTGCTATGGCTGCCGCTGTTCCTGGTCGGAGCGGTTTTGACCGCCGCTGGGGCGGGGCTTACGCTTTCGGCGCTGAATGTGAGCTTTCGTGACGTGAAATATGCGGTGCCGTTCCTGGTGCAGATGGGGCTGTTTCTGACCCCGGTGATTTATCCAGCACGCTATCTTTCCCATCGGGCGCAGATTCTGATGGGGCTGAATCCGATGGCAGGAGTGGTGATTGGATTCCGGCACGCACTGTTGGGGAGCGGGGCTTCGTGGACAGTGATGGGTCTGTCTCTGGGAATCAGCGTGCTGCTGTTCGGGTTTGGGCTGCTGATCTTCCGGCGCATGGAAAACCGGTTCGCGGACATCATCTGATGAAACCAATTCTGGAAATTCAGAACGTCTCCAAGCAGTACAAGCTGGGCGGAAGGCGCATCCGGAGAACGGAAAACTTCCGCGAACTGCTGGAGCGTGGAGTGAGCGCACCGTTTCGTGCGCTGACCGGACGAGCGAGCGATGACGTCGCTAAAGAGGATCTCTACACGTTTTGGGCGCTGCGTAAACTCAGCTTCGACGTGAATCAAGGGGATGTGATCGGAATCATCGGGCGCAACGGAGCCGGTAAGAGCACGATGCTGAAAATCCTGTCGCGCATCACCAGCCCGACGGAAGGGGCGGTAACGATTCGGGGACGATTAGCCAGCTTGCTTGAAGTCGGAACCGGGTTCCATCCTGAGCTGACCGGACGCGAAAATATTTTTTTAAATGGGGCAATCCTGGGGATGCGGAAGGCTGAAATCACCAAACGCTTTGATGAGATTGTGGCCTTCGCGGAAGTTGAAAAGTTTCTGGATACGCCAGTGAAGCATTATTCCAGCGGGATGTACGTGCGTCTGGCATTTGCGGTCGCCGCGCATCTCGATCCCGAGATTCTGGTGGTGGATGAGGTCCTGGCGGTGGGAGATCTCACATTTCAAAAGAAGTGCCTGGGCAAAATGAGCGAGGTCAGCCGCGGCGGACGCACGGTGCTTTTCGTTTCGCACAACATGGCGGCCATCGAAAACTTGTGCACGCGCGGAGTGGTCCTGCACCAGGGAGAACTGCTTTATGACGGGGGATCCAAAGAAGCGATCCAGTATTACCTGAACAGCCTTTCAACGCGTAGCGGGACTGGACACGTGGTGGACCTAGACGGCGTAGGCGACCGGCGATCGATTGTTGCGCCGCTGTTGAGACGGTTGGAATTTCTTACCGAAAATGAGCAGCCGCTGACCGAAGGCCTGCCCATTGGGTCGCGGCTGAAGGTCAAAGTGCATTTCAATCTTCCCAAACCGACCGCGAATTTCAATGTAGGGCTTGGATTCAATAACAGCTATGGCCATCGCATCTTTACCGCGCACAGCGTCTTCGAGCCCAATCGCTGGGAGAAAGAACGCCTGGGCGTTCAAGTGCTCTCCTGCGAGATTCCCAGCTTCACGCTTACGCCTGGGGAATACACGGTGAAGGTGTGGCTGGATCTGAAAGGCTCCGAGGCCGATGCCATTGAGGATGCGGCCAGGATCACAGTTTTGGAAGCCGACTTCTACGGAACCGGCAAGGTGCCGTGGAACGGCGCAATGGTGTTAAAGCACAACTGGAATTTAGAAGAGCCCGCCGACGGGAAAAACGAGGCGGCTCAGAGCGTTGATCGAGTGCAGACAACGCGTGCGTGAAAATCATGACTTCTCTTCGCACAGTGGACTTCTTGATACCCGTCTTCAATGAAGGCGCGAGCCTGCATGGCTTTCATGCCCGGCTCACTGAGGCAACGGCAGGATTGCCGTGCATATTTCGTTTTCTTTACATCAACGATGGGTCGAGCGACGATTCAATTAAAGTACTGGCGGAATTAAGCGCCGCTGACGCCCGGGTGCGTGCCATCAATCTCACGCGAAACTTCGGACACCAGGCGGCGCTGAGCGCGGGACTGGACGCGTGTGACGCGGACGCAGTCATCATGATGGATGGCGATGGCGAGCATCCGCCCAGCCTGGTTCCGGAGATGCTTCGTTTGTTCGAGTCCGGCTACGACATCGTGCATACCCGACGCCTGGATCGCGGCCGGGACGGATTTTTTCTGAAGAAGCTCACCAGCCGGGGATTTTACTGGACCATCAACCGGCTCGGGGAAACCCAAATTACCGAGGGCTCGGCTGATTTTCGTTTGATGTCGCACGAGGCCGTCAGGGCCCTGCGCCAGTTGCCTGAGTACCACCGCTTTTACCGCGGCATGGTGCAGTGGATCGGATTTTCATCGGTGGTTCTTCCCTTCGTGCCGGAGGAACGCATCGCCGGAAAATCAAAGTACTCGTTGCGAAAAATGCTCCGGCTGGCTGCCGACGGCATGTTTTCGTTCTCACTTGCTCCTCTCCGGCTAGGGCTCCTGATTGGCGGGGTGTTCTTGTTGTTAGCAGGGGCAGAGATCGCATACGTGTTGAGTTTTTGGCTGCGCGGAACGAATTCAAAACTGGTCCCGGGCTGGAGTTCGCTGATCGTGGTAATCACCGTCAGCAGCGGAATCTCAATGTTCCTTACGGGAATCCTGGGAATCTATGTGGGGATGATCTTTCAGGAAGTGAAACGCCGTCCTCTGTATCTAGTAAAGGGTTGGACCCGGGAGCCGGTAACCCATGGCATTTCGAAAGGTGCCGCTGCTTCCGAGCACAGGGACGCGCGCGAATGATGGTATCAGAGGACCGCTTTCTGATCGTCAACGCCGACGACTTCGGGCGCAGCGACGCCGTGAATGCCGGCATCGTCGAGGCCTTCCGACGGGGCATTCTTACCAGCGCTTCGATTGTTGCCATGGGAGCAGCGTTCGATCCGGCGGTGGAGTTGGCGCGACAGCATAAAGGATTGGGGATCGGAATCCATCTAGTGCTGGATGAGCATGAACCGGCCCTTCCGCCGTCTGAGATTCCGAGCCTGGTCACGAGCAACGGATGTTTCCGGTCTCGCGGGCAGCAATTCATGAAGATGACCGCGGATCCGCGGATCCGGGATGATGCCTTTCGCGAGTGGGATGCGCAGATCAAGAAAGTGCTGGCGAGTGGAATCAAGCTGGAGCATGTCGACGGGCACGGACACTGCCATGCGCATCCGCGGGTGGCTGGGGTGGTAGTCGCGCTGGCGGAACGTTACGGCATCAGTCATGTTCGGCTACCGGTCGAAGCAGTCGGGTGGCGGTCAGAGCGGACTTCGGCGGCGCGTTTTGCAAGCAAACTGATGCTGAATTCCTTTGCCCTGTGCTCGAAACGGCTTTGGGACGGAAAGCTGGAGTTTCCGCAGAACTTCTACGGGTTTTCCGAAGGTGGGCATGTGACCGGGTCGTTGGTTCGCCGGGTCGGACAGGCGGCGCCACCGGGAGTCTCTGAACTTATGGTCCACGTCGGTAACTCGAACATCGAACCGGCTGGACTAGAGACCGGATATGATTGGCAAGGCGATTTGGGCGCTGTCACAGCCTTCGGCAAGGATGCTTTTGAAGCAGAGTTTGGGATTAAGTTAATCACTCATACGGGACGGAGACAATAAATGGACGCAAGAGAGCAGCGCACTTTTTGGGATCGGCACATCACGGGTTGGTCGGACAGCGCCTACAACAAGGCGAAGAGCATGCCGCTGATTGAGCGGGTGGCACAGCCATATCGCAAGCACCTGCCTCTGCGGCAGCATTTAGCGGTTGAGATTGTGGTGAACGCGGGCGCCACTTCAATTCTGGATTTAGGATGCGGCACGGGCGATTTCGCGGTGGATTTAATCGGAGCGTCGAAGACCCTCAAAAACTACCTGGGCATGGATATCGCCGAGTCAGCGGTGAAGGAAGCCCGGCAAAATGTGTTGGCCGCGGCCGGGTCAAGAGTAACGGCCGAAGTGCGCGCCGCGGCAGTGGAGGATCTTGATCCAAACGCTTATGGATCATTCGACTTTATTGTCGGCCTTGGTCTATTGCCCTACTTGACCGATGACGGGCTTACCCGGCTATCCAAGATCTGCAAGGGAAAGCCGTACGTGATGGATTATCACCCGCGCGAAGCGACGGTCTTCAACGCGATACACTCCGTTTATCGAGCCGTGAAGGGCTATCCGTTTTACCGCATGTTCTCCGATTCCGAGAACAAGGAGCTGATGGCGAAGTTCGGGTTTGGTCCGTACAAACTGATTGACCGGGGCCCGCTGCGGCTGATGCAAAGCGTTTAGCAAGCTTGCCGTAACAACAAACGGTGGTTACAAAATCCCCCATGACCTGGAGAAATCCAGGTAGCGGCTCTGCGGGCCGCGCATCGTGTGCTCCTTTGGAGATAATGTGAAGAGTCTTGACCGTGCTGTGGATCCCGGCGCCCCTGCTACTCCGGAAGTATGCGATGACACTGTCGTGACTTCTCGTGTGCGAATAGCTGCCTGGTGCTTCTTACCCCTGGCCGGGCTGATCGATGCGGCCGCCAGCCGCCATGCGATGCAGGATGATGGCATCTCCTATCTCGACATGGGCGACGCCATTGTGCGGGGCGATTGGAAGATGGCCTTAAATGGCGTCTGGAGCCCGCTCTACCCTTTGGTACAAGGTCTGGCGCTACGGATTTTCAAACCCAGTTCGTATTCTCAGTTCACTGTGGTTCATTTTGTAAATTTTTTGATCTACCTTTTTGGGTTGGCGTGTTTCGACTTTTTTTTGCGAGCCTCTGTCGCCGACCGGTCTCGGGTGGGTGACGTTGCCGATGGGAAAAATCAGTTGCCGAAATGGGCAGTGTTTGCCGTCGGCTATGCGGTCTTTTTGTGGTCCTCGCTGAGCTTAATCAGCCTGCAGTTGGTTATTCCCGATATGCTGATGGCCGGACTGCTGTACTTGGCAATGGGATTGCTGTTGCAGATTTGGGCTCGGCGGCAGAGTTTTTCACAATTCATTCTCTTAGGCGCAGTGCTTGGGCTCGGGCGGTAACGGCGCCGTGGTTTGTGGGCCTTTCACGAGCCAGGGGCCGATTCATGGTCGGTGACAGTGCAAGGTTCAACTACGTGCTCCACGTGAACGGCGCGGGGCCGGACGTATATTTTCAGGACTTGGGTACTGCCGGCGGCCACTACACCCACACCGCGCGCAAGATATTCGATTCTCCGCCGATTTATGAATTTGCCACTCCGATAAAAGGCACCCTGCCGCTTTGGTACGACCCTTCCTATTGGTCTGAGGGCGCGACTCTGCGGGTTTCTCCGAAGCGAGAATTGTCAGTAATTCACCATTGGCTCTCGTTTTACTTCGACCTCTTTTTTTCTTCGCAGGCGGCTTTGTTTGTTGGATTTGTCGTGCTCTGCTTCATGGCCGGACGAGATATCCTTCTTAAGCAGATAGCAGCACGGTGGCCGGTCCTGCTGGTAGGTCTGGCCGGGCTGGGAATGTATTCTTTGGTTCACGCGGAATCGCGTTATGTCGCGGTATTTTTCACGCTGTTTTGGGTTGGACTGTTCTCGGGCCTGCAGATGCCACCCGGCCGCGAAGGTCGGCGGCTGGCGACGTTGGTCACTCTGGCGGTGGTCATTGTCACGGCCGGTCCAACCGCCATGTCTGCAGCGGGGCGCTTGAACCAGGCCCTCAGGAAGCAGCCCCATAACCAGTGGCAGGTAGCGCAGGATCTGCAAACATTGGGGGTAATGCCGGGTGACCGGGTGGCAAGGCTTCCCGCGCATTTCGGTCTTGGCTGGGCGCGACTGCTTGGGGTGACGGTGGTAGCTCAAATTCCGCTCGAAAATTCGACGGACTTCTGGTGCGGAAAACCGGAAGTGCAGGCACAGGTAATCGAGGCATTCGGGCGTCTGGGTGCGACCGTATTTGTTGCTGAACAGAATCCCGCTAACGGAGTGTGCGCTCCTGGGCCCGGATGGCATAAGGTGGGAGACGCTTCGTACTATGCTCTGCGAATTGAACCAATCCGTACGCAGTGAAAACCGAGACGGCCAGATTATTCTGGTGTCATATAATTGGCCGCATTGTCTGGCATAGGAGTAATGGGGATGTCTGCTTCGAATAACCAAGAGGTCGCTGCGATCCGGTTGCCCCGGACCTACGACGTGGAGCGTTTGCGGCAAGATTTGCAAGTCCTTCGCGACATTCAGGGCGCGCCGCAGCCGGGGCCGTACCACGCGGGCGAGTGGACCGGCATTGCCCTTCATTCTATGGGCGGGAAGGATTCGGTTTTTCCCAGCGCCGCCGGTATGGACCACTATCAGGAAACAGAAAACCTGAAACGCACACCCTACTTTAAGCATGTGCTGGACGATCTGAAGTGCCCCAAGGAAGTTGTGCGGATTCTATTTCTTCCGCCCGGCGGTTACATCAAGGACCACTTCGATTTCCATACCAGTTTTCAATTCGGGCTTCTGCGACTGCACATTCCGATCATCACGCATCCCGACGTGATTTTCATGATTGATGGGCAGCGCGTGATTTGGAACGCGGGGGAATTGTGGTTTGGCGATTTCTCTAAAGTGCACTCAGTTAAGAATGACAGCCCGGTGGTGCGAGTCCACATGGTGATTGATGTCCAAATCAACGATTTTGTGTTGAGCCTGTTTCCGGAGGACTACATTGCGCGGCGAAGGGCCGAGGGGATTTCGCTAACACAGGAGCCGATGCCAGCCTCAGAGGCTGAATTGCGCCGTTTCGCCTGCGATTTCCGTATTCCCGGCGAGTTCATGCCGATGTTCGTGATTGGCAAGCCGCTGGCGACGCTGGCTCGGGGCGCGGTGGCTTCGGTTCGACTGATCGACGGCAAGCTGGCGGTGCTTTTTGACAATCAGCCAGCCTTCCGCCTGGAACGCATCTCTTCAGATACGTTCAGCATTTCCGGTCTTCCTCCGGGAATGACTTTTCAGTTCAAAGAAGACGGCAACACCGTCCGGGAAGTGGTGCTGGACATGAAAGGCCTACCCAAAGACCTTTATGCGGCCAGGCTTGGCAAGTTTCAGGGACCGTCGCTCGATGAGCGCCGAGTGTCGATGCCGGCGGTCAATCCAACCCCGGCCGCGACTGGTTCCTTGTAAACGAATCGCGCAGGCGTGATCTGAACTCATGAGCACAAGCACATCCACCAATCCAGGGCCGGGCGTTACCCATCTGCGGCCGGCACCTTTGCGGCAGAGGTCAGGAGTGCTGCTGGGTGTGGCGCTGCTGATTGCCATCGGCATAGTTCGGATTGTCTCAACCTACCATGTGTTCAACCACACCATTGATGAAGGGGCGCATCTGGCGTGTGGGATCCAGTGGTTCCAAGGCTCGTACACGTACGATCAGAAACACACTCCGATCGCGCGTGCGTCGGTTGCGTTGCTGCCGTATCTGGACGGTGTGCGTGGCTTTGGAAACCCTTCATTTTGGGATGAAGGGGTCCTGGTCCTTTCCAGCGGTGGGCATTACTGGCGCAACCTTACGCTGGCGCGAATTGGCATACTGCCATATTTTGTTCTTGCCATCGTGGTCATTTTTCTGTGGACCAGGCGGCTGTATGGGTGTGCCACTGCACTGGTTGCCGCCGGCATCTTCAGCGCCCTACCGGTTGTGCTAGCTCACTCAGCCCTGGCCACTACCGATATTCCATTGGCCGCCTGCTACCTAATCGCGGTTTACGCATTCACCCGTTGGCTGGAATCCCCAAACTGGCGGACCGTGGTGGGTTTTGGGATCGCGACTGGACTGGCCGTCGCGACTAAGCTTTCGACGGTGGCCTTCCTTCCCGCGACCATGGCCGGGATCCTGCCACTGTACTTTGCAACCAGGCGACGGGATTCTTCTGGAGCCAAGGAAAAAAGCTGGGGTCTGGGAAGGATGCGGAGCCTGATACGTTCGATTGCCCTGGCGGCGATCGGCACATTCCTGATCCTGTGGGCGTCTTACAAGTTCTCGCACGCGTCTATCAGTGAGATTTCGCCCGGTCCAGACAAAATCGTCACCAGGGTGTTCGGGACCTCCTCAGTTACGGCGAGAGGAATCCATTTTCTGATTGCAAACGTGCAACTGCCGATGCCTGAGTTGTTGCAGGGCCTGCGTCAGTTGCGCGATATTAACGCCGCACATCCGCCTTCGTACCTGTTTGGACATATCAAGCGAGGTGGGTGGTGGTATTTCTATCCGGTCGCAATTACGGTGAAGACACCGCTGGCCGCGCTTCTACTTGCCTTTATCGGCGCAGCAGGGCTGGGGATGACGTGGTTCCACGCGGGTGAGAATTGGCAAGCAGCCGTGCCGATCGTGGCCTTCCTGGCACCGATCGTGATCGCGGCGCCAACGCGTCTCGATATTGGAGTCCGGCATGTCATGCCAGTGTTCGCATTTCTGTCGATGCTGGCTGCGGTGGGCGCGGTCAGGCTTTGGAATTACCACCCGTCAGGCGAATCGAGGATCGGGGGATGGGCGGGGCGGGCGGCGGTGGTGATCCTGTTGAGCTGGACCGCAGTTTCCTCGGCCCGGGCCCATCCGGATTACCTTTCGTACTTCAACGAGCTTGGCGGCCGCACACCTGAGAATATTCTTGTCATCAGCGATTTTGACTGGGGACAAGACATGGCCCGCCTTTCTACTTATCTGCGCGAGCACCAGGTGCAGCACATCAGCGTTGCTTACGACGGTTTTTTTGATCCGAATGCCCTGGGATTTCCAGACATGGAGTACATCGATTGCCACGGGCCCGCTGCGGGATGGGTCGCCATGGAGGTGCGCCGCGCGCGGCTTTATCCCAACTGTTACCCCTGGCTCAGTGAACAGCATCTCGTCACCCGAGTGGGCAAGACGATGCTGATTTACTACGTCACGGACTCGCAGGTTCCGGACGCACCTCCCGCCGTCACGGAGAATCAGGTGAAAAAGACTCTCGCTCCTGAGACATCGAGTAGCAAGACGTCCGACTGAGAGAAGGCCACATAGAGAGAGATCAGCGCAGTCTGGCGTGCTGGGCCAGAATTTCGACCCACTGACTATTGATTCGCTGCCGCCATGATTCCGACGGCAAACTGCCCTTCGCCTTATATCCGCTGCGGCGATTCGTCTCGGCAACTAACTAGACAAGGGCTTCGCCCTTGATATCCCTCAGAACTTCGGCAGCAAAAGAGAACTCGTAGAGAGCGTTTTGAAGCTATGCTCCTGGTATCTCACCACACAGGAGTTTGCCATGAACGCTTTCTACGAGCATCACCAGAATAGCATTCGATTCGGATATCGCTGCTTCGACCGAATTCTGCTGAACGGTCTCATACAACCCTTTCAGCAGCCGGAGCGCGTGGTTGGATTCTTCAGCACCTATCGGAATCAGTACCCCGTGAGTCGGGACCTGCTGCGGCACATCGCCGAACAATTTCAAAAAACGGTAAAGGACCGATCCGAGAAATGGAATGCCCCCATCCTGGAGGCTCCCGAAGGTCGTCGCGATGACTTTGTCGAGCCTTCCTTTCGCCATGCTCGGCCCGACCAGTTGGTCGTCATCCTGAAGGCACGAGCGCCAGCCCGTATTCTGACCGCCATCGGAAACAAAAAGGACAATCGCTGGCACCTGCAGCTGGCCCAGCGTTGGGTGGTGCAGTACAACTTCTACGTGAACGATCGTCACTGGGGCCGGATGTTCGTTCGCTTCTCTCCGTATTTCCCTTTTTCTGCGCGCGTCGAGAATATCGACTTTCAGCAAACCACCAACGCCTTCCTGCGTTGCCGTGACCCCAAACGACTGCAAGAACTCGCCGACTCGCTGACCCCACGCGACCTGCTCGTCTGCGGGCGCAAGTGGCTAAACACCTTCACCCCCTTCTTCACCGAAAAGGAGCGCAAACAAGCCGGTTGTCAGCATCGTCTATTTTTTGCTCAAGTCGAGTATTGCGACAACCTCATTTTCCATCGCCCGAGTTGCTCTCGATGCCATGAGCGAGCGCCTCCTGGACGCCAACCGTACCCTCGGTCAGCCCAACAAGATCACCGTGATCTTTGGCCGCAAGATCACTAAACAATATCGCGGCAAGCTGCAGACCGTTCTCCAGCATCTGGATCTACCCAATCCCGTCATTCGCAGTCACTAGGGCCATGGCTTCATCCAACCATACGTCCGCGATCATCTCCTGCTCCGCACCGAGTCGGCCACCAACCACGTTACCGACTACGCCGTCAACAAAGCCATCGACAATCTTCCAGAACTTCGACACAAACTTTCTTCCATCGCCGACAACTACCTCAACATTCAGCAAGACATGCTGCAAACCTTCGTCGATCGCGGCCAGCTCCGCCAACTCAGCCAACCCACTCTCCTCCCCAACCGCAAACGCATTCCTGGCTTGAAGCTCGATCATCCTCGCCAACTGGCCTTGATGCATGCCTTGCTGCGCTTCTCCCACATCGCCGCAGCAAGCACCTTTTCCACCACAGAACTCCATCCCCAAACCGCCCAGGCCTTGGGCTGCTCCACCGACGACTACCGTCTCTCCGCCTTGCGCTACCACCTGTCCAAGCTCAGGGCCAAAGCTCTCGTCGAGAAGATTCCCCACTCCCGGCGCTACCGGCTCTTACCCAATGGCTATCGCATCTGCTTGGTCTTTCTGAAATTGTTCGAAAGCATCTACGCCCCGCTCACCGCCGGCTTGCTGCGGCCTTTTCCGGCAGACAACCAACTACTGGATGCTGACTTCACGGAGGGCAAGAAACGCTCGTTGCCAAGAAAGCGGAACAACAAACCCTTTCCGGTGCAAGGTCCGGCATATTCCAGGCGGATGTTCCCTCCGGCTGAAAAGACGGAGCGTCGCAGTTTGATTACGTCGCCGCATTGCGCGCGATTCTGTCCTGAAATACCTTTTGACCCGAACTGGCTGAGGAGATCAGAGAGAAGCCTCGCCTTGCATGATCTGCACGGCATGT
>WNGK01003947.1_pt1 | contig 24388 bp, 23 predicted proteins | sample 5400601 | NCBI WGS metagenome assembly WNGK01 (sample SAMN13153376, study PRJNA577476) | soil metagenome | isolation source: 60 cm soil or saprolite under Garry oak tree replicate 1 | place: USA:California | collected 2016-06-15
TAGCCCAGTGAGCGATTGTGACCGCAGGATTGATGTGAGCACCAGTTAGCCGGCCTATGGTGTAGACTGCCAGTAGCAATGCTACCCCGTGGGCAAGACCGATGAAGCCGAGACCTGCACTCGTGACGGAGCCATCGAGGAACGTCACCGCTATAATTGTCCCAGGACCAATCATGGTAAGAAGAAACGTCCCGTAAGCCTCAGCTAATGCCGCGCGTCCCGTCCGATTCATAGAGAAACGAGTTCACGCTTGACTCCTGCGTATATAGCGCTTGTTTTCCAGCGGGGCCTGCTCCACAGCCAGAGCAGACAGGCTCATTCTCAACCCCAGGACCGAGAACCTTGTAGGGCAAAGAATTTTCTATAGTAGACGATCACATAATAGTGCAGGAAATTGACGGTAACAAACAGTTTCACTTGGATGATAGGCGGTCCCCAGGGCAGCGGGATCAACTCGGTAGCTGAGAATTTTGCCAAGGCGTGCATTAGAGGAGGGCTTCACATATTTGCCAATATCGAATATCACTCCAACATCAAAGGAGAACACAGCTATTACAGGCTCAGGGTAGAATCAAAGCCGCCTCGCTCACATGTGGACTGGGTAGACCTACTGGTCGCCCTCGATCGAGAAACAATCTTCGGCGACATGAACAAGGTACATCCGACACATCGAGGTCACCGGCACGAGGTCAGCCCTGGAGGGGGAATAATCTACGACCGCAGCCTCAACCTAACACCTGATTCTTTCGGACGTGATGATATCAAACTCTTTCCTATACCCTACATGGATCTCCTTGTTGACGCTCTGAAAGAGTTCGGAAAGGACAAGGAACTCAGCAAGTACCAAGTAATGGTCAACACGATCGCCCTTGGCGCCTCGCTAGGCCTCGCCGACTACGACTTCGACCTCGCCACCGAAGCTATCAGAGAAGGGTTTACGGGACGAAAGGCGGCGCTCGGGGACCTGAACGTTAGTGCTGCGAGGCGTGGGTATGACTACGCGAAGAAAAGCTTCGGTGAAGATGCATTTCCGATCAAACTGCGAAAGCAACCACTATCAGGAAAACGGATGATGATCAGAGGTGTCCAAGCAGTTGCAATCGCGAAACTTAAAGCCGGATGTGGCTTCCAAACCTACTACCCTATTACGCCAGCTACTGATGAGAGCGAGTACCTGGAGTCCCATCAAAAAGACTACAACATGATTGTCGTACAGGCAGAGGATGAGATTTCTGCCATCAACATGGCTACCGGTGCCGCGCACGCTGGCCTCCGATCTTCGACCTCGACATCCGGGCCGGGGTTTTCGCTTATGGCGGAAGGTTTGGGATGGGCGGGAATAACTGAAGCCCCTGGACCAGTTATCATACTATACCAGCGAGCGGGTCCCGCTACGGGTCTGCCGACTCGGACTGAGCAGGCGGACCTAAGATTCGCTCTCCATGCAGCTCACGGAGAATTTCCCAGAATCATCATTGCACCCGGAGATGTGGTCGAAAACTATTACGACACCTTTGACGCGTTCAACTACGCGGAACATTACCAAGTACCCGTGATACTGCTAACTGACAAATTCCTCGCAAGCACATACCAAGACGTTCCTCTATTCAATGGTGACAACCTGAAGGTTGATCGGGGGGACATTGTGAGTGATTCAGACCTTGCTGGCGCCACGGATTACAGACGGTACCGCTGGACAGAGTTGGGCATTTCGCCTCGAGCAATCCCGGGCCAGAAAGGCGGAATATTCTGGACCACTGGCGACGAACACGACGAGTATGGACACATCACCGAAGCAGCAGATATCCGAATCAAGATGATGAGAAAGAGAATGCGAAAAATCGAGCTGGCAGGTCAAGTCATTCCAGATTCGAAGAAAGCAACACTGCACGGACCTAAGTCCGCTCCAATAACACTTGTCGGCTGGGGATCATCAAAGGGCGCGATACTAGACGGAATGGAAGATCTCAAGAGCGACGGAGTAGAAACAAACTTCCTTCAGGTGCGATTCGTCAACCCCTTCCCAACCGACTACGTCCAACAAGTGCTCGGTTCTGCCCGGAGAAAAATCGCGATAGAAAGCAACTACTCCGCCCAGATGGCGGGACTGATCCGCGAGAGAACCGGGATCGGAATGGACAACACCATCGTAAAGTTCGATGGAAGACCATTTTCCCAAAACGAAATCTACGAGGGCGTCAAAGACATAATAAAGAACGGAATGAAAGAGGTTACTGTATCTCATGCTTGAGCTGAAGACGTACCGAACACAGGTTCACAACGACTGGTGCCCCGGTTGCGGCGATTTTGGAATCGTCAACGCGATTCAGATGACCCTTCTGGAAATGCAGCTAGAACCACACAGGGTCGCAATCTTCTCGGGAATCGGATGCTCAGGTAAGACTCCACACTTTGTAAACGCCTACGGATTCCATACACTCCATGGCCGCGTACTCCCAATCGCCACTGGTGCCCGTCTGGCCAATCCGGGATTGACCGTTGTCGCCGTGGGTGGTGATGGAGACGGGCTTGGCATAGGAGCCGGACACTTCGTCAACACAGGTAGGAGGAATCTGGACTTCACATACGTCCTTTATGATAACGGAGTCTATGGATTGACGAAAGGTCAAGCATCTCCTACTCTGCCGAAGGGAGTCAAAACGAAATCCATGCCCGCACCAGCTATTATTGAGCGGGTGAACCCGATCGCCATGGCCGTCGCCTCCGGCTATACGTTCGTAGCTCGAAGCTACGCTCTCGACGTTCGCCATTTGAAGCAGACTCTCCGAGCAGCGATAGACCATCGGGGAAGCGCGTTCGTAGACGTTCTACAAACCTGTCCGACCTACAATGATATCAACACCAAGGAGTGGTATGGGGGCGAGGACCTTCCAGTCAAGGCACCGAGGCTCTACAAGTTGGAAGATTCCGGATATAGTGGTTCAGTCGCGGATCCCTCGACAGACGAGGTTAACGCGAAGAAGGGAAATGCTCTGGTGAAGTCTTTCGAGTGGGGCGACAAGATACCTATCGGCGTTTTCTTCAAGATGGAGGTCCCGACATTTGAGGATCAGCTGGCTCTTCGGATGCCGGCCTTGAATGACAAGCCCTTTGTCGAACAGGACATCTACAATCGCGACATTACGCCGTTGCTGGATGAACTAACCTAGCGCCAAGGGAATTTTATCCCGTTCCAGAGCTCACGGCTCTTGACCAGACCGCTTCCAGTGGTCTATCCTCGACTTCCATCGTCCCCTTGATTGGCAGGACTAAACTTCCTCTGGGCCTTTGAAAGCCTCCTGCCCGCCCAAACAGCTGCGACAAGATAGACCCGCGATGGGGCACTTGAACGTCGTCCGAACGAGAGCTAGTATGATGGATTCGATGGGACCCGCGTCTCGGTAAGAATCGCCCATTATCAGCCCTGATACCGAATATGGCACCCCTTCCCTACACTGCCCGAGAAATCATTCTTGACATGGCGACAAAACCCCACTTTTCGCCTCAGCATCCAAGCCTGAACCAAGCCCTGAATCCCAAGACTTCCCTGGAGTCCCCGTCAGACAGCAAATAATCTCTCCAGAAAAGGGGGGGGTATTGTTCAACGACTTTACGACGCAAGAGTGGTCGACGCAAAACCTCTGTCTCACGAAATCGCCCAGTTCCTGCCCTGATTTTGAATCTAGGACTACCCGTAGATTTCGCCTGAGAATCGTTCGGGAATCTCTGGATAAACCAGGCAAATCCCTTCGCCATCCAAGCCCAAACTACGCCCTGATCAGCCTGTCTCGCCCATTATCCCTGCCAGACAGGAAATATTCTCGACAAAAAGGGGGGTGCGTTTCAAAGCATCTCGCGACGCACGAGTGCCCAGGAGAAGAACACCAAGCCAACAGGTCTCCGATCCTTCTTCGAAGTTGATGGGGACCTGTGAACCAGTGTGAGTGTCTATGACAGGTTTATCGAGACATTCTTGGTCCGTGTGTAGAATTCCAGCGAGCGGATTCCATTCTCGTGCCCGATGCCGCTGTCCTTGTAGCCACCAAACGGGGTCTGTGGAAAAGTCACCAAATACTCGTTGACCGCCAGTCCACCGACTTGTAGACGAGCTGCGAGCTCGTGAGCTATCTTCAAATTGCTCGTCCAAACTCCTCCATAGAGTCCGTAATCCGTTTCATTTGCCAATGCAACAACCTCATCGAGGGTCTTGAACTTGGTAATGCTGAGGACAGGTCCGAAAATCTCGTCACAGCCAATTTTCATCTTTCCATTGACATTCTCGAAGATTGTGGGTTCGAAGAAGTTTCCCTTCTGCAATCTCGGGTCCGCGGGCTTCTTCCCCCCGCAGAGTAGACTCGCTCCTTCTTCGAGGCCGTCCTTGACAAACCCTAAAACCGCGTCTTGGCGAGACTTAGACGCCAAAGGTCCCATCTCGCTAGTTTCATCAGCGCCTGGCCCAACTTTTATCGCTCGGGCCTTGGCCACGAGATCCTTTACGAAGCTGTCGTATACACTCTCGTGAATGAACGCCCTAGATCCAGCCCAACACATCTGTCCAGCGTTGGTAAAGATCCCCTCCTTCACACTCTTAGAGGCCCTCGCCAAGTCGGCGTCAGGGAAAACAATATGAGGATTCTTCCCGCCTAGCTCCAGAAGAACTCTAGTAACATGTTTAGCGGCGGATTCCATCACCTTCTTTCCAGTCTCAGCAGACCCGGTGAAAACTATCCCGTCCACTTGCGGGTCCGACACAAGTGCCCCCCCGACTTCAGCGCCTGACCCAGTTACTATGTTGATGACTCCTTTGGGGACGCCGGCCTTTAGCGCCAGATCTCCCAGCATCATAGCCGTAAGCGGCGTAATTTCAGATGGCTTCATCACAACAGTGTTCCCGGCCGCAATTGCCGGTGCCAAACTTCTAGCAGCTAGCGCAATCGGATAGTTCCAAGGAACAATGTGCACCGTTACACCTAACGGTTCCCGGAGAGTGTAATTCAACCGCCTTGGAGGAACCGGTATGGTCTCTCCTTCAACCTTGTCTGCTAATCCCGCCCAGTACTCGAATGCCCTGGCCGCCCATGCAACATCGCCCTTTGACTCTCGGAGAGTCTTCCCCTCGCTCAGAGTCTCAAGCCTTGCCAGCTGCTCCGAATTCTCTCGGACCAGGCCTGTGAGCTTGGTAAGCAGACGCCCTCTCTTACTGGGATCAATGTCAACCCAGCCCGCAGATTCGAGTGCCGTCCTCGCAATCTCGACTGCAGCCTTCGCGTCTTGTTTTGTGGCTCGTGGAACTTCGGCGACAACCTCGTTGTTCGAAGGATCAAGAACCGATGAGACAGCCCCGTTTGAGCTGTCCTTCCATTCTCCGCCAATCAGCATCTTGAACTTCTGAATCTGAACTGTCAAGTCCGCACTCCAAACTGGATGAGGCTATAAAAGAGCGTTTCCTCAGGCGGGAATCGTCTGCATCTTCATCTCATGGGACATGTCGATCAATAGTTGGATTCTTCGGTCAAGGTCGGGATACCTGCTGAACATGCCTTTTGCCTTGTGACCCACAAACAATCCAGCTCCGGGCCCGGGTAGGCCCGCTTGAGACGCTGAATGAACCTTCAGCAACACGGATGCGAGGGCCAATGGCTTTTGGGTGTACTTGACCGAGGACTGGTCGGCCAAGAGTTCTCGTTCTCTATGGACTGCCGCCTCAACAAGATGGAGGGTCGGATCAAAAGCAAGGGCCAATTTGGCCAATCTAGCCAGTCCCTTTTCCAGAGAATCATTGTTCTTCAAGTGGGAGAGCTCGTGAGCAATGACCGCCTCAACCTCTACCGGGGACATCGACGAGACCAGTTCTGGAGATACCGCGACAACTTTCAGTCCCTTGTTATCCAAGGAAAAAGCGTTTCCAACAGTTGCTTCTCTTAGGTCGACTCCTCGGATGTTCATTTTTCCGCAAAGATCTGCAAATGTTTCGCTCAGTATAGAGCCTGAGTATGTTCCTGCAATCATGCCTTCCATCATCCGAGGGAACGCGTATCTTCGCGCAATCAGGGATAGTAGAGACGCGATTCCTATAGATGCAAGCAGCGAGCTTCCAAGCACGAGTTCTATCACTCGTTGCGGTTGCCACTCATACATGTTGAGGAAAAGAGTGCACACGACAAAGCTAGTCCCAAGAAACGACCAAAAGAAAACAGAAGAGGATAAAATCGGATAGAGCAGTCTGGATCTTCGCAAAGGATTCCCTGCATTCGATCGGTAAAAAAGGAAACAGAAGGCTTGGACTACAAAGACGGCGGCTACGATTCCAAGAGTCGCTCTCGAAAGAAAGTAGACAGAGTAGAGTTCCAGGCTTATCGTTGCCCGGACTCCCTTCGAACTTTTTCTTCCAGCCTCTTCAGCTCATCTTTCGGAATCTCATCCATGTAGTCGTGCAACGTGGAGATTATGCTCGGTCCGAAAGCTGTGAGCAACCTATCGACAAACCCTTTGACGACCCGACCCTTCACCTTGTCCTCTGAATAAAGCCGGTAAACGTATCTGGACCCTCCTCTTCCGACGGCCTCGTCGCGCGTCAGAATGCCCTTCTTGAACAGCCGATCTAGGGTAGTACTGATGGTAGTGTATGCAAGCCCGCGACTAGAGTGAAGGTCTTGAGCAACCTCCCTAGCAGAGGCTCTGCCAAGCCTTACGACGCTTCCCAGAACTGCTGCCTCTAGGTCTCCTAGTTCCAAGGCTCGACGGAACTTCTAGTGTAGATCCTCAATATCTAACTTTCTATTCAGGTCGGAGCTATCCTAGAAAGCTGAGAGACGCTCCCAACCAGTCCTGATATCGCGAGAAGAACCCGGTTAGGAGGCCTAGAGAAAGCCTCCCGCAAATTCGTAAAGCAACTACTCCCCACCGCGATCAGAGCCACGTCAGCCGTCCGACGCTCTCTACTTCTCGCCTCTACAAACGCAACTAGTCCAAAATCCCCGCCGAAGATGATGGAAGAACAAAAGTAATCCAATCCAGGAGGACTTCGTTCTTCGAAAAGAGAAAGAAGGAGGAGGAACACTCTTCATAAGAGCGCGATGACTGCACTCAGAATCGCTAGAGACCTATCCACATTCGAGGGAGGGCTTCTTCCGACTCACAATGCAGCTTTCTCGAATTTCGGGGCGTTCGAAGAGGATTAACTCTAAAGGGTTCTAGTACCCTCACCTCCCATCGCACGGTTCAAGACGTTCTAAACTCAGTAGTTCGAACTTCCCTTGACTCCAAGCGAGGATTATCATGAGATCAAGAGGGACTATCACAGTTCTCACCCTCATCGTTGCCGCTATACTCGCTCCCTTATTCATCACAAACGCACACGCGATTCTAGGGTGCAAACCGGGAACGCCGCCAACATGCTATCTCTACGCTCAGACCAATGTGCCGAGTGCAGAGGGCTCGGTAATAGTTCGACAAGACGGTAACAACGCTTTGGAGTACGCTCTACCGCACATGTTCGCCTTCGTAAATGGAACGACCCATTCCCTCGAAGTCCTCACCCTGACGATAAGTGGCGGGCCATCTGGTGCCCGCTACCTCTGGGATTCCAAAGCCGCCTGGACCTGGCACACGCTGCAGTATCCCAATGCGAACATGACGACTCCTCTGATGATATACAATTACACCTTACCCAACGACCAGTTCACGGCCCAGTTTGACAAGCAATTCCAATACACGCTAACATTTACGGATTACAATGGAGCGGCATTGAGTCCTGCTCCGACCAGCATTACGCTATCAGGTCCCACTGGCACTCTGACGACCTCCGCCTACTCTGGTCAGTGGTTGCAAGCTGCAAGCTGGAGCGTAGTAGATGCCAAGTGGGAAGGGATACCCGGTCTTGTAATAGGTGCACAAACGATAGATCTTACCAACGGTAACGTAGCAAAGTCGATCCAACTCGCAGTCTACCCGGCCACTGTAAAGGTCGTTGATCTAAACAATAATCCCGTGTCCGGTGCGAATGTAACCGTTACCTTTGCTCCTCCAAACTCAACCAGTGTAAGCCACCTAACCGGCAGCCAGGGAACGGTCGGCCTTGGAGACATTCCGCTCGGACCCTACACAGCTCGTGTCACGTACCAAGGACAGGATGTAAAATGGTCTGAAGATGCATCAGCAACGCCTGGGGGCGTGAGCACCATCACTCTGAACATAAGCGGTACAACATCCGCTCCCGTCGTCTCCGCCGTCGTGCTACTGACGATATTCGGAGTGGCGCTTTTCCTGATCCTATTGGCTATCAAGGTACGAAAGCCGCCGCCTCCACCAACGATATAGCATCGCCACGCATCTGATCTGCTGTAAGTTTGCCTCTCTGACAAATTTCCAGACTCTGGCTTCGATATTCGGAGAATGATAATCCTTATACTAATACCCAATAAGCGAACACATGCGTCGAGATGGCATGGGAGAACGAAGGCCCAAGCAGATTCTTGCGGCCGAAGATCTCGACGACATTGCCACTCTGATTAACCTCCTTAAGCTACATGCACGCCTCAGAAGCGAATCGAGTGGGCTTGAGAACGAGTTCGGGTAGAAATTACCCGGACCTAGAACGTTATCGCACACTTCTCGCACCGGCTTCAGTACCAAATTAACAAACAAGGACTGTTAAGACAAAATATCGGCCCTCAACAAACCTTCTATCTTACGAGCGTCTTGATGGACTCGTTGGGAAACAAGCGAGCCTCATATCTTCCAGACTCCTTCCATCGCGACCTTTACTTCTCAGGTGAAGGCTGCATCAGAACGTTCGATACCATACGCATCTGAAGGTCGGCTCCTTGTCGCGATGAACTTGTAGCAGCGTGGAAAAGCTTGGGCCTGGGTGAACTCATCTTCACGTGCTCGGTCACTCAATGCCACCTGTAGAGGTTACAATCCCCATTCATATGCCGGAGCGTCCTAACGGGAAATAGTAGCTTTCGGCGGTTAGCTTCCCCTAGGTGAACTCACAACTGGAGTACGGTTCCTCGCCTTTTAAAGGATTCTATGAGCTCATAGGAGGAAGTCTGCCTGACTCGTCCTCGGTGCTGGTCACCGGCGACCCAGGAAGTGGGAAGACTACTCTTGCCCAACAGATTCTCTACGAGGAGCTCCAGAGATCGAGACCATGCATCATCGTTACGTATGACACGTTCCCTGCCAACATCCTTGAGAGGATGGGTCAGTTTGGATGGGATCCCAGAAAATACCAGTTGCTGAACAAGCTGAGCATCGTCGACTGTTACTCGGCCACCGCGGGCGTGACTGAAGGAGTAGTCCCTCAACCGTTCGACCTGACCAATGTGAGCATCTACTTGACGTCAGTTATGGAAAAAATGGGGAACCATCAAGTTACTATCATAGTCGACTCGTTGATGCCGATCTTCAGTGAGACGGAGCCGAAACACGCGGTCAGCTTCCTGCAGAGTATCGCCGCCAAAGTCAAGAAAGCGGGTGGAAAAATGATAGCCACTCTCTCTACGGGAAGTGTCCAGCCCGAGCTGTTTCACAAGGTCGAGAGCCTTGTGGATGGCGTCGTCGAATTGCGAATGGTGGAAGAGCATCAGGTGCTACGTCGATATTTGCTCGTCAGGAAAATGGATCGTCGTCAGATCATCCCACGACTGGTACGCTTCGATATCATATCAGGGATAGGTATTCAACTTCATCTCCCTCGATTCGGATTCCTTAGAAATCGGCCAAGCGTGGGGACCAGTGTCGGAAGGACATAGGCCGAGCCCATTTTCAGGAATCAATCATGTCTTGACGTTTTCCATCAATTCTTCTCGATAAGATCGGCAATGTCTTCTGATGATGATATATCTCGTGAGTGCGACTGTTCTCAGGTCGTTGAATCCGGTTTTGTTGAGACTCCAATCAGGTCTCTATTCGAAAGACCACAAGATTGGCGCGGGGGTGAAGCCCATATCTATTTATTCCTCGGTGGGCTATGTTGGAGCAGAAGCTGCATGGCCGAGCAGAACTCGCCAGAATATCCTCCTGCATTAGACCTCGAAAGGGAACTGACCAGAAAGGAGCGGCAGATAGAGTATCTACAGACCGAGCTCCGCCGGTACCACAACCTGATGGAGGAGCTGAAACAGGGTATGCGTCCGATAGGGACTATTGAAGAGGTCAAGGGAGACATGGCGTTAGTCCGGTTATCGGGCGGGCAGGCATTCCAGGTTAGCATTCCTCCAGAGATTAGAGAAAAAGTGTCGACCGAAGTGGATGCAGTCCTCTCTCCTACGAAGGGGGTTATTGTCGACGTAATTGACAGGTTGCGCGAGCGCTCACTCCTAGAGTATCAGGTCGAAAAATCGCCCAAAGTGTTCTACGAGGATGTTGTTGGTCTCGAAAAGGAACTGCTTAGTCTGAGACAGGCGGTCGAGTGGATACTTGACCCTCAGGTCCGTACTCGGCGGGAGCAAATTATCCGCGATCCAAGGATGTTGGAGGAAGCCGGGTCCATACTGTTGTTCGGTCCGCCTGGTACAGGAAAGACCTACATGGCAAAGGCGATCGCGGGGACGATTGGGCAGCGGGGTCAAGAGACGAGCTTTCTCAAGATAGAGAGCTACGAGATAGTGTCAAAGTGGCTTGGCGAGTCGGCGAAGAATGTCAAGGAAGTCTTCAAACTGGCTCGGGAATCAGCTCCTACAGTTCTTTTCATCGATGAGGCTGATGCTATTGGGCGTGCGAGGATGGAGGCGACGACGGATGCAGGGAGAGATGTTCAGGGAATGCTTAACCAGATTCTTACCGAGCTCGGCGAGGGCTTCCATGTCAACAGAAACGTGTCCGTGATATTTGCCACGAACTATCCCAGTGTTATAGATCAGGCTCTTCTGGATAGAATCAAGCGGATCATCTACGTTCCACCGCCGAGATCGATGGAGGAAGTGAAGAGGTTGTTGGACTTTTACTGCTCCAAGGTCGAACTGGATCCGGCTATATCGAACTATGGGGGAGGATTGACTGACGAGGCGTTTGGGGATGTCTGGCGGACGATTAGGTCTAGGAAGCAGTTGTATGAGGCTTCGATTCCTGAGCGAGGGGTTACTGTCCGTGAGCAGTATGTTGTGACGCCTCGGGATCTGAAGAATATTGTTCAGGAAGCGGCGAGCGAGGCTTCTTTTGCGGGTGAGCGCTGGGTGACGATGGACAGGATGCTTCCATTGTTCAAGAGCCTCCTCGCAGAAGATCGCGGCTCGCGTATAGTCAGCTAGACAAGCCTTTCGGCTTATTACGCTGGCCTGAATGTTGAGGACGCTATGTCCTCTAGGTTCGGCGACGATCCTTTCGCCATTCGGGAGCCAGAAGAGACAGTAAGCAGACTGGAACGATTTCTTACAACTCACATGGAGGAGGCAGGTGCACGCTTCCTCGTCGTAGGCATGTCTGGTGGTCTGGATTCCAGTGTTACTGCGGCGCTGTGTGCGCGTGCTCTAGGGGGGCGACAGGTTTTGGGGTTAGGTCTGCCGGAGAACGAGACGAGGAATCTTAGGGGTCTGGAAGATGCGAAATCGGTGGCATCGAAATATCGGATACGCTTCAAGGTCATTGATATCACGTCGCTTGTGGAAACCTCTCGTAACGTTCTAGGCGCCAAGGTGGCGAGGGGGATTCCTTGGGGCAATGTGAAAGCGCGGCTCCGTGCTCTGGTTTTGTACTATTTCGCTAACACTGAGGGTGGTCTCGTGGTGGGGACAGGTGACAAGAGCGAGATCATGCTGGGCTACTTTACCAAGTTTGGCGATGGAGCCTGCGATATTCTGCCTTTGGCGGATCTCTACAAGACATCAGTGCGGAATCTCGCTAGACACTTGGGTATTCCGGAGAGGATCCGTGTGAAAGCCTCTAGTCCTGAGTTGTGGCCGGGGCAGACTGCGGAGAGAGAGCTGGGGCTGAGTTACGAGAAGCTTGACAGGATTCTTTGGGGACTTGAAAGATGGATGATGCCGGAAGAGATTGCGAAGGAAACAGGATTGAAGCTCGCGTTGGTTAGGAAGGTTCGGGAGCGTTGGTTGAAGTCGGAGCACAAGAGGCGTCCTCCTCTGGCATTGAAGCTGGGATATCGAACTGCGGGCGATGATCTCCGATTGCCAAGGTTCGAATAGCTCGGAAAGACCACTTATGCGACGCGAGACGGTTGAAACATACCCCCCTTCTCTGGGGAGATCATTTGCTGTCTGGCAGTGATTCTAGGCGAGTCTCGGGATTCAGGGCACGGTCTGGGCTTAGATGCTGAGGCGGAAAGTGCGGTTTTATCGCCTTGTCAAGAACGATTTCTCGGGCAGTCTAGGGAAGGGCTTCCAGATTCGAGAACAGGGCTGATAATGGGCGATTTCCTGATCCCTTTGTCAGAGTATTGAGCGGTTCAGTTCCTCTTGGTCCGAGTTCCTATGCGGTTGTACAGGTGACCCTCACCCGAGAATGATTCTCTATTCGAGCCAGTAGTACAAGTTGTCACCCGAGCCCTTAGCAACCTTCAGGCTTAGCTCTAACCCAGGTCTCAACTGATCCTTGTCTACGGCGGGACTGATCGGTGCGAATACGCGAAGCCCATTTGTGAGTTCCGCAAGCCCCAGTAGGTATGGGGTTTCCGGTTGAAAGGCGGGTGGCGCGAAGAAAACGTTGGTGAAACTGATCAGGTTGCTCTTCCCGTCCAACACAACCCATTCTATTGTACTGTGGCGACAGTCCAGGCAGTCAGCTCTAGGCGGAAAATACGTTCTTCCACACTTCTTACACTTTGTCGCAGCAATCTGTCGCTTCTCTAGATAGGATAGCAGGGGAGTAATCTTGGTCTGGGACACATATCCGAATCTGCCAAACTTTTCAAAACCCATGTCGCTACGCCTTCAAGATCGTCACGGCGGAGTACATGCCTATTCCCCCGATGTTCTGCGCGAGCCCTATCTTTGCTCCATCGACTTGGGTGGACCCCGCTTCGCTTCTGAGCTGTTTTGTGAGCGCGAACAGCTGGGAGGCGCCCGTTGCACCGACAGGATGACCCTTCGAGATTAGACCTCCATCAGTGTTTACCGGAATCTTTCCTCCGAGTTCAGTCTCCCTTTTTTCGAGAAGCCTGGTTCCACTTCCAGGTTTCGCAAACCCGAGATCCTCATAGTTCAGAATCTCGGTGATCGAGAACGAGTCGTGAACCTCCGCAACATCGACATCGTTCGGACCCATTCCGGCCATCTGGTATGCGGCTTTCGCGGCGTTCTTCGTGACATCGAAGCTTGTCAACGGACCCTTTCGTCCCGCTAGGGACATTGGGCTCGAGGCGAGACCCAGCCCAGCGACCCATACTGGTCTGTCTGTGAGCTTCTTGGCTTTCTCCGCGTTTGCGATTATGAGGCATGCTGCACCGTCGGCGTTCGCACAGCAGTCGAAGAGTTTCAGTGGGGCCGATACAGGTCGTGACTTGAGGACCTCTTCAGCGCTGACAGGTTTCTGAAACATGGCGTTCGGGTTTTTCGATCCATATTTTCGATTCTTCACTGTGACGAGTGCCATCTGTTCCTCTGTGGTTCCATACTTTGCCATGTGGGCGGTTGCGTACATTGCGTAGTAGGCGGGCATTGTTGTCCCGAAGGGAGATTCCCACATGACGTCTCCTGCTCTCCCCATGAGTTCCTGAATCTCTTCCGATGAGAGTTCTGTCATCTTCTGGACCCCTACGACCGCCATGACGTCGTGGAGTTTTGAGGAGACAAGCGCCCAGGCGGTTCGGAGGCCGACAGCGCTAGAGGCGCAAGCTGCTTCGACGTTGAATGTTGGTTGAGGGTTGAGTCCGAGGTATTCCGCCACCACGCCTGCAGGTGAGCGTTGTTTGTCGTAGTGGGTGGCGGAGCAAACTACTGAGCCGTCTATTTTCGAAGAGTCCATGTCGGCGTCGTCAAGGGCGGAACTGTACGCTTCGAAGGCCAGCTCCCGGAGGGACGCGTCACTCCTCTTCCCGAACTTTGTGTGGCCGACTCCGATGATTCCGATACGGCCCATAGATTCTAAGCTCCTAGGCTGGAATCTCTTACGTCTTTACTAGAAGAACGTTTTCTGCAGTTGTTTCAGGTAAAGGGAAAAAAAGGTCGGAGGCGTGCTAGGGCATTGCTTCTTTTGATTCCGCGTAGAGGAACGTTATGCCGCCTGTGGCGATCTTGACGCTGTGCCTGCCTGATTCGCGTCCGGCTGGGCTCTCCAACGCCCTCTTTAGGCTGTCCATGTTTTCGAATTCAAGTTCCACGACTTGGTAGTAGGCCGGTTCTCCTCGCGGTGCCCCAACGATCTTGTGAACTGTATATTTCTTGAGTCCTGGCATTGCCTTCGCCATTGGAACATGGCCTTTCCAGTATTGCTCCTCGAACAGCTTCGGGTCCTTTGGCTGTCCGAAAAGGACTATGATCTTTGTCATTTTTCGCCGTCTCCTAGAAGCTTGTGGCTATGGTTTCGTTCTTCTTAACCTGAACCGCTTCGCCCTCAACTCCCAGTTCGGGTATGGCTGGTACTTTGATTCCCATCTCTTCGATCTCTGACCGTTTCTTCTCGATCGCTTCTCTCCAGAACTTCACTTTCTCCTCGAGAGTAAGGACTCCTAGCCCTGCGTCCCTGGCGGCTTCCTCCATCTCTTGGTCGACCTTGTCGAAGTCTGCGGGGAGGTGCCAGAATTCGGGCTTGTGCTGGTAGAGGAGGGGTGAGAGAAAGATGAAGCCTTGCTTCATCTGGCGGGTTATTGTCATCTTCTGCTCCTCCGTGAATTTCTCGGCCATCGCTCGAAGCAGGGCCATTGTGGCTACTAGGTGGCGTGTCTCGTCTCGTGTAATGTTGCGGAAGGTTTGTTGGTAGATTCCGAGCTTGCTGGTCTGGCGCATAGCGTTGAAGATTGTTTCTGCGCCTATTTCCGCGAAGAAGAATCCTGCAAACAGAATCTCAGGTGGCAGGTATTCCCATGCCTTCAGGAATCCTTCCCAGTAACGTCTACCATCATCGTATAGTGCTTGGATGTTTCGCAGTGCCCTCGCTTCGAAATCTGATTGTGGCTTGTATGCGTACGGCCAGTTGGGGCAGAGCTTGTCGCAGGCTCTCCGGCAGACCTCGTCATGCCTGCACTCGTCATATGTGATGGAGGCGAGCATCTTCTTCGTAGGGTCATCCATGTTCAGCTCTGCAGCTCTTACGGCTCCAAAGCCGAAGGCTCCGATTCCGGATTTCTCGAAGAGCGCGAGTTTTGACATCCAGTAGGCTTGTGCTATTCGTTCCTTTGAGTCGAAGTTTTTCTGGTCAAGTTCGTCCCAGGGAAAGGTGGCCGGGTTCCAGTTTTGGGCGAAGGACAGGTCGAAGGCCTTGAACATTTGCTGGTTCGTTACGGTCCAGTTTCCGGGGAAGATGTTGAGGTCCAGCTTTTGTCGTTTGTTCTTGTCCTTGCCCGGCACGGTTTTTCTACTCGCGATTGAGGCGCTCGTTACTTAAACGTGAAACCGAGTTGGCTCGCGGTGTCTCATTTTCCTGAGAATCTGGGTTGGCGTTTTTCTAGAAAGGCCTTGACGGCTTCGAGATGGTCACTGGTTCGTCCGGCTATATCTTGGTTGTACGCCTCGTACTCAAGAGCTTCGGGAAGTTCGAGGCTTGTGACTCGGTTGACGATTCGTTTTGAAAGTCCCAGGGCCTTGGTTGGGCCGGTTGCAAGCCGATGGGCGAGCTCGTCCGTATGCTTGTCAAGTTCGGTGGCTGAGACGACTTTGTTGATGAGTCCGAGCTGTTCGGCTTCTCTAGCCGATATTGTTTTTCCGGTCATGATCAGTTCAAGGGCTCTTCCTGGACCAATCATTCGTGTGAGGAAGTAGCTACTTCCAGAATCTGGTACCAAGCCTACTCCGATGAAGGCTTGTTTGAGGCCCGCCTCCTCTGAGGCTACTCAAGCCTACTCCGATGAAGGCTTGTTTGAGGCCCGCCTCCTCTGAGGCTACTCGGATATCGCAGGCGAGGGCGAGGCTCGCACCGCTTCCTGCTGCGATACCGTTCAAACGGGCGATAATTGGTTTCTCGATGTTTCGAATGCGGGTTATGATTGGGTGATACTTTTTCCGGAGATGATCTCCCAGTGGGGGATGTGCTCCTTCGCCGTAGCGGTCCTTCAGTCCTGCTACGTCTTCGCCTGCTGAGAAGGCTCTGCCTGCACCTGTTATGACGAGGCATCGGGCTGTCTCGCTCTTCTCCGTGTCTTTGAGAGTTGCGAGTAGTTCTTCTCCCATCTTGTCGTTTATGGCGTTTAGCGCATTCGGCCGATTCAGGGTGATTTTGGTGATATGGTCGTGTTCTTCGACGATGAGTGTTTCAGGTGCCAAGCATTATCGTCCTTTGAAGCTTGGAGGACGTTTTTCCGTGAAAGCTTTCATCCCCTCTTTCATGTCCTCGGTCGAGAACAAGAGGTAGAAATTCTTCCTCTCAAACTGCAGTCCCTCTTCGAGCGGCGTGTCGAAGGCTTTCAGAACGGCTTCCTTGGCTAGACGAATGGCTATTGGGGCTTTCTGGGCGATTTGCATCGCAAGCTTTCGCGCTTCATCGAAGTAGGCCTCGACTGGAACAATCCTGTTAACGAGCCCATGCTTCTCCATCTCTCTCGCGGTCACGGGTTGTCCAGTTAGAACCATTTCCATCGCCCGATACTTTCCAATGGTTCTTGTGAGACGCTGGGTCCCGCCTGCCCCGGGCATTATTCCAATGTTGATCTCGGGTTGGGCGAACAGTGCGGTCTCGGATGCGATGATGATGTCGCAGTTCATGGCTAGTTCGCAGCCGCCTCCATAGATGTAGCCGCTGACCGCTCCTATGATCGGCTTCGCGATCTTCTTCAGTCGATCCCAGAGGGCAAACTTGTTCTCCTCGACCAACGTGACAGGCGTGGCTTCGGCTAGTTCTTTGATGTCGGCTCCTGCGGAGAAGGCGTCGTCTCCTCCGGTCAAGACCGTTGCTTTGATCCTGTCGTCTTTGTCGAAGGTCTCGAGTGCGTCCACTGTTTCTCGTATGAGTTCGAAGTTGAGGGCGTTGAGGGCTTTCGGACGGTTTAATCGAATGATTCCGATTGGCGGCTCGCTCTCGACTAGTATGTGGACGTAAGGCAATCGTTATCGGTGGTTCGTGGTTTGTGTTCTGTATAAAGTGTTAGGATTTCGTCAGCGTTTGATGTGGAGGTACTCGTAGTATCCTCCCTTGCTCGTCTTCTTTCGTGTAGGATCGCCGAGGTATCCTTGTTGGACTATTTCCCTCAGAAGCTTAGGTGGTATCCATTTACTGTCACTCGTTGCCTTGTAGAGTGATTCTATGTTCCGTAGTCTAGTGTCCAGTCCGACGAAATCTGCCAGTTCGAAGGGTCCCATTGGATGGTTGTAACCAAGTTTCATGCAGGTGTCGATGTCCTGAAGGCTGGCAACGCCTTCCTCTAGTATCTTTGAGGCTTCCATGTAGATGGTGAGTCCGAGGCGGTTGGCGATGAAACCGGGTTCGTCCTGGGCGAGGATGGGGGTCTTGCCGATCTCGTGGACAATTCGCGACGCTTTCTCGATCGTTTCAGGCGATGTTGATGTTCCTCGAATGATCTCGACGAGTTTTGTAACTTGGGCTGGGTTGAAGAAGTGCATACCGATTGCTTTATCTCTCCTTGAGATTTTTTGGGAGATCTTGTCGAGGCTCAATGTCGACGTGTTTGAGGCCATAATCGCCGCCGGTGATGCGGCGGATTCGATTCTCTGAAACAAGTTCTGTTTGAGTTGCAAGTCCTCGAAGGCGGCTTCGATCACTAAATTCGAATTTCTGCAGGCGTCGTCCAGCTTGGGGCTAGTCTTGATACTGGCTAGAGCCCTGCTTGCCTGCTCGGTAGTTAGCTTTCCCTTTGAGACGGATGCGTGAACTCCGTATGGTCCGTTTGCTATTTCGTCGATCCCTTTTTCTAGGGCTTGTTGGTCTTCATCTGTGGCCTCTACTTCGTGGCCATGTTGGGCAAATACTTGTGCTATTTGTCGTCCCATCATGCCGAATCCTATAATTGCGACCTTCGTTCTCGATCGACCTAGGCCTTGCCTTTCCTTTTCCGGTCTTGTAGTATCTTGAGACGCTCAACTCTCCGCTGTTTTCCCTCCCTCCATCGTATTTTCTCTTCGGGCGTCTCAGGGACAACGTCGGGGATTTCGACAGGGCGTCCATTTTCATCGATAGCAACGTAGGTCAGGTAGGATGAGCCAGTGTGTGTAATTCTACCTGTCTTCAAATCCTCGGCTTCTATTCGGACCCCAACTTCCATCGAAGTTGTTCCAGCATAGTTAATGGAGGCTTTGAGGCTGAGAAGGTTTCCGACATAGACCGGGTGGTAAAAGTCCATACGGTCGATACTCGCTGTGACCACAACGGATCTTGCGTGGCGGAGGGCTGTGACTCCAGCTGCAACATCGACAAGTTTGAGAATTGTGCCACCGTGGACGTTTCCCATCGGGTTGGCATCCACTGGCATCATCTGGCTGGAGAGAGTGGTCTTGGAGGCGCTTACCTGCTTTGAAGGCCTGCTCATAATGCTCAGGGAGTAATCTAGAGAGACTTTAGCTTTCTCAGAACAAAACCTATGTTGAGGTATCCATGTTCTCAATCGAGCTTGAAGCTCGCTGTTGGAAGCGACGAGAAGACTGTACTAACCGACTTTGTTGTCGAGGAGTTGAAGCGACGAGGTCATGAGGTCACTCTCTCTGGTCCACTCGAGGGAGAGGCGATGGGCTGGCCTGATGTGGGAGAGAAAATCGGAGTAGAGGTGAGCACCCGGAGAGCTGACCAAGGTGTTCTATTCTGTTGGACCGGAACGGGCGTCACAATCGCTGCCAACAAGGTCCCAGGGGTCAGAGCCGCTCTTTGCGGGGACGCGGAAACCGCCAAAGGTGCTCGCATGTGGGACGATGCCAACGTGTTGGCCATGAGTCTCAGGAGCACGTCGACCGCTGTCGCAAAGGAGATCTTGGATGCATGGTTTTCTAGCGACCCCGTCAAGACTGGGATCGATGCGGAGCTTATCGAACGAGCCAAGAAACTCGATTCAAAATACCTTAACGCTCAGAAATCGCGAAAAACAGCTTGAGAAGGGGTCAGAAATCCTGGCCGGTTACAGTTCAGTGCCGGGGGTGGACTCAATCGGTTTGTCACCGTGTTTTCCATGGTAGGGTTTGACTCGGCTATTATCAGGGGCTATGGGGCAAAGGTAGGCTTCCTCTGTTGTCGCAGCCCTCTGACCCGAACCATCCTTACTGCCGGTACTGCGAAGAAGCGACCTACCATGAATATGACCCATATTTCCATGCGTGGGTGTGCCAGACTTGTTTCGGGGGAATGATCCGAGCAGACAAGAAAGACCCACTGACAGTTCTAAGAACCGAGCTGAATAGTCTGGCTATGAAGATCGCGAAGGACGGCTACACGGCGGCCGTAAGGGGAAAGCTCAAAGAGCTCGCAGGGCAGCTCCAGCAACTTGCCGACCGCCCATAGTCGCCAATGATCTTGCATCCGATCAAGACTGCGTCATCGAACAGCTAAGACGAAAGCCAGCTCTCGTCTACGGGTATCTTCACGCGCTCCCGAATTTCCTCATCCCTCAATTTAGGTCGGTATATCCTATTGTAATGGATTCTGGAGCCCGTCGTCATTCCTTTCTAGGACCCTGCGCTTTCGATAGGTCTGGCTAGACTACGGCCCCGTGTTGTAACGAAGGCTCTATGCAGCGCCCCACCGAAAGGCGGGTGTCGGAAATTCTTGGTATAAAGCTTAGTCGAAAGATAGGGACGGATTCGGCTTATTCTTCTTTCTGCGCGATGTACGTTCTTGTCTCGGGCACGTACCATCTTGTTGCTTCTCGGAAACGGTGCCAGAAGTCGTGGAATGTGGATAGGTCGCGCGACTCGATAAGGATCATGCCGTTGTAGGTTGTTCCCCAGATGTGGGCGTACTCTGCTACTATGGCGAGGTCTTTGGACAGTGTCTTCTTGAAGCGTGCCCAGTCGGCTGTGGCTTTCTTCTTATCTGCCTCGGCTAGGGGTCTTACCCGGTAGAAGATTAGGAAGGCGAATATCAGACAGGGTGCACCTTGCTCGGGCGTTGTGCCGGGTCTAGATTAATCTAGTTTTCGGCTTAGCTCCAAGGATCTGAGGCATACCTACGGTTTTGGAAGCGTGAGTTACATGTCTCTTTAGTCATGGACTCCACGAATTCTCTCATGGAGTAGAGTGCTAGACCAGACGTTGTTGTAGGGGTTTCGCTTGAGAAGGGTAGCAGTTTTCACAATCTTTTCCCTTTTCATACTGGCCATCGGAATTCCTGGGGCCGGGACTGTTCGACCTCAGCCTTATTCTGCCGGGCCGTTAGGGTCGACCGATTATCCTTGGACGATGTTCCACTACAACCAATTTAGGTCGGGCGCAACGCTGGCGAGCGCGCCTGGGGTTGCGAACCAGATGTGGAGGTTCGCGACCGGATCTTTCGTCTATTCGTCTCCCGCTGTTTCAGACGGGCTTGTCTTTGTATCCTCGTTCGACACGAACGCGTATGCGATTGACGAGTACAGCGGCCAGCAAAAATGGTCGTTCAACACTGGAAGCGTCATCTTTTCCTCACCTGCGGTCGCGAACGGTATGGTATATGTTGCGTCCAGAAACGGAGGGATTCTATACGCGCTCAACGAGCAAACAGGCTCCGAAGTCTGGGGCAGAGGCACTCTCAACTATTTCATCGCATCATCTCCTGCCGTCGCAGACGGGAAAGTTTTCTACGGTAACTGGTGCGCCTCGGGCTGTTTCCAGTTTGGACAATTTGTTGCCTTGGACGCAAATACGGGTGCTGCTGTCTGGGCAAACGCAACACTTCCTTCCTCTACCATAGCCTCCTCGCCAGCAGTGGATAGTGGACGGGTCTTCTTTGGACTGGACGACGGATCCGTTACCGCTCTCAACGAGACTAACGGCAAGGCAATATGGAGAGTAGTACCAGGCGGAGCCGTAGCTATCAGAAACGCGTTGGCGATAGCGTATGGACGGGTTTACATCGGCACTGCAACCAAGTTTTTCGCCCTGGACGAGATGACCGGAGCAACTGACTGGTCGTTCAACACAGGAAACTCAAACTCTACCTCCGCCGCAGTCAGCAATGGAGTCGTTTACTTTGGTACAGGTAAGGGGAATATTTACGCTGTCAACGCTACTACCGGAGTGCAGAGGTGGGTCGCTACTACCGGGGCGTCAGTCTCATCCTCTCCCGCTCTCTCGCTGGGCTCCAACATGGTCCTCGCCGGATCCAACGACCACTATCTTTACGCACTAAACGCCACATCTGGCGTTAGACTCTGGAGGTATTTGACCAGCGCGCCAATCTGGTCATCGCCCGCGGTTGCTGATGGCAGGGTGTTCTTTGGCTCTAATGACTATAACGTGTACGCGTTAGGTGCAGTGGCCCCCAAGTTACAGGCGACAGTATTTCCAAGTGTGACGAGCCTTAAGCCGGGCCAAATATCCACACTAACGATCACCGTGACGAATGGGTCAGCTCCACAGACCGGAGTCACGCTTGCTCTGAGCTCGTCGGCGGGGGGCGGTTTTACTCAACCAGTGCCGGGCAGTCCAGGTTTGTACTATTCCAATTTCACAGCGCCCCTTGTGAGTTCGACCACCGGTACGACAATTGCGGTTGTGGCTAGCGAGACTGGCTTCCTCAATGGGTCCGCCCAGACCACGATTACTGTGAACCCGTTCCCACCTTTGACGGTCGCCACCGCGGCCAGTCCAACATCTGTCACTCCGGGGGGTGAGATCGTCCTGAAGATTAGAGTCACGAATGGAACTAGTCCGGTGATGGGGGCCGCGATCTTCCTCTCCTCGTCAGCAGGAGGAAGTTTCTCAAGCCCGACAGATGGAGGTAACGGGAACTACACCGCAATCTACAGCACACCGCTCCAGGCTTCGAGTCCAACGGTCATGATTCAGGCCTCGAAACCCGGGTTCTCTTCGGGACAAGACACTGTGACGGTTACGGTGAACGGGATTCCGAACCTGACTAACTTGAAGGTCTCCGGGATTCCCTTCATCTTCCTTATTGCCGGAGCAGCTCTTCTATTTCTCGTTGTTCTGATCGTGCTAGTATCAAGGAGAAAGAGCGTGCCTTCTTCGCCTTATCACCACCCGGTTGAAGCGCCGCCGACGTATGCTTCGCGACCTGATTTCGGAGAAGGCTTATCTAGCCGATTCCGCGGGGGACTGTTCACGGGGTTGGCGGCCATAGGTGGGAGCTAGGACCCGTACCCATTCCGAACACGGAAGTGAATCTCCCATGCGATCTATGTGGTAGTGTGGTGCGAAAGCCCACGCGAAGCTTAGACCGCTGCCAACCTCATTTTTGCTGTTCAGTCTTAGGGATCAACGTTTATAATGTTCAGACCGGAATATTGAGCATATTCCGGGGCCCAATCATTGCTGCCTGTAATTCTCCACGAGAACGATATCTTCAGCTCGCTGCTGAGCAACTTGGGCACAATCAGTCAATTGCTCTTTACTGTTCTTTTCATCGCGTTGTTCTTCGGTTTCGGCCAGAAATTGCAAATGCGCCAGTTTCTCTGGGATATCGACAAGGGGTTGCGGAAATTGGACATGTTCCGGAACTCCGCGAAGGATCTAACACTCAAGACAGTCAAGGAAATAGGAAAACCCTCAACTGATCCGGGTCCACAGATCAACGTGTTGATGGAGCAATTTCTGATCTCGCCAGTCGATATGGATCCGGCCGGAATCGTCGGCAAGATCGATCATCTGCTTGATGTTCGGGATGAGAAGTTCAAGGAGGATGTTCGCAGGATTGCGCCGGGCGCTGATTCTTCTCAGGTCATGAACCTGGAGAACTTGGTGGAGGCGTCTTGGGCTCTCAACACTATCTACAGGATCATTCGACACTTCTACTTGATGGGAAAGAAGACCAACAGCATATTCATCATAATCCAGCTCCAAGCGCTGCTTCCTCTAATCATCCAGGAGGCGGAGGCGTATCTGGGTGCAGCGAAGGCTTTCGCTGAAGGCCAGCCGATCGGGGACGGTATCGGACCGCTTGTCGCGTCGCGGTTGATGAAGGACAAGGAGAAGCGGAAGGTCGAGAAGGATGTGGTGGTTGCCGAGACGATGATGGAGGATCGCAGGGTGATCGCTTTGAAGGCGGAGGGTCCTGGCGGAAACGTTGGGAAACCGGGGGACGCCATCAAGACGATCATCGAAGAAAATGGGGGTAAGGTCTCGATGGTGGTCATGGTGGACGCGGCGGTGAAGTTTGAGGGCGAGACCTCAGGCGAAGTCAGCGAGGGAATCGGAGCCGCTATCGGTGGGATCGGAACAGAACGATACAAGATCGAGCAGGAAGCGACAGTTCACAAGATTCCGGTCTACGCTGTGATCGTCAAGGAGAGTCTTCAGGAAGCGATTACGCCGATGAAGAAGGAGATCATGGAGGCTGGAGAGAAAGTTATCGAGAGGATCAAGAGCCTCATCCTGGAACGGAGCAAGCCAGGCGATACTATAATAGTCGCCGGTATCGGCAACACCATCGGTATCGGGCAATAGAAGGATAATCCTAGGTGTCGCAGCCGAAGCCACGTAGTGGCTCATCAATAGTTATCACCATACTAGCCGCCATAATGGCGGTTGTCGGGCTCTACTTTATCGGCCTCGTTTTCGGCGGAGACATCGCAGACCCAAACATCGCCATACTCTATGTCACTATTGCTGTTCTCGCCTTCACGTTCGTTCTTCTCACCTTGACAAGGATGAGACGGGGAATCAGGATAGGCGCTTACACACCTGTCAAAGTACTCTCAATAGTCAAGTGCGGCCAGTGCAGCTTCAAACAGATCAAAAACTTCGCGCTTGGAGACTTTGTCTTCAAGACACTCGGCAAGTGCACTCAATGTACAACCGGTGATCTCACTATCAACGGAATCTACACTGAAGGTCCGCCGAAGAAGTAGAACTCGGAGCAACCACTCATGCGACGCGAGACTCGGTCGCTAAGACCCCCTTATTTCTAGAACTCTCGCCGTTTGGCGCTGATTCCAGGCGAATCAGGTGGTTCAAAGCACAATTTGGGCTTGGATTGGTCGAGAATTATCCACGCTTCCAGCGTGGATCATCCCCCTTTCTGGATGTGCCTGTTCAGATCTTGAATCAGGGCTGATAATGGGCGATTTCGGAGATGGTCATTCCCCGGTGAGCACGGTACAGTCATCCCGCTCAACTAGGACTGTGTGTTCTGACTGGGCGACGGGTCTCCTTGTCTCTTCCACGAGGACTGGATATCCGCC
>WNGK01004350.1_pt1 | contig 24370 bp, 18 predicted proteins | sample 5400601 | NCBI WGS metagenome assembly WNGK01 (sample SAMN13153376, study PRJNA577476) | soil metagenome | isolation source: 60 cm soil or saprolite under Garry oak tree replicate 1 | place: USA:California | collected 2016-06-15
ATGCAAACGTGTGCATAAAGGAAGGTGAGCTGCTTGCGTCGACAAGAGGTCTCCATCGAGGATATTGCCCGAGTGGCAGGTGTCTCACACTCGACCGTTTCGCGCGCGCTGCGGGACAGTTCACTCATCAGTGTCGGGATGCGGGAGCGTATCCAGGAGCTTGCGCGTGAGATGGGCTATACACCAAATGCCATTGCGCAGAGTCTTCTAACACGACAAACTAGCACAATCGGCTTAGTCGTGACGTCGATTTCCGATCCATTCTGGGGCGATGTTATGAAAGGGGTCGAGGAAGTGGCACGTGCGGCTGGATTCAGTGTATTTCTCAGTGCCTCCCACAACGATCCCGATGAGGAAATGGCCATCATCGAAACCTTCCACCGCCGACGTGTTGATGGAATTCTGATCGCCGCGTCCCGTATCACCAGCAATAACAAAAAACGCCTGGATTCTTTCCGTGTGCCAACTGTACTGATCAACAGTCAGGCTGAGTCAGAGGCCACATTGTTGAACTGGGTCGCCGTGGATGATCGCAGGGGTGCGCAACTCGCGGTAGAACATCTGCTGCAACTCGGTCATCGTTCAATTGGCTATCTTGGCACCAGCAATCGACCAAGATCAAACAGGCAACGACTCCTGGGATATCAAAGCAAACTGGTGGCAGCCTACGTGCCACATCGTGACGAGTGGATAGTAATCTCGCCTGGCAATGATGCCTCGCACGAGGAAGATGTGGCTGCTGGGCAGACTTCTTTACCCAGTTTACTTGATACCGGGATTACGGCTATTTTCTGCTACAACGACATGATCGCAGCGGGTGTGCTCATAGCTTGCCGGGAACGGGGCATCGCGGTGCCGGAGGAACTGAGCGTCATCGGTTTCGATAACATCAAGATGGCCAGCTACCTGACGCCTCCACTTACTACAATTCATCAACCAAAGATAGAGATGGGACGCCTTGCGACCCAGGTGTTATTGGATTTGTTGCATAATCGTCCAGTGCAAAACTACGTATTGCCGCCTGCGCTCATACCACGCGCCAGCACGGCACCATTAGCACACAGATAGAAAGTCATGAAAGGGGTCCATGCATATGTCTACTCCACTTAAGATAGGCGTAATCGGTCTTGGCAGGATGGGCCAGTTATATGCACGGACGCTTGCGACCCGGGTCTCCGGAGTCCAACTGTACGCCGTTGCGGACGTAAGCGAACAGGCGAGGACGCGAGTGGCTGACGAATTCAGTGTATTCCACGCGTTTGCCCACGCCCATGAACTGATAGCACTCCCTGATCTGGATGCAGTCGTGATTGCCACACCGACCAGTACGCATCAGGACCTGGCAATCGCTGCTGCCGAAGCAAGCAAAGCGATTTTCTGTGAGAAACCACTCGCTCTGACGCTCGAAGAGAATCACAGGGTATTAGAAGCTGTAGCGCGAGCGCAGGTACCACTCCAGGTCGGTTTCATGCGCCGCTTTGACGCAGCGTACCAGAAGGCGAAAGCACTGATCTCCGACGGCCGGATTGGTCGTCCGATCACCTTTCAGTCGATTGGGCGTGACCCGTTCTGTCCACGGCGCGAGTACGCGGACCCAGCTTTGAGCGGCGGATTGATCGTCGACATGGCTATCCATGATTTTGATCTCGCGCGCTGGCTCATGGGCAGCGAGGTGAAGCATGTATTTGCGGAAGGCGCGCTCCTGGTGTGTGAGGAGCTTGCACAGGTCGGTGATATCGACAACGCCGTGATTACCCTACGTTTCGTGAACGGGGTGCTTGGCACTGTCGAAGTAAGCCGCAACGCCTTCTATGGCTACGACATTCGCACGGAAGTGCTTGGTTCCGAGGGAGCGGTCACAATTGGCGTTCACCAGCATACGCCGGTGGTGGTGTTGACGCGGAGTGGTGCTCAGCACGATGTCGTGCCGTACCTGATGGAACGGTTTGGGGACGCCTACCGAGCCCAAATGCAACACTTTGTGAATTGCCTGCGCGATGGCCAGCCACCATCAGTCGGCGGAGCTGATGCGTTAGCTGCACTTGAGATCGGCATTGCTGCCACACGGGCCTACCAGACAGGTCGCCCAGTCACTCTCAGTGAGCTGCGAGTCACTTCCTAAAATATCAAGCAGCACTGGTTCCTGGGTAAGCAGTAAGAGCCCGGTAATCGGGCCTGCTTGAGGTGGTGATGAATGATCCAGCGCGGCGATAGCACATTCCAGGAAAGGAGGGACTTGAAAGGCATTACGCCACGTTCCGCTACGCGTCCTTGTGGCTAATGCAAGGAGGGTACATCAGTAAGGAAGATTTATCCAGCACGTAAACTTCAATGGCGATTATTTTTTTAAGGAGAACAAAATGCGTCGACTCTTCAAAACACTCATCGCTCTGGTAGTAATGTTGCCATTCGTCCTTGCCGCCTGTGGTGGGACAACAAACAGCACCACGTCACCTACGGGCAGCAACACATCACGTAATCTGCATTTTGTAGTCGTGACACACGGTCAGGCATCGGATCCATTTTGGTCAGTGGTCAAGAAAGGCGTAGAACAGGCTGCCAAAGATATGGGCGTCAGTGTTCAGTACGAAGCCCCGAATACCTTCGACATGGTCGCGATGGCACACCTCATTGATGCGGCAGTGGCGACCAAGCCAGATGGCCTGGTTGTCTCTATTCCCGATCCTACCGCACTGGGACCCTCGATCCAAAGGGCTATAGCTGCGGGTATCCCAGTTATCTCAATCAACTCAGGTAGTGATGTCGCTCAAAAGCTGGGCGTACTGGTCCACGTAGGACAGACGGAGTTTGAAGCCGGCTTCGGTGGTGGCCAGAAGATGGCAGCTGCCGGAGTCAAACATGCCCTCTGTATCAACCAGGAAGTCGGCAACGCCGCTCTTGACGCACGCTGTAAGGGCTTCACACAGGCCATGAATCAGGCAGGCGCTAAGGTCGATGTGTTGCCGGTTAACTTGAATAATCCAACCCAGTCACAGCAGACTATTGAGGCGGCGCTTACGTCGAAAACCGATGTTGATGGCATCATGGCACTAGGCCCTACTGGTGCAACGCCTTCCTTGAAAGCAGTGCAAGATCTGCACAAAATTGGACAGATCAAGCTGGCGACCTTCGACCTGTCACCAGATGTCCTGCAAGCGATCGAGAAAGGCGATATGCTGTTTGCCATCGATCAGCAGCAGTATCTGCAGGGATACCTGCCAATTGTTCTGCTGACGCTCTACAGGACGAATCTCAACACCATTGCGAACCCGGTGTTAATGACCGGGCCTGGCTTTGTGACGAAAGAGAACGCTGCGAGAGTTATTCAGTTGTCGCAGCAAGGCACACGCTAGCAAGCTTCCTTTCGTTAGCCACAAGCGACGCGTAGCGGAGACGTGGCGTAATGCATTTCAAGTCTAAAGTTGGAGCCAACGATCACTACGTAACGTTGGCTCCAACCCCAACCGGACTTCCTTGCGACTCGCCACAAGTGACGCTTAGCATAGTAGGGGCAATGGCTTGTCCTTGCCCTGCCCTCGTTACACAAGCGCGAAAACGTGGCGTAATGCATTTCAAAATTGGAGGGAGAATATGAGTCTAACCCAACAAGCCGCGCCTCCTCCTGTGGAGGAACGAGTCAGGCGCGTAAATCCAATTGGTGAGCTACTGGTTCGCCCCGAAATGGGTTCAATCGCCGGGGCGATTGCCGTATGGATATTCTTTGCCATTGTTGCCGGCAACAACGGCTTTCTATCCCTGCGCGGCACTTCGAGCTATCTGAGCATCTCAGCAGATATCGGCATCGTGGCGGTTGCTGTCGCACTTCTAATGATCGGTGGTGAATTCGACCTGTCGATCGGTTCGATAACCGGTGCCAGTGGGATGATCCTCGCCATCCTATCCACCCAGTTCGGCTGGAATATCTGGGCGGCGATTGTGGTGGCTGTGCTGTTTGCGCTCGGCATCGGCTACCTCAACGGCTACCTTGTCCTACGCACCGGTCTTCCGTCGTTTATCGTCACGCTGGGTTCTCTCTTTATCCTCCGCGGCCTGACTATAGGCCTCACCTCTCTAATAACCGGCAGGACACAGGTGGGAGGCCTGGATGCAGCACCCGGCTATAACTCCGCCCTTACGATCTTCGCAAGCAATATCCAAATTGGAGGAGTCGGCTTTTCGATTGAGATTCTCTGGTGGCTGGCAATAGCCGCGCTGGCCACGTGGGTACTCCTACGCACCACATTTGGCAACTGGATCTTCGGTGTTGGCGGCGATGTCAATGCGGCACGCAACGTCGGCGTACCGGTCAAACGGGTCAAGATCCTCCTGTTTATGACGACCGCGCTTGCTGCCTGCCTGATAGCCATTATCCAGGCACTGAATCTTGCCAGCACGGATGCCCTGCGTGGAATGGGCAACGAGTTCATTACAATCATCGCGGTGGTCGTTGGCGGCACACTACTGACTGGAGGCTATGGCTCGGCCATTGGCTCCGTCTTTGGTGCGCTGATCTACGGCATGGTAAGCGTAGGCGTCATCTTCGCGGGTGTGGACGCGAACTGGTACCAGGTGTTCCTGGGGGGGATGCTATTGGCGGCCGTACTTCTTAATGGATATGTTCGCAGGTTTGCAATGGAGGCACGACGATGAATGCACAGATTCCTCTGCTCGAAGTGCAGGAAGTTTCCAAGTATTTCGGCAGCGTGATCGCGCTGAAGGACATTTCTATGCGTGTGAATGCCGGCGAGGTGATGTGCCTGCTCGGCGACAACGGTGCGGGCAAGTCAACACTGATCAAAATCCTCTCCGGCGTCCACCAGCCGAGCGAAGGTCACTACCTGGTCGAGGGGAAGGAGGTCAATTTCACCTCGCCGCGCGATGCGCTCGCTGCGGGTATTGCCACAGTCTACCAGGACCTGGCGATGATCCCGCTGTTGAGCGTCTCGCGCAACTTCTTTCTCGGCTCGGAACCGACGAAGGGCTGGGGGCCCTTTCGTGTTTTCGATCTGGCGTTCGCGGACCGTGCGACACGTGAGGAGTTGGGGAAGATGGGCATCCGGCTGCGCGATACGGCGCAGCCGGTCGGGACCTTGTCCGGTGGTGAGCGCCAGTCTGTTGCGATTGCGCGCGCCGTGTACTTTGGGGCGAAAGTATTGATTCTCGACGAGCCTACGGCGGCACTGGGCGTGAAGGAGGCTGGCGTGGTCCTGCGCTACATCGCCCAGGCGCGAGCGCGTGGCCTGGGGGTGATCTTTATTACGCACAACCCCCATCATGCCTATCCGATTGGCGACCACTTCACACTGCTCAATCGGGGGCGTAGCTATGGTACCTTTGCCAAATCCGAAATCAGCCGTGAAGAGATCGTCGCGATGATGGCAGGAGGCGAAGAGATGAAAGAGCTGAGCCACGAGCTGGCCGAGTTTGCACGTAGCGATGCGGTTGCGGGCAAACATTTAGCCGAGGTCGCACACGTACTTGAGGCGGAAGTGGAAGATCTGCAGGTGAGAGAGCCTCCAGAATCAAAGCAATCGCAGTAAGGAGGAAGGAGATGTGCTATGCCTGCACATTCGTTGAAGCTTGGTCTGATTGGCGCCGGACGCATTGGCAGCTTGCATGCTGAGCATCTTACCTCACGCATCCCGGCAGCTGATTTGATAATGGTGGCAGATGCGTTCGAGGAAGCGGCCAGGCAATGTGCGGAGCGCTATGCCATTCCCTTCGCTACACAGGATTACCGGGATGTATTGACACAACCGGATATTCAGGCGGTAGTGATCTGTTCGTCCACCGACACACATGCGCAAATCATCGAGGCGGCGGCGTTAGCTGGCAAGCACATTTTTTGCGAGAAACCGATCGCGCTTGATCTTCCCTCAATTGACCGGGCGTTGGATGCCGTGGAACGTGCAGGAGTCAAACTACAGATCGGCTTCAACCGGCGCTTTGATGCTAATTATCGTCGCGTGCGCCAGGCAGTGGAACGAGGTGAGATTGGTCGCCCACATCTGCTTCATCTCATCAGCAGCGATCCCAAGCCGCCGCCAATTGAATATATTCGAGTCTCCGGTGGCCTCTTCCTGGACATGACGATCCATGACTTCGATATGGCCCGTTTCCTGGTCGGAAGTGAAGTGGAAGAGGTCTTTGTCCTGGCTGGCGTCCTGGTTGACTCCGCGATCGGCACTGTGGGCGATGTGGATACGGCGGTTATCACACTGCAATTTACTAATGGAGTAATCGGCACAATCGAGAACAGCCGCCAAGCCATTTACGGCTACGATCAGCGCGTGGAACTATTGGGCAGTGCAGGGGCGATCCGTACCGAAAACAATTACCCGAACACGGCCATCCTCAGTAATGGCCGCAGTGTCCAGCGTGATCTACCGCTCCACTTCTTCGTCGAGCGTTATGCTGAGAGTTTTCTCGCTGAGATGGCAGCCTTCGTGGACACTGTGCTCCACGACACGCCTCTCGCCGTCACCGGGCATGATGGGCGCGTCCCAGTGGTCATGGCACTGGCGGCGCGCAAGTCTCTTGCTGAACATCGACCGGTCCGACTCAGCGAAATCGAGCAGTGAATAGAAGAGGAAGGAAGAAGAACATGCTTCACATCAATGCTAAGCCTGTGGATCTCAAACTCACCACACCTTTTCGTATTGCGAGAGGAGTGCAGCTTACTTCACCCAACGCCATTGTGCAAATTAATTATGACGAGTATACAGGCTACGGTGAAGCTGCACCTGACGAGTATTATGGCGAAAATCAGCAGACGGTACTAGCTTGCGTCAGCGCCTTCGCAGGCAATCTTGGCGATGACCCCTTTGTTATTGAGGATATTATTCACCGTCTAGACAAGGTTATACGCCTTAATCCTTCTGCAAAGGCTGCTGTAGATATGGCGCTCTACGATCTCATGGGGAAAGTGCTTGGTGTGCCCCTTTATAAGCTGCTCGGACTCAATCCGAAACACACGCCACATACTTCTTTTACCATCGGTATTGATACGCCGGTAGAAATGGCGAAAAAGGCACTCATAGCGAAAGATTACCCTATACTCAAAATCAAGGTTGGTACGAAGCACGATCTTGACATTATCAAAGCCATCCGTGATGTTACAAACGCTGTTATTCGCGTCGATGCCAATACAGGCTGGACACCAAAAGAGGCTATCAAGACGATAAACGCGCTGGCACCATATAACATTGAGTTTGTCGAGCAGCCGATCGTTGCTCATGATCTCCCCGGGCTAAAGCTTATACGTGATAACGTACCAATTCCCATTATTGCAGATGAGAGTTGCGTTACTGTCGAAGACATTCCCAGAGTAGCCGAGTGTGTTGATGGTGTGAACCTCAAACTAATGAAGTGCGGAGGCATTCGCCATGCCTTGAAAATGATCCATGTAGCGCGTGCGCATAATTTGCGAGTTATGATCGGCTGCATGATCGAGAGCTCACTGGCAATTACCGCCGCAGCTCATTTAACGCCGCTGGTTGACTATGCCGACCTCGATGGTCATCTGCTTATCAGCGATGATCCCTATGTGGGAGTGACGGTTGAGAAGGGAAAATTGGTACTGCCGGACAGCGCAGGACTTGGAGTAAAGGTAAGAACATAATTCCATATCAGGTCTCTACAGTGTAGGTAATTTAGCTATGCCTGAAGGATGAATAACGTTACTTTCCCCCCTTGACAATTGTTGAGGCTAGGTGGTATCGTTTTAACATCCTCAAGCGTAGCTAGCTTACTTTGACCATATCAGGCATAATTGTAAGAGAAGGTCTTGTCTTCTATTAACAACATCGAGGAACATCTATGAGCACATCTGTACCCTCTTTCAATCGATACCGGGTTGCAGCAATTCAATACGAATCAACGCTTGGGGAGAAAGAGAAGAATGTGACCGACCTGCTGCGTCTGGTCGAAGAGGCGGCCCAACATGAAGCGCGCCTGATTGTCGTCCCAGAAATGGCAACTACCGGCTACTCTTGGGAATCTCGCGCTGAAATTGCTCCTCATGTTGAACCTATTCCTGGTCCCACAACTGATCGCTTTCAACAACTCGCGGCCAGCTATGGCTGCCTCATAGCCATCAGCCTACCTGAAGTTGACCCGGCTACCAATGTATACTATAACAGTATGGCCTTGATTGGCCCAGAGGGGGTGATTGGCACATATCGCAAAATTCACTCCTATATATCAGAACCCCGTTGGGCGCGGGATGGTGATCTAGGTATGCCTGTCTGGGAAACTCCGCTGGGCCGCTTAGGCGGTCTCCTCTGCATGGACGCCGAATACTTTGAGACGGCGCGCATCCTTGCATTGCATCATGCGGATGTATTGCTTTTTCCCACCAACTGGCTCGATGAAAAAAGTCCCAGCAGCTGGTGGATGGCACGCGCATTTGAAAATGGCGTCTATTTCATCGCGGCTAACCGCTATGGACTTGAGCGCGGCGTACAGTTCAGCGGCGGCAGCTGCATTCTCAATCCGGACGGTTCCATCCAGGCCTATCTCGATAATGGTGAAGGCATTGTCTACGGTGAGGTTGATCTCAGCCGATGCCGGAATAAAAGTTGGGGACATCCCGCTGAGGAACCCAGCGGAAATCTTCTTGCTGATCGCCGGCCCGCCGAGTATGTGACACTCGTCAGCAACACCTATTTGTGGGAACCACTACGCTACCATGGCCTGTATGCCCTCGGGGAACTGCCGCCTGGCCAGCTTTCCTGCGTTGGCATCATCCAGACCAATCTGCAAGGATTTGCTGTCCGGCCGCAGCAGGACAAGTTACAAACCTTACGAGGCATGGTTGCCGCGCTCATGAGCGACCATGCGCCGGCACGCCCGGATGTGTTAGTGCTCCCCGAGCTCATATTGCCAGGACCCGTGCCTGATGACAGCCCGGGAGCAGACATACGTGCCCATTTTCAAAGCGAGGCTATCGAGTTGCGCGGGCCTGAAACCGCTGCCCTGGTAGAGCTGGCTAGAGAATTTCAAATAAGTCTGGTCCTCGGTGTTGCGGAGCGAGAAGAAGGGTCATATTACAATACAGTTCTGCTCATGGACCCCGAAGGCATCTATGGCATTTACCGCAAGCTGCATCTCACCACTCAAGACCGCCTTTGGGCCAGCCCGGGAAATTTGGGCCTACCAACATTTGATACACCTACAGGGCGCATTGGCCTGGCAACGGGCTATGATGTGCTCTTCCCAGAGACACTCCGTGTCCTGGCAGGCAAAGGAGCCGACCTGGTGTGCGCTCCCGCACTGCTCAATTTCCCTGATCCCATTGGCCTGGCACCAACAACCATCTCTTACAGCCATCCTCTTGCTCCTGAAGAATATGATCCAATCCATCACCTTATCTGGCGTGTGCGAGCTGCCGAGCACAACGTGTACCTGGCTCTGGCGAATTGGAGTGGCCAATGGCGTAACATACGGGCCAATGGCAATAGCGGTATCTTCTCACCCTCCTACAGCACCTATCCCTGGCCAGAGGTTATCGCCGACGAAGGTGAGCCTACCTCGACCTGGTAACTTGAAATGCATAAGGCCAGGTAGGTGCTGGATCAATGCGCATTACCTGTCCCCAGACAGGGTCCTACGCAAGGAGTACATCCCATGAGATTAGCATACAAAGTAGCCATAATCACCGGCTCCGCAGGTGGCATGGGTAAGCTCGCCGCCGAAGTTTTTGCGCGTGAAGGCGCCAGTATTGTCGTCACCGATATTGCTGCCAAAGAGGGTGAGGAGACGGCCAGGGCCATCCGTGAGGCTGGTGGCAAGGCTTTATTTGTCAAGTCCAATGTCACCAACGAAGACGAAGTTAAGCATATGGTCAATGCAGCGATCGACGCCTTTGGCCGCGTGGATATTCTCTATAATAATGCAGGCATAATGCCAGAAGAGGATGGCAGTGTTACCGATGTAAGCGAGGCTACCTGGGATAAGGTGATGGATGTCAACCTCAAAAGTGCCTTCCTCTGCTCCAAATACACTATCCCACACATGGTCAAGCAAGGCAAAGGTTCTATCATCAATATCGCATCTTTTGTCGCCTTCATGGGCTGTACCGTGCCTCAGGATGCCTATACTGCTTCAAAGGGCGGCATGCTTTCCCTAACCAAATCCTTTGCGGTACAATATGGAAAGAATGGCATACGCTGTAATGCGATCTGTCCAGGGCCTATCGAGACTCCCTTGTTGCGTTATCTCTGGACAAGTGAAGAGGCTCGTAACCTGCGTCTTAACCGCATCCCGCTAGGCCGCTTTGGTGAGGCAAAAGATGTTGTGTATATGGCGCTCTACCTGGCCTCCGATGAGTCGTCCTGGACAACCGGCGCGTGGCTTATAGTTGATGGTGGCATTTCATCCAATTATTTTTAGCTGTGGTTTTGGCGGATCCACCTCGATAGAGCACCCTGAGGTAGCCAAACGCTTATTAAACAACAAACTGAACAATGCAGAGAGCACGGGCGCAGCTATCCTGGTCGCGGATAATCCCGGCTGCCTGATGCACCTGCGCGGCGGTGTGGATGCCACTGGAAGGAACGTAAGAGTGCTGCACCTGGCGCAACTCATAGCCGAGTATTTAAACTTGAAGGGAAGGGTAGGTTCCATTGGAGAGCAACAGTGTGAACTCCACTACAATTTAAGTGTGTGGTACGCTATTTACTGGACTTATGATTTGTATTATAATGGAAGAGTAGCCCCTATATTACCTGCCGTCAGATAAAGCGATGTTGTCAAAAAGGAGAAAAAGCATGACCAGTCCTTACGATTCCGGATCTTCAAGCGCCATCGGTGCATTTCTCATTGTTTACCTGGTGATTACCTTGGCCATAGTCATTTTCAGTATCATTGTCTGGTGGAAGATATTCTCCAAAGCAGGCTACAGTGGTGCGATGGGGTTGTTAATGTTTGTTCCAATAGCTAATCTGATCGTCCTATGTGTCCTGGCTTTTGCTGAGTGGCCCATCTTAAGAGAGCTGAATCAACTCCGGCAGATGAGAAATCAACAATACCAACAGTACCCACAGAATCCGCAATATCCACAAGGTCCTCAATACCAAAATCCCCAGTATCGTGGATAAAAATGCATTGCCCTTTACAGGCCCGCTTTTACCTGTATCTATCCAGCTGTAACATTTCTCTTGCCTGTGCGGGTGCGGCAACGGGGCGATCAATTTCGTGGGCTATACGGGCAATGCGCGCTACCAGTTCAGCATTGCTGCGGGCTAACTGCCCTTTGCGATAATAAATGTTATCTTCGAAGCCTACCCGTACGTGACCACCCATAGCTAATGCTATGACCCCGAGCGTCAATTGATGACGCCCTATGCCTGCGACGCTCCACGTACTGCCTGCCGGAAGACAATGCAGCATGTGCATAAGATGAGCGGGGTCGGCTCCAATAGCTCCTGGAACACCCATGACGAAATCGAAGTGTATAGGATCGCTAATCAACCCCATGCTACGTAAGCGCATGGCCTCATCAAGCATGCCCACATCAAAAATCTCAATTTCCGGCACAATACCATATGTCCGTAAACGACTTGCAAAGGTTTCCACCAACTCTTGATTGTTTAAAAACACGCCTTTACCAAAGTTTACCGTTCCCGTAGTAAGTGTCGCCATATCAGGCCTGCACTCGATGCTTTGGAGACGTTCATCCGCACTCATCCCCACTGCCCCTCCGGTAGATACCTGTGTAATCACATCACAGTGCGCACGGATACCCTCTACTACTTCGCGGAAAAGATCGGCGTCTTGTGTTGCATTGCCCTCAGCATCGCGCACATGAATATGAATAATAGCAGCGCCAGCCTCCGAGCATTCTATGGCAGCCTGGATAATTTCCTGCGGCGCTGTAGGTAAGTAGGACTGTTGCGCCTTCGTTACTTCTGCACCGACCATAGCTGCTGTAATCATTACTGGTTGCATGTTAAACGCTTCTTTACAGGCGGCTTAGTAATTTCACTTCTTTTCTTTTTCACTGGCAGCAGTAGCTTCTGCCTGCTTTTTTACCAGCAGGGGTGCGTGTTGCTCACAAAAGCGAAAGGTACGTCCTCCTGGCAATAGTTGAGCATATGCGGCAGGTTCACCACAGGTATCACAGCGTCCGACATGGGTTTTAACAGCTTTCATGAAAAAAAGCTTCCTCCTCAGCGTATATTATATTAGAATAGATGACTTTTCAGACTTTGATAGTCTGGTAAGTCCTCTTTAAATCTACGATTATGGTCAATACATTATATCATTTTTGGGCTCTCATGAGAGCCATAATCCGGCGCTCTGATTGGTTAAAGAGAAACAGGTTACACAGTTACTCAATTACTACCATATCGCAACCTGATTGTAACCGCTTTACCCTTTTCTTCTTAACCAGTTCTCATTACATTAATAGTAATATTGAAAACTCATCTATCATAGATGGCTCAGGAGGTAAGGATTATGAGTTCGTTAAAAACACTCAATAGCGAGGCTGACCTTGAAACTCTCAACGTGCATAGAGAAATGTTTACGCTCTATGCGTTGACTTCTGAAGTGGATAAGCAAGAAGCTATTATCCCGCAGCAAAGTTATGAACAGGAAATGGAAGGTATCTGGGAGAAAGTGAACCAACTTCCCGAAGGTCAGGATAAAGTTGTCCTGTCCCAGATATGGGAATGCGGTAAAACAACTCCTTCTCCAACTCCCAAAAACTTTCCTGCCCTGGCAACTTACGGCTTCATCGCCGAGCAGCTTGTGGAAGATCAACTTGTATGGGGACCTTCTACCCCTTACCTGAAGGATTTCTGGCGTATTGGTATTCATGTCTCGAATGCTAATGGATATACCCTTCAGCCACGTCATGTATTCCACGCCAACCTCCAGGCACATACCCAGCTGATTTTTAGCAAAGCTTTTCAGGATGGAGCTCATAAACTTACATAAGACAAACCAGAATCTTCTCTATAGAGACGGTACTTACTGGTAATAAATCCTCACCGCTGCGCCTGACAGAGCATGTTGCGCCGGATTATGGTGCCAAGCAGCAGATTGAAGCCTTAGAAAAGGTAGGCTAAAGTACTTATAAGTATACTATAGCTAGTGGTAGATGATGATCGTTGGGGTGCCAATTTGCTCTGTTGAGCGCAGCATCAGGCATAATCTGTTCAGCGCTACTCCAGACATGCTTTGTGGTAGCTTTTGCTCCAAGCATGGGCTGTTGAGAAGTGGTGTCAGATATAGTCTGTTGGGCTTTGCTCCAGAGAGACTTCGATCATTGCTACCACACCAGGCCAATTTTAAATGGCGTCTATCTCAGCCGCCACCTCCACCTCTTCCGCCCCCTCATTCACGGGTTCCCTGATATCGATCTCCAGTTTCCCTTCCACGCCCTTGACATGTACCTCTCCATGTACGGGGATATTAGCCAGCAGAATACGTAGACTGAGGGGTACGGTTAACAGGCGCTCAATGGCACGGCGTAGGGGTCGAGCACCCTGCGTCTGACTGAAGCCCTCTTTGCACAGGAGATCAATGGCGCTATCATCAGCGTGCAACGTCAGCCCCTGCTCAAGGAGGCGGGCGCCAAGTTCATTCATCTGCAAGCGTGTTATGGCCCGCGCTTGCTCTTGTCCCAGGGGATGGAAGATCACGACTTCGTCAACACGATTGAGAAATTCTGGACGGAAGGTCTGGCGCAAGCGCTCTAACAAACGGTCGCGCTGCATCTCCTCTGCCGTTCCCTTGACGGTGGCACGGAATCCGCTCGGCATTGATCGACCCAGCATATCGGTTCCGACATTTGACGTCATAATCCAGATAGCGTGCTGAGCATCCACGGTATGACCCTGGGCATCGGTCAAACGGCCGGCATCAAAGACTTGCAAGAAGAGATCAAACACTTCTGGATGGGCCTTCTCGAGCTCATCAAGCAAGACGACACAATGCGGGCGACGACGAAGCTTGCCCGTTAATTGACCCTCCTGGTCGTGCCCGATATAGCCAGGAGGGGCACCAACCATACGGGAGACGGCATGCTTCTCCATATACTCTGACATATCAATACGAATCAAGTATTCGTCAGAGCCAAACACCTCAGCTGCCAGGGCCCGCGCCAGTTCAGTCTTACCAACGCCTGTCGGCCCTAAGAACAGGAAGATGCCGACGGGGCGATTGCGTGGTTTCAAGCCAGCACGGGCCACTTGAATAGCCTGGGTTACGCGGCTGATAGCCTCATCCTGGCCAATGACTCTAGCCTTGAGACGCGATTCTAGATTCAGCAAGCGATCTCGTTCTTCGCGGCCTGGTGCCCGTACTGGAATACCTGTGCGATGTGAAATCACTTCAGCGATCATCGAGGCGTTAATGACCGGTATTTCATCCAACTCACCGGGTTCATCTTCTTGCCTTGCTGATTCCAGGGGTGCATCCTCCATCGAGAAGACGCGAGCCTGGGAACATGCCTCATCCAGGACGCTGCATGCTTTGTCGGGAAGACGCAAATTCGGCAAGTACTGCACAGAAAGGTGTACCGCGGCGTGTAAGGCTTCTTTGGTAATACTTACATTGTGGTGTTGCTCATACAGGTCACGCATGCCCGTGAGGATAGCCAGAGCCTCTTCGGTTGAGGGTTCTTCAATCATCACCGGGCGCAGGCGACGCTCCATGGCTGCGTCTTTTTCGATCGTACGGTATTCTTGCGGGGTGGTAGCGCCAATACAGCGCACGCGCCCACCGGCAAGTGCGGGCTTGAGTATACCTGCTGCATCGATACTTCCATCAGCAGCCCGGCCGGTACCGATAAGGAGGTGCATCTCATCAATGAAGAGAATCACATTGCCGGCGCCCTCGGCCTCTTCCAGCACCTTCAGGAGTCGTTCTTCAAATTCACCTCGATACTTGGTGCCGGCTACCAGGGAGCTGGCCGATAGTTCGATCAAGCGTTTGCCTCGCAGTTCGGGGGGAACTTTCCCATCGATGATACGCTGGGCCAGGCCACCCACAATGGTGGTCTTCCCTACACCTGAATCGCCAATCAAAATCGGATTATTGCGATCCTTGAGCATCAACGTTTGCATTAACAGGCGAATTTCTTTATCGCGTCCAATGAGGGGCGTCAACTGTTTCATACTGGCTTGTTTTGTCAGATCCCGTCCCAAACGTTCCAGGACGGAGTTGCTGCCCTTAGCCCCAATATCAGGACTGATACCTATAGGCAGTTCAGCGGGAGCTACTACTGGATTCGCGCTTACCGAAGGTACCAGTTCGAGTAATGCGCGGGCATTGCTTGCCAGGATAAGTTCGATCAGTTGCGCTGGATTGATACCCAGTTTGGTGAGCAATTCATGCGTCACACCATCCCCTTCGCTCAGAACTGCCTGTGCTATAGCTCGCTCATCGATGGCTGCTGAGCCAGAGCTTAAGGCGTTGCGCTCGGCTGTCTGTAAAATCTCTTTACAGCGACGGGTAGGCAAGATCGGCGTATCGCTGGTAGCTTTCCCATTACCCAGGGCCAGGCGAATCACATCGCGTACTTGCTTGGGAGAAAAGCCCAGGGTACGCAGTGCATCCTGCGTACAACCACCATCTAGCTTGGTGAGAGCAATGAAGAGATGGGGAGTACCCAGATAGTCTTTGTGCATACGGCGAGCTTCAGCTAAGGCGAGACCGAGTACTTCCTGCAAAAAGCGGCGTTCAAGTGAATTAGAAGAGGAAAGGATAGGAGAGATCATCTGACTTTCATCGAAAGCATCGAAGCGCGGCTCATTACTCCGCTCTTTACTTGAGGCTGAAACTGTTACCAGGCGCTGTGTTGGATCTCCATAGAGCACATAGGTCATCCATGACATATCCTCTGGGCGGTGCTGGACCATGCTTGATCGCGCTCGCCGCATGGCTTCGCCCAGTGAGACACCATCGGCCACTTCTTGATAGAACAGGATAGCAAATTCCCGAGTGCGGTGAGTGTTGGCGGGCCAACGTATGGTGAGAACGGCGCCTGCACCCTCAGCCATCAAATTACCGGCCAATCGTTCCATGGACTCTTCTCGCTCCTGCTGGCTCGAGATTGAGCTACCATTGCGCACCTGCCGCTCATCATCATGATAACTGAGAAAAACGAGCGGTCGTCGTGGTAGGGGCTGAAATATCTGCTCGAGCGTACTGGCATCTAAGCGAGAGCTTCCTCCCAGGACTAATATAGGTTCACCGGCCGTCGTGGTGGGATAGGGTCCCGTATAATGTAGCACCTGCGGCAAATCAGCGCTCATACGCATGCGCACTTCTAACTGATTGGCCTGCTGACGATAGAGGATCATGCGCGACACCGATTCGGGTAGAGTGGTGCAAAGTGTGGCAACTTCCTCTTCTGCCACCGGGCGGTCACCGGTAGGATTCACAAGGAACAGCACAGTGAGGCCCTGCGTTTCACGGCGCCCCACTTTGCGGGTAGAACGATCTGGCATGGTCAGACGAGGAGGTCCATCGCGACCACTTGCCACCTGCCGACCCATACTCAAGTGTTGGGAGAGAAAACGGCCAGATTTTGCACTTCCTTCAAATAATAGTTCCCAGGGGATTTCTGGTGTGTTGGTGTTGAAAATGAGGGGGGTATCCAGGTGACGCAGCGCCTCTTGTATAGGAGGAGGAAGCAGTGTATCAAAGAGAAAACGCCCCAAATTGAGAAATGCATCGTTTACGGCGCTCAGTTTCATTGTTTGGCGTCGAACGTCTGCAAGTGCGACTGCCTGCATTTGTTGTGTCGCCGCTTGCAGAGCACGTCTCAGCCGTTCGCGTACCTCAGGAGTCACTTCGGTAATATATTCCTGGGTAGGCTGGGGCTGGCCTTCGGGAAGATCAAGACGAAAGCGATAGACGGTGTCTGTGCGTATAATAGTTAATTGGGTCGGCTGCTCCATAATTTTTCTCTTCTACTATCCTCTACAATCTTCCACAATTTTCCCGGAGTATGTCCTTTTATGCTCATTACAGAGAATGCTATTAGTTCGTGGCACAAGCAGTATACGAGGATACATATGTTGATGTCAATAGTTGTGCTCAATAGGTTGGGGCAAGGGTTACTTTATACTCCTGGCTGGGGATAACACCCTGCTCTCGTATCTTCGGTCGGTGATATTTTCTTCAAGGAAAAGGAAGTATCCTCGCCCAGGACACCATCAAAGTGTAAACCAGGTGTATCGAGTATGCCACAATTGCCAGGCGTTGGCAAAATCGTCAGATCCAGTTCGGGAAAAGTACCTGCCTGGCGCTGAACCAGCAAAGCATATGGGTTATTGGGCCCTGATGGTGGCACATACCACGAGAGCGTGACGGTCATAGTGCAGTTTTTAGGTACGATTACCAGACCGCCAAACATATTACGACCCGGTTCATCACTTGTAAAATTCGTTGGCGGTCCTACTGTATCAAGCGGGTGCCAGCGCCCACCATCTTCATCCGCTATCGAAGGTGCCTGCGCTCCAGGCTGGAATAGCCCGGCAGGGCAAAGCAGTTCATCTCTGGGATACACATCGTATCTTGGGCAATTCCCTAAATATGCGCCACAGAGCGGTACGCCCGTATCAAAACCCTCTCCCCACAGATATTTGCTTGCCGGTGGTACATAGACACGGACATAGTCATGGTAGGTATCGTAGCCGTAGACTGGCCCAAGCTGATCATAAACGAGGCGCATCTGGAGCACATGCGTGGCACCCCCAGTGCTATTAAGAGTAACCGTGTCATGTAGAATAGTTCGTACGTATTGAGAGGCTTTACTTGCGCTTACATTAGCCTGAACCACGTACAGGCCATCGTGGGAAGGTGAACGATCAACCTGCGCAGCATCTCCAAACTTTACAAGCAATTGCTCAACCTGTGGATTCGTCACATAAATCTGCAAATCTTTCGTCTTCAAATCATGGAGTGTCTGGCGAGCAACGGTAAGGATTTCGTCTGGCGGGGCGTGACGTACCCGGTCCATCAGCAGGTGGGCCAATAATGCAGTAAAACGTTTACGGCTCGAGGTAGTCTTATCACCCGGTTGAAATATAACTTGCTTAGCCAGGCCTGAATTATCCTGCTGGTAGTAATGCAGGCGCTCCTCAATGTTTTGGGCGGTAATCGTGTCGTTGTAGCCAGGTACCTGAATGGGTCCTACGACTTGTAAAATATGTTCGATCAGGAAAGGAGTGAACATAATCACTCCATCAACCGGGTGACCAACCTCACTTTTGTACTTATCAATAGCAATCTGGGCGGAAGTAGGAAAGTCAGCCGAAAGATTTGAGTCGCGTAGCCCCCAGTTGGCAAAAGGCCACCAGGAACGATACTGGGGAGGCGCTAAGAGGCCAAGGGTAGGACTGTTAGTGGCATACTCAACCAATGAAATATCTTTGAGAGCAAAGGGGGCAACACGACCACCCGTAATAGAGAGTTCACCGAATTGCCCGGTAAATCCCCCTGTCGGGCGAAGTTCGGCCCTGTCCATCGTCTGTACCAGAAAAGTTCGAGAATGGTCGACCCCGAGCATCCATCCAGCAGCATCCAGAAGGCCTCGTACCTGCATCAGGTCTGCTTCGGCTTGTGGCATGGCCTGGATAAGTTGGGTCAACTGGTCGCGTTGGCGTTGGCTGACTGGTAGGGAGTTGAATGAAAAGGTAGCACTTTGTGCTTGAATATCACTCAAGCGCGGCAATATATAGTCGATCGTGCTGCGTACGAGAGTAAGCATAGCAGGCGTAATCAATGGCTCATGCGTATCGTTTAGGAGCGGACCCCGAAAGGTGGGAGCAAGGGTCATAGCAGTCTTAACAAGCTCCTGTCCAATATCGGTGACGTCTATGCCAATTTTACTCGTGGCATGAGCAGCAGTAATCTGTGGACGATACTGTGGCAGATATTCTGTGACAGTGGAAATGATAGCGGCATGATCCAGCGTATATTGAACTTGCTGAAAATCATTGTGGGCCTCCACAAAGTCTTTTTGGGCGCGATGCAATTTGCTCATATCAAGAAAACCTGTGGGATGAGTGCTGACACCAGTAAAAATTGTTTTGACATTGAGAAGATGCTGGACACCAGAATAGGCCCGATCGTGTAAAGTCGTATATGTAGTATAGGCATTCAAAGCGTAGTTTAAAGTCAAAATAGCAGGAATGAATGTACCGGCCAGTAGCAACGAGAGGAGAAGCAGAGTAATAATCAAGGCTTTTTTTGACCTCGGGCGGCGCGTAATAGACGCAATAAGTCTGGGAAAAAAGCCAGGTGCAGTAGTCAAAGTATCTACCACATTCTGCGGGCCTTTAGCGCTCAGAGGGGGCAATACCGTACGCTTTTCTGCAGGTATTTCATCAAGAGCATCTGCGACATTTTGAGCATCGCTATTGCTCAGTGTGCTGGATGCCATGCTCTCCTGGGGGGGTATTGTGTCAACAGTAGATGTCGTATTGCTTGTAATGCTATCGGTTGGAGTACCTTCATCGAGGCTTTCATCAACAGATGCCGGGTCCACTTGCAAAGGGCCACCCTCAGCTAACATGTCGGACATGGTCTACCTCCCCGAAGCATGCGATACGGCCAAAAAATAAAATGAGAATATCACACCCCTACTTTGGCTTTGGTTGCCATTTAAGAAGAAAACTTTATCATTTTTATTACGTTTTAACAGTACTTCTCGTTACAAGAAATCTGTCTTCTTGTTTATTGTAGCGCAATGTGACAATAATTATTACACATACAAGTCTTCTTGCTATGGGCACTCTGATGTTGGCTCGCGAGGAGGATATAGATGGAAGAGAGATCATAGTTTACGTGTCGCCCTACCTCTGGCGCGAGCAGGGGGTGGATAATAGAACTGGGCAATAGCAATAATATCCCCAATACGCAACTGTACTTGTAAGTAGCGATTAGCGGGACGGTGATAATGGGCAAAGAGCATCAGCGCATGATGGGTAATCACATCAGCTTCATCTGTATGGCGTGTGAGTACCATCTGACCACCGATCGTCTCCTCAGCGGCAGTGACGGCCACTTCTTCACCCTCTTCATTAAGTACAAGCCTGCGCGTTTCACGGCGTACATACTGGTGTGGCCACAGCATGAGAGCAATGACCTTGCCTTTGAGTCTCTGCTCTCGCAAGCGTTCGCCTAAGTAGTTGGCCAGCTTGCGAATAGCGGCACAGGTTTCGTCGGCATCTGCCGCATGATGGAACCGCACACGGGCATTCTGGCTTAGAGGCGGGGCATCAGGAACAACCAGACTCGTATCTTCACCACAGGCTACTTGATAAACCCAGCTCCCAAGACGCCCGAGACGGCGATGCAGGCCCTCTTCTGTCAATGTAGCCACTTGAGCAAAGGAGGTAATACCAAAGTCTCTGAAATGTGCTACCAGTTCAGCCACCGCTACTGAGTCGATCTGTTCGCTCTTGCCTTCTACCTTCGGCAAGTTCGTCTCTCCGAGAGCCCGGGCTCCCTGGCTGTTGGCAATTGGAGGATGAGAGGTGGCATTTTCTTCCTGCTCGCCCGGGTTGCCAAGATCTGGCAAGGCGCTGGGAATACCTGTACCAGCCGCGCGCAGTTGCAAGAGCATAGAGAGTGGCAGTGTCTGTACAAATGACGCTTCACGGCCAGGCGGGATATAAAGAACACCCTGACGGCCATCTTTTCGGCTCATAAGGGCCGCAAGTTCAGAGATAGCTTTCCCGTTGGCAATGCCAATGAGCGCGGTCAATCCCATCTCAGCAACTTCCGCGCACAGTCGTTCAGCCAGTGAGACGGGCGAGTTAAAGGATAGCTCACAGCCGCGAAGGTCAATAAAAGCATCAGCAATGGGAATAGACTCGATGATACGAGAGTAGGCACGATAGCGTTCTCGCAGGCCCTGGAGTATGGGCTGGTAGCGATCATATGAAGCGGGTAGGAAGCGTGTGCGTGGCGCTATACGATGAGCACGCCGCAGCGGCATACCAGGACTTACCCCCAGGCGCACGGCGGCAGGCGAAGCATCGATAACACGCCCCGGCTCATTAGGACGTCCTGTACCTGTCCCTACCACGAAAGATTGTCCGCGGAGAGAAGGGTCGAACATCTCCTCCAATGTACAGTAAAAGTGACGAATACGAACATGCATAATGCCTTGCCGTAAGCGTGCACGTTCGGCAGCGCGGGCCGCTTCCTGCATATCGACAGGCATTCCTGTAGGCTGAGGTTCGCTGGAGGCTCCGTTCGCTGTTTGTAATGTATTACGTATAGAAGTGCTTATGTTGTATTGTTGCATAGTGATCTTCTGTTATTTATTCTCTTGCTAATTTAGAACGTTTACGTTTCTTATCAAGTTACATTCTTCTTGCTCATTACCTTCAGTTTTCCTGCTGAGAAGCCGCTTTATATGAAGTGAGCAGTAGACGCAGTTGTATGTATCGTTGAACTTACCTGTTTCCCAGACACAGTTCCACAGGGATGTACTACAATGATAACGCGGTGTTACACAAATTTTTGAACCATATACAAGGTATTTTTCCACATTCTACTCAGTTACCCTTCTTAATATATCCAATGAGGAAGATTTGGAGGTCCGCACTTCAAGGATCAGAATCTGCGTATTTGATGGATTTAGCAGCGTCTTCAATTTGTATTTTCGTACTTGAAGGCATTAACTGTCAAGTCGCTTAACAAACGATCATTGCAGACTCTGCAACCAGGTGAAATGTTTGGGTTGTTGTGCATTTCGTACTTTTCGCTGAGTATACAAGCCTCATAGAATGGGTGTCAATATATTACCCACTCCTTGCTATGAAATAACAGTACAATAATTACAGCAGGGCCTGTTTATGCATCAGGCATTTGGTGAAAAGTGGGAGGGATAGAGTTGAACGATCAGAGTGTGGCTGGACTTTCCGTGATACTTGGGCAAATGGTAGCGTATTTCCGTAACCGTGCCAATGTGGACGACCTGGATGTGCTGAACTTTAGTTTGCATCACCTGTTTTGTCGCATTGACTATCTGTACCTGACAGCCTTGCCGGAGCTTCTCGGCAGCAGCATATTAGCAGTGACCGAGCAAGCGCTTAGCGATGACCTTGCATGCCGTCAAAATATCTGGAGCAAACTCAGAGATATCAAGCACATCATTAACCGCCTTGAACCATTGTGTAATCTTCTCGTCGATGCCACCAGGTGCATCCTCGAAGCTTTCGACTCGACGGGCCACATGGCAGGGGTGCCAGGACGAAGTCCTGCCACTACGGATGAAAATACCCTTCCACGATTGACAGCAATGGTTCAAAGCGAAGAGCAGGACTGGGAGCAACCACTCAACCAGGAGCACTGGGAACAGGCTCTGACAGCACTCATAACGTGTCTCAGTACCTGGCAGCAGAGTTATAGCCAGCTTGCTCATTTTATCGACCATTTTGCGTATGTGCTTCCCACAATACCATCATTGACCCAACTTGATGAGGTCTTTAACATCCTATTAGACAGCGCCGGTACAATTTTTGGTGAAATTTTGCCAAAAGCTATTTCAGCCGGTCAGATGGTGGATGATGCTGGCGTTGCCACTCTGCTATTCGATTTAATGCAGCAAACTGACCAATTACTCCTGCAGTTTGATACAGTACTTGAACCATTGCATGCGCTCATAGAGCACTTTGCTCTCATGTTCCACATGTAATCTGTCAGCTGCAAGGACAACGCTGTCTGGGGATCGGTAAGCAATACAATTTTTCTTTGATGGGTTGCCTTTATGGCTACCAGTGAGATACATTTTTCTTAACCATAATGTAAGAGTCTCAACGAGAATACAACCACGTTGAAGCCTATAGTCATGTATCTTTTAGGTAATATTGATGGTAATACACTCCTGTGTACAAATTTGTTCAAGGAGCCAGGGATGGGCTACGAGGCAACTTCTCGTTCGATGATGGAACATACTCAAGAGCTCTATGTGTACAAAACTATTAAGACGACTGATGACATTGTGGCAATGGTTGAGCATATTACCGCAACTCGTGTAGATCAAGTCGCCTTAGTAACTATTACACTAGGTTTTGAAACTGAAGGGAAAACCAGTAATGGTCGTCTGGTGTATACGGATTCCACTGCTACCTACTTACTGAATAGCCTGCGTCTGCTGGTACGCAAAACAGATGTAGTGTTCCTACTCAGTCATACATATTACTTTCTGCTGCTTGCAGCTAACCTGCAAGGCGGACAAATTGTACAGAGCCGCTTATGGGATGCCTTGCTCTGGCGCATTCATAGCATTCATAATGCTGCCGATGGTGAGATATTAAGTCCATGCAGCATTTCAAGTGGTTACAGTGCTTATCCAGCGTCACATCAAGATATCAACGAATTCATAGAAGCTGCAAGTAATGCCAGTCTCCGCTCCAACTTTACCTCTGAAAAAACTATGCGTAAGGGTGTAGCAAAACAGGCTCGAACTCATCAGCAAGAAGATGGTAGAGACGAGGAATTACCAGCCCTGGCCCGAAAATTAGGTATTCCTTACCTCTCACTATTACCACGGAAACTTCCCGAGCGTGTCCAGCAACTTGTCGATCCCAAGCTAGCACAGGAGCTGGGCTGCTACCCTCTTGGACGTGAGCGCAATATACTTACTGTGGCCATGCTGAATCCAAAAGATCGCCTGGCCCTCGAACGCTTGCACCAGGAGACAGGCATGGATATCTTCCCTATCCTAACACACCCTCAGGAATTGCAGACCGCACTCAAGCAACTGGTTTGAGGAAACCTGGCGGCCCTTGTAGCTGCCACACGAACAATATATAATGCCTAAGGTAAGAGTGCCCAGGTTGCTCTCGTCTCATTTTTCATAACAAGCTAAAGAAAGGCTACAACTCCGGATGAGAATATTAGTGACTGGTGGAGCGGGTTTTATTGGTTCTCACATCGTCGATCAATGTATAGCAGCGGGACATGAGGTCGCTGTTGTGGATAACCTGTGGGATGAAGGCGGCGGTAAAAAGGCCAACCTCAATCCTCAAGCAGGTTTCTATCATGTAGATATTACAGATGAAGCCAGCCTGGATCACGTTTTTGATGAGGTTCGGCCAGAAATTGTAAGTCACCAGGCGGCGCAACATAGCGTGTCCGTCTCAACAAAAAACCCCAAACTTGATGCACGTGTCAATGTACTTGGTCTGCTCAACGTCTTGACCAACTGTAATCGCGTGGGAACACGCAAAATCGTCTTTGCCTCATCAGGGGCAACATATGGTACCCCTGTCCGTTTGCCTATTGACGAAGATGTACCCCAACGTCCTGAGTCCCCTTATGGTATCACTAAAATGGTGACAGAATATTATCTACGCTACTGGCAAGAGGCACATGACCTTACCTATACAGCACT
>WNGK01003450.1_pt1 | contig 24356 bp, 17 predicted proteins | sample 5400601 | NCBI WGS metagenome assembly WNGK01 (sample SAMN13153376, study PRJNA577476) | soil metagenome | isolation source: 60 cm soil or saprolite under Garry oak tree replicate 1 | place: USA:California | collected 2016-06-15
TCAACTTCTTCGGGTTTGCGAACGTCGGCGGCGACCGCGAAGGCTTCACCGATGGTCGTCTTCGCTGCTTCGGCGCCCTCCCTCATAGTCGGGCTACTGCCCCGCACTTCGTTGATGCTTGCGGCGGCGGGTTCAAGGTTTTCCATGCTGCGACTGACCAGCACTACGTTTGCACCTGCCTCTGCTAAGGCACGCGCCACGCCGCCGGTAATGCCGGTTCCGCCGCCGGTTACGAAAGCGATGCGATCTTTGAGAATTCCGTCAGTAAAAATTGAGTTATTCATTTTTTGTAGGGGCGGACCTGCGTGTCCGCCCGTTTGCGCTGATTTGCCGTGAAGGGCGGACACGCAGGTCCGCCGCTACATTCCACCGATCAATCTTTCTCGTTATTCACGATTCTAATTACTTCTTTGAACAAAGCCCCATTTGTCGAGATCGCGTTACCGCCGTTAATAGTTCTAATTCCCTGACAGTCAGTGAATGTTCCTCCCGCCTCTTCAATGATCGGCGCCAACGCCGCGCAGTCCCAGGTATTCATGACTGGATCGAGCATGATGTCAGCGCGGCCCGTCGCGACCAGCACGTGTCCGTAACAGTCGCCCCACGTCCGCCGCGCTTTTACCCGGCCCTGCAACGCTTCCGCGGCTGCACCAAAACCAAATTGCTCACAAACTCCGAAGTCCGTCGCCAACAGGAGGGCCTCTTCGAGCGTAGCAGTTGATGAAACTCGCACCGGTTCGCCCTTCGAGAAACAACCAACACCGTGCGCCGCATAAACTATCTCGTTAAGGGCGGGGATGTTAATGACCCCAATGAGCGGCTCGCCATCGATTTCGAGCGCGATCAGCACGCCATAGAGAGGCACGCCGTGAACGAAAGAGAAAGTGCCATCAATCGGATCAACGATCCAGCGCCTACCGGATGAGCCTTGATGCTCACCCGCTTCTTCACCGAGGATGCCGTCATTTGGAAATCGATCGCTTATAGTCCTCCGCAGATAAGCTTCGGCTTCGCGATCCGCGACGGTTACAAAGCTCCCATCAACTTTCGTTTCTGTTTTCGGTGATCGTTGAAAATACTTCAGCGTGATCTCGCCCGCGTCGCGCGCGAGGCTAACCGCGAAAGCGAGCAGTTCCCCTAGCTCAGTTTGATCAGCACTCATCTAGTGTCCTGTCACTTAAGTCCGTTGAACAAACGCAACCAGCCTGCGGAGCAGGCGATAGCATAGAGCCTGGGGTGGAGCGCAGCGGAACCCCAGGTTGGCATCAACCAAAATCATCAGCCCGCGAAGGCGGGCGGCAGCGGTCGCCTTCGGATCGGCGATAGCATGAAAATATACAACGCGGACCGTGGCGTTTCCGCTGTCGTCCGCTTCGCGGACTCGGAATGTTTTTTTGACTCGTTCCTGGGGCTCACGCCCCAGGCTTTACGCTGCCACCTGCTCCGCAGGCTGATCTATTAATTGTCGGGCATTTGTCATCGCACTTTGGAGACACGACACTAGCTGCCCGAGATGAAGGGACGCGATTGAACGATATAAAGCCGGCCTTTCATATAGGCCCACTCGATGTCCTGTTCGCGATTTCCGAAGACCCGTCTTATTTCCAGGGCCGCTTGCACCAGGCGACGGATGACGTCGTCAGTCAAAACTTTTCGCTCACCCGTGATTGGAATTTCTTTCAACCCTCCCTGCTCATCAAACGTCAATAGACTGTCCTCAGCCGAGCGCGTCAAAACTTGCACTGCTTTTGCGCGGGAATTGTAGATTACCTGCTCCGCGACTTTCGGCCCTTCGACGACTTTGCTTCCCAGTCCCTGCTTGGCGCTGATGTAGATTCCGCCCTTGTTATCTCTATCAAACGGATCGGTCGTGATCATTACGCCCGAACTCTCCGAGTTGATGCCTTCCTGAATCAACACCGCCATGAAGATCTTCAAGTGATCGACACCGGCGCGCTCGCGTGCTTCGTAAGCTTCGAAGTTCCAGAGCGACGCCCAGACTGTTTTTACGCCTTCGATAATCTGCTCAGGCCCACGCGCATTCGGCACGGTCGTGTACAGTCCCGCGCCGCTGAAGTTTGGCAAGTCCTCTGAATTCGAAGAGCTGCGCACGAAAAGGCCCTTCCCGCGAAGTGATTGCTCAACCTTTCGCAGCACTTCTGCCCGCAGATGCGCATCAATCTTTCCATGCTGCAGGCGCTCGCGCATTTCCTTAAGCCGCTGACGCCGGTACGCCGGATCGTGAACGAACTTTTGGTCGTTCAGCATTTCGCCGATCGCATCGTCGAAATTGTTCTCTTTGACAAACTCGTCGTAATAATAGAACGGAATCGTGAACCCGTCGGGAACCACGATGCCCGGCAGTCGCGCGCGCATCACCTCGCCAAGGTTCGCCGACTTACCGCCGTAGGCGACGATCATCTCCTTTCGCTGCTGCGCCAAACCGAGCAAGCGCTTTTCGGAGAGATCGAAACGCGGCTTCATCACATCGAGCCGCTCGGCCAAACGCTTTTGATACTCTCTTAGCTGATCCAGATCGGCGCGCTTGATGGAGTAGCTATCGCGTTTGGTCTCGAATGCCACCCACCAACCATCGTATTGCTTGAAGAGTTCCTGCGCGTTCTTGATATACGCGTTCGGGATGCCGGCGCCCTTTGCCAGCAGATTGATGTGCGACAGCGGTGTCGAAGGTTGCGTCGTGATGATTCCCGCAACGGGTGGCAATTGCACCGGAACTTCATTGAGCACGAGAATCTCGTTGAAACCGATCTCCACGTGATCGTCCAGCTTCGCGATGATGTGAATTCGGCCCAGACCCTTCGCAACGTTTAGTGCCTGATACTCCTGCTCCCTGGCAATGTCGCTCTGCAAGACGCGCTGCATACCTTCAAGCTGCGCTGACGCCTCATCTTGCCTAATCGAATTGGGCTTGAAGGCCACCGGCGCGAAGAAGGTTTTATTGACGACGTCGTGCGCGAGCTTGATCTGATCTGGAGGGATCAGATCGCCCTCCCAGAATTCAAACGTCCAGCGTTTTACCGGAGTCTGATAGGCGAGCGTGCCCATGATGAAGCGGCGATTGGGTTTTAGATAATTGTTCTCGAAAAACTCGCGACCACGTTCGAGTGAGAGATAGGTGCCATTAACGAAGTCTTTATGAAAAGCGTACCGCCTGGTGTTGACGTAATAGATTCTGTTCTTGTCTTTGCGATCGACGACGAACAACACATGCGGCAGCGCGTACGGAGTATCCGGATCATAAGTAACTGCCAGCGAATCGAAATCTGCCTGTGACGTAAGTGCGGGCAATGAACGCTTGGACGAAGGCTGGGCAACTAGCCACTCACAAACAAAAAGTATCGACAGCACCGCCGCAAGCGCGATACTGAGGCCCCTGGTTCTCGTAGCGTTCACTCTTTGCCGATCCCCTCCATCAATGCTTTGCTTTCACGCTGCACCAATTCTACCAGATCGTCGATGTGCCGGCGCTCCGTCAGAAAGCTGTTGATGTTCACGCGCAGTGCGCGACGGCCGTGCAGCACTGTGGTGGTCAGCCAGGCCTCGCCGCCGCGCTCGATTCGCTGTTGCAGTTTTTGCTGTAGTCGATCCTGCGCCGGACCTTCCGCATCGCGAATTTCTTTCGGCAAGAACCGGAAACAACAGACCGCCGTTTCCACTTGGCCTAAGCGCTGAAAGTCATTAAATTCGTCGATGCGGCCCGCGAGATAGTTTGTGAGCTCGATGTGCTGCTCGACCGTGCATGCATACCCTCGTGTGCCCATGAATTTGAGGGCCATCCAGAGCTTCAGGGAATTGAAGCGGCGCGTGCCCATCTGACCATAGCGAAAGAAATCGAACTCGACATCGGCGCCGCCTCGGTCTTCGCTCAAATACTCGGGCGTGATGTCAAACGCGTCGCGCAACACACGCCCACCGTCGCGGACCAGCGTCGCGCCGCAAGCAAACGGAACGAACATCCACTTGTGCGGATCGAAAGTTACGGAGTCAGCGTGCTCGATTCCTTTTAGCTTTGCTTTATGTCTGTCGGAAAACGCCAGCGCACCGCCATAAGCAGCATCGACGTGGAACCAGGAATCGTTTTCGCTTGCGATAGCTGCGAGTTCATCGAGCGGATCGATCACGCCCGTTGATGTCGCACCGGCGACGCCGACGATACAACAAGGTATGCGGCCAGCTTTACGGTCGGCTTCAATCTCCGCGCGTAGCGCGTCGGCTTGAATATGAAAGCGATCATCGGTGGGAATCTTGCGCAGGCTTTCCCGGCCGAGCCCGAGAATGTCAGCGCTCTTCTCGACCGAATAATGGCATTGTTCCGAGGCGTAAATCACGAGATCGCCGGGAACCGACCGCATGCCCGCACTGATTATTCGTGCGTGAGCGTTGTCGCGCGCGCATTTCAACGCGATCAAGTTTGCTTCAGACCCACCACTCGCCAGCGTGCCGAAACTCAGGGACCCATAACCAATCAATTGACAGAGCCAGCGAATGACGCGCGCCTCGATGATCGCCGATGTTGGACCGTTGCGCCAAGCGCCCGCGTTTTGATTCAGGGCGGAGCAAAGGGTGTCGGCCCAGACGCCGATCGGCAACGGCGTCGGATTGAACTGGCCATAGTAGCGCGGGCTCGGAACCTGCATCGCGTGGGGCGCAATGTCACGCGTAAACCGATCGAGAATCGCCTCAACGCTGATGCCGTCTTCCGGCAACGGCTCGTCAAAGAGTCTTTCGAGATCGGCAGGCGTTGCTTCGGAGGTGACGCGCCTCTCGTCCAGGCCTTTCACATAATCGACGATAATTTTCGTGACGGCCTGACCCAGGCGCTCGTGTAGTTGGCTCAGATCCTTGCTCATGGTTTGTTAGATTTTCCGCGTTCGCGAGGCTTAGAATCTCACGCCAAGGCGCAAGGGTGCAAAGACTCGGCGCCAGTAGGCAAGCCGCCTGCGCTCCCAGCCTTTGCGTGCTTTGTGCCTTTGCGGGAAACTCTCTTTGCAACAGTATGGAGGCAAAGAAATCACCAGTGAACGAATTTCGGGACGCGCTGGAAACCCGTGGCGCGCGCTACGAGATTGAACTCACCGAAATCGAAATCGCGCGACTATGCAAATACTATCAACTGCTGCTCGAATGGAACCCGCGCGCGCATTTGGTCGCGCCTTGTTCACCGGGTGAATTTGCGACTCGCCACGTGCTGGAATCCTTGCTGCTGTTGCCGCATCTGCCGCCAAAGGTGCGTGTAGCCGATGTGGGCTCAGGCGCGGGCCTGCCGATCATTCCGGTTCTGATCGCGCGGCCCGACGTTCACGCGACTCTAATTGAATCCTCCAAAAAGAAAGCTGTCTTTCTACGCGAGGCTCTGAACCTGACCCAAACATCCGATCAGGCAACCGTACTCGCCGAACGATTCGAAAATGTCCCACCCATGGTTGATTGTGTTACCTGCCGGGCTCTCGATCGTTTCGCCACGCTGCTGCCCAGGTTGATCCGATGGTCGCCGCAACCAAATCGATTGTTGCTCTTCGGGGGCGAAGAGCTGCGCAAACAGATTGAGCGCCTCCAACTGGAATTCCAGACGCTAAAGATTCCGGATTCCCAACGGCGGTTCCTGTTCGTGATCGAGTCAGAACCGCCTGCGGTAGCGGGCGGTTGATCTATGATATTGACCAGTTTCTGTCGATTAAACTAAAACCGCCCGCTACCGTAGGCGGTTCTGACTTACTCTTGCCGGTGAACCACAATCTCTGTTTGCGTTGGCGTGTCGGGTTGATAAACCGCAACCGTAGTCTCGTAGTCAGAGCTGCCCCAAACCACAATTGAGGCGTACGGACCAGACTTCGCATTCGCGCCTTCTCTGGCAAAATTGAAGATCGTTCGCGTGACCCTCGACGCAAGACTCGCTCGGATTGTGCGCGTGGGAAAATCAACCAGGCCATTCTGATTCGTCTTCTGCATTTCTTCGTGGCCTTCGGATTCGAGCAGATAGTGTTGCCAGTGTTCGGTGACGCGGATGTCTGGCACGCCCAGCACGCGGGTCTCATCAACCACATTCAGACGCCAGCGCGGGACGATCGTGGTTTTGAATGGATAGAGGAAAAGGGCGAGGAGCAGGACCGCGGCGCCGGCGAATAGCACTCGCCAGCGCCTCGGCAATTCAGCGATCTTACCGAACAACGTCAATGCCGATGAGCTGCTGTCCTGAGATCACGAATTCTGCCGGCGGCAGTTCCATCTCGTAGATCGGAGAAAGCGCCATTGGTGTGTAACCGCCCGAAGTCCTGTCGCTGTTGAGCGTGGCCACCATCGACGGCGGCAGATTCGGCAATTCGTTTGTACCGATAACGGCGCCCGGTGTGATACGGAAAAGTTTTACGTAAAGACGATCACCCTTCTTAACTTTGTTGATGGCGCTAACCAGTTGGCCCAGATCGCGGGGAACAAAAACCTTCGCGGATGAGCCTTCCTGGAGGGCCCCGCCGTCCCCAACAAAGATCAGCAGTTGGCCCGTCGGCAGGTCCGACGGAATTTGAATGGGAATTCTCTGGACAAACTGCTTACCGGATTCCGTTCTGACATAGGCCTGAATCTCGACATTCTCGCCACGCCGAACTTCAGTTCTGTCGAGCGAGATGCGCTCGAGCGCGGCCGTGTATTTCGTATCGGTCGAGGCCACATCAAGCGTGACGCCGCTTATCTCCACGTCGTCGAACCCGCTGCCCAGCAACGAAGCAGCCGGCACGGCAACGGACGCTGAAGCCAACATCGCCGAGTTGCCGGCGGAAAAGCGTCGATCCACGGTTACAGACTGCTGGCCTTTTACCTTGATCTCACCCTTAATAGTGATCGTTGACTCTCCCAGCGCCCGCTCGCTGGAAGTGATCGTGTTGAAGATGGTGATGTTCAGCAGCAACGGCGTCAGAAAAGAATCGTTCGCGATTTCGTAAGAATAGGTCTCGGTGCGATCGCGGCTGGTGTGCAGATTAATCTTTACCGGAATCATCTTTGGGGCCACGCTGAGCTGGCCGTAAACACCCGTCGCGCGATCCTGCGAAATTGAACCGACCATCTGACCAGGCACCGCGAGCTTGAACGAGTTATTGACGTTGGAAATCACCGTCACGACCGACGCCTCGGTCATCGGCATGTCTGACGATCCCAGACTCAAGAACGGGTGCCCGAACGCATAGATGCGATCACCGTCGCGGAACGTAACCGTACCAGAGGCCGCAATCGAGTAGTCGCCTCGGACAAGCTGGACGCTGACTGACGTTCCCGGAAGTAGAGTCTTCTCTGTTACCGGAGCCAGTGGCGTGATGGCCGCGGCACCGCCGACGCCAGAGACAGGCAACAACCCGTTGGCCATCAGTGGTGTTGAAAACAGAGACAGCGTTTCCTGGCTAATGCCGCCGAATACGACCGGCGTCGCTATGGGCGTCATCTGCTGGCCCATCAATGCAACCAGCGGCGAGCCCGCCGCCACTGGTGCGATCAGCGGCACACCGGTTACCGCCGGCCTGGGCAGAGTTGGCTTCCATTCGGTAGCCGCCAGTTGCGCAAATGAAACCGGGCGTGGTTCTTTCGATTTCTGTGTCTCGCTACCAGTTCCCTTCTCAAAGATGTCGAGCATCTCTTTGATCGGAGTGATCCCGGCAATCGGTTCTCTGGAGAACGGAAAACTAAAAGCGATCGCGCCCACGAGCCGACCGTCGATGTAAACCGGCGAGCCCGACATGCCGGCGAATACCCCCGTCTTTTCGACGTTTGAGCCACTCAAGCGAGCGATGATGGCCGATTGATGCGGTCCCGGAAAGCCCGGCAAGACGCCGAGAATCTCCACGCCAAACTCCTGCGTCTCGCTCCCCGCAAACACGGTGCGCGCAATGCCTTTCATGCCCGGGCGCACCTCATCCAACTGAAACAAACGCGCGTCGTTTGCGCTCTTGCTGGGACCGCGGGCGTCCCGCCCGCCGTTAGCCTCTGCCTTCGGCTGCGCCTTAGCAGAACTGGTTGGAATCCAGATCGCGAGCGCGATCGCCAGGGCCATTGCGAATCTTTTCATCAACTCTCCCCTGGGAGCTCGGACATCCTGTCCGCCTGCTCCACCTGCATGACTATAGCTGTCGCCGTGAAATCCGGTCAAGCCGTTTCCTTCCGCCGCCACGCTAAGATGCATGAACCATCAAGATCGTTTCACCTTGCTCGGAATTCTGGCGATTGACTTGGCTCTGATCTTTCAAGTTTGTGTCGCGGTCCCGTTCTGTTTACTCTTTCCACGCAAATTGGTCCAGCGAACGTAGACCAGGTAGAACACGATAGCGATATTGACGATCAATACTGTGGCGCGGACCACGGTTGCGTGTTTGGCAAGCTCATACATTTCAATTGGCACGTAAATGCTGCCTGAGATAATGGCGAACCACTCGGCCCAGGCCTTCAGATACCACAGGCCGTAAGCTTCCAGGAGGCGCACAGCGGAATACAAGAAAGCCATTGAGGCGAGAAATCGAATGCGCGAGCTGCTTGCGCGCCTGGCGGCCTCGATAAAAATGCGCGGATAATGATGCGCGGGATTCAGATGAGAATGTCGCACCCACTCTTCGGCAGTTGACTGAAGATCGCGGTGCACGAAGTGAAGCAGGCCAAAGCCGGCGAGCAAAACCACTAAGCCTTTCAAAGCTTCGAAGACCGCGATCGAGCGCACTCCACCGACTTGATGAGCGCCGGCTGCAGCGACTGGGGCTTTATTGGCTGTCAATTTCAGGGTCTCACAAAGGCAACGGTGCTTTTGTTTACTTTGAATAGCCCGTGTGCCATTAGGCCAACTCAACCAAGTCGCCCAGAACCACATGTCCGGTCTGAACAACGCCGGCATAGACTCCGAGATTCTGTTCCGCGTCTCTCACAATCGAACGCAAGACTGAAGCGTCCTTCGGTAGATCACCCTGCGCGTGCGTGGTCATACCGCAGCGCACGGTCGGTATCTCACATTTCAGCTCGACGTTTCCGATGCAAAGCCTCCGGCCACTCCAGCCGGCTTCAAGCAATCCCTCGATACCAGCTTCTGTTTCAATCAGGAAGTTTGGCCGAAAACGACGTACGTCCCAGACGGCAGTCGGATTGAATCGACGCATTGTTTCCAATGATGCAGTGGTGAGCAGATGAATCGGAAAAGCGTCGAAGTACGTTCCCAACGGGGAAGTGAATTCCAAAACTTCCCGCGGCAGTTGCAAAAGATCGGGCAGCGGCTCAGCCGGATCGCGGCTGAACATCTCGCGCACCTGCGCGTCCATCTTTGGCAAACGCATCATGCGCGGAAGTTGATCGCGCACGACTTTGAAGCGACTCAAACGGCTCATCACTGACGCGCGGCGGTAGTGAGCCTTGTTGGTTGCAGGTTGAAGCGGCCAAAGCGAAACCACCTTTCCGAACGCCGCTGAGAGGCGTTCGTTCACATTTTCATCATCGCTGCGAACGAGCGCGCCGTCGTCGCAGGTGATATCAACCTGCGGAATCTTCCCGTCAAATGGTTCCTCGCGATACCGCGCGGCACACTGCATTAACAACGGAATTCGCTTGCCGTTAGTAATCTCGCCGGTCTTCTCATCGCGCAGCGCCCAGCCGCGATCGCCGGGTAGACCAAGCGATCCGACCGTGCAGCGGTCCAGCCTTTCACCGCTCATCGATTTGATTGGATACCGCCAGATTTGTTGAATTGTTCCTACGATCAATAGGATCTCACTGCCCCAACGGGGCTTCGTCCTCCAGCGTGAAGACGTATCCAACAACCGCAACGCGGTTGCATCTGTTTTTGAGCTGTGCCGGACGCAACCCTTTCAGGGTTGATAATGTCTATCTCCTCCTCGTACCAGGGTAGCCGAAACGGCAACCGTGGGCTGAAGGGCGCAACCGCGTCGCGGTTAACAACTCCGCAGATCCAAAGGTGGGTCCGCGGCGCTTGCCACCGCGCCCCAAAAAGACTGGGTACAGTTAATTCCAAGTCTACGGTACATGAGCGAAGTTTTCTTCCAAAATCCTTTGCATCGTTCGCAGGAGTAGATCAGCATCATTCAACGAAAAAGGCATCGGCGGCCGGATCTTGATCGCGTTATGAAATGACCCATCAGTTCCGAGCAGGATACCAAGCTCGCGCATGCGATTCACGATGAAGTCAGCTTCTTCTGTCGCCGGCTCGAGCGTCTCGCGGTCGCGCACCAACTCGACGCCAAGAAACAGACCAGAGCCGCGCACATCGCCGATAATTGAATAGCGAGCCATGAGTTTTCGCAAGCCCTCCAGCAAGTGATTACCAACTTGCAGCGCGTGGGATTGCAAATCTTCTTCGAGAACGACATCAAGCACAGCGAGCCCAATGGCGCATGAGACCGTATTACCGCCGAATGTACTGAAGAATTCCATCCCATTGTCGAACGACGCGGCGATTTCATGGGTTGTGATCACCGCGCCGATAGGGTGACCGTTGCCGATTGGCTTGCCCAGCACGACGATGTCGGGCACCACGCCGTACGTTTCAAACGCCCAGAAGTGAGTGCCAATTCGTCCGTATCCCGTTTGCACTTCATCGGCAATGCAGACGCCACCCGCGGCGCGCACCGCGGCGTACACCTCAGCGAGATAGCCTTCAGGAAAGACGATCTGTCCGGCGACGCTGGGAAAGGATTCTGCTATGAAGCCTGCCAGACTAATGCCGCTTTCGCGCAACGCTCCGATGATCTCGACAATGTGCTGTGAATATCTTTCTGCCGCTTTTGCATCGTCCTGCCGGTACAGGCCGCGATACAGATCCGGGATCGGCGCGGTGTGAACCCAGGACGGCGCGCCCGCCCCGCCGGGTCCATCGTGCTTGTAAGGACTGATGTCTATCATCGTCGTGGTGTTTCCGTGGTACGCATGCTCCAGCACGATCATGTCGCGCTTTCCGGTATGCGCACGCGCGAGGCGCAGCGCCAGCTCATTCGCCTCGCTGCCGGAGTTGACGAAAAAGCAGACACTGAGCGGATTAGGCAGCGTCGCGCACAACTTTTCGGCATATCGATTGATCAGATCATGCAGATAGCGCGTGTTGGTATTCAGCAACGCCATCTGATCTTGGCCCGCTTTCACCACCCGCGGATGGCAGTGGCCGACGTGCGGCACGTTGTTGTAAGCATCAAGATACTGGCGACCTTCTTCGTCGTAGAGATATTGCATCGATCCGCGCTCAATCTTCACCGGGACCTTGTAAGCGAGACTGACGTTCTTGCCGATCCATCTACGTCGTTCGGCGAGCGTCTCGGTTCTGGTCCTGGTAACGTCTACCGGAACCGCGAGCGGTAGCGAGCGGGTAGTAGTGGCGCGTTGCAAAAAAGATTTGGATACGACCCGCTCGCTACCGCTCGCGGTTCCGTAACTCGACGACAAACCACATAGGTCGCGAAAAGCCTCTGCTGCAAAGCGAGGATCGAGCGCCATCAGCTTCGGCAGAGTATTGCGGATTGAACGTTGGCTGATAGATAGATAGTCATCATCGGGCCGTTGCGGTTGTTGCTGCGCGGCCAGGCAGACACTCATGCACAGACGCAAACAGACCAGGCCAAACAGCGCGTCGATCTCAGCCTCGGTGATCGGATATTCGGCGTGATAACCCTCAACAATCTGCGCCGCTGCCGCGAGTGGATCGGGCTTCTCAAGCATTGCATAGGCAATCGCGACTGCCAGATCGCCGACGGTGAAGCTATAGACCATGTCGCCAAAGTCGATTAATCCTGTGACGCGCTGATGGCCATCGCTACCACCAACCAGAATGTTGTAATCGTTCGCATCGTTGTGAATAACGCTGGTGCCCAGCTTTGACAGCGACGGCGCCAAGTTGTGCTCAAAGTCGGAAGCGAACTTGTAAATCAGGTCTCGCAGTCCTGCCTCCGCAATCAGCGCTCCGTATTCATGAATCACGTTCTGGCCACTGACAAGATCCCAGTGAAAGTTACGATGAACGGCGGCGTGATCGAATGTCGCCAGGGCGCGGTCCAACTGTCCGATTTTGCGACCAAGGTCGCACAATAGCTCAGGGGAATGCGGATGCACTTCTGCGACCGGAACTCCTGGCAAGTACGTAAGCATTCGCACGAAATTCTGCAAGCCTGTCGGCGATTCAACTGTCGCAATCGTTTCGCCGGAAAGACCAGGCACCACTCGAGGGCACAGTGAGATCTGCTGCGCAATATGGGTCAATGCCGCGTGCTGCGCATCGAGCAGGGCGCGGTCTTCGAGCGCATTGGCGATCTTAAGCACGAACTTTTCACCCGACTCGGTTTCCAGGAGAAAGTTCTGATCGCGCTCACTGGGCAGCGGCGTAGCCTTCCCGCGAATGCCGTAGAGTTTCTTCGCCAGCAATGCTGCCGCTTTTGTCTCGAAACGAGGTGTGTGCTCGAGTAGTAACATTCAGACTATCGTCGTTCACCTTCAGAGGGCGACAGAAGATCGGAAGACTGATATCATGCGCGCCTGCTTTTTTTCATTGAAGATTCTCTTTGAAACGCCAAAAGTAAAGGAGTCCACCACAATGTTCAAGACGTTTCGTGCGTCTCGCCTTTTTTCCGCCCTTTGTCTGCTGTCAGTTTTCGGTGCGATCGCGAGCTCAGTCAATGCCCAGCGTCGGCAGACTGCATCAGCTCCAGCCGCGTCGCAGCGAGAGGCCGATCCTCTGAAAGCGCTGCAATGGCGCCAGATTGGTCCGTATCGCGGCGGGCGCTCGACGGCCGTTGCGGGGGTCGCGTCACAGCCGATGGTTTTCTATTTTGGTGGCACCGGCGGCGGCGTTTGGAAGACCAGTGACGGTGGCATTAACTGGGAGCCGGTCAGCGATGGCTCGGTTTTTGGCACCGGCTCGGTTGGCGCGATTGGTCTCTCGGACTCTGATCCAAACACGATTTACGTCGGCATGGGCGAGTCGCCGATCCGCGGCAACGTCTCGCACGGCGATGGAGTATACAAGTCGACCGACGCGGGCAAGACCTGGAAACACATAGGCCTCGAAGATACGCGACAGATCTCGCGCATTCGCGTCCATCCGAAGAATCCGGATATCGTTTACGTCGCTGCGCAGGGCCACGTGTGGGCGCCAAACGAACAGCGCGGAGTGTTTCGTTCGAAGGATGGCGGCAAGACGTGGGAAAAAGTTCTTTATCGCAGCGACAAAGCGGGCGCGTGCGATCTGATTATTGATCCCACCAATCCGAATAACATTTACGCGGGTTTCTGGGAAGTCTATCGCAAACCGTGGACACTCGAGAGCGGCGGACCGGGCAGCGGCATCTTCAAATCAACCGACGGTGGCGACACGTGGACGGAGATCACCCGCAATCAGGGATTGCCGAAGGGAACGATTGGAATCGTCGGCATCACTGTCTCGCCGGCTAATCCGGATCGTCTTTGGGCGATCGTCGAAGCGGAAGACGGAGGCGTCTTTCGTTCGGACAATGGTGGCAAGACGTGGACGAAGAGTAATGAACAGCGGAATCTGCGCCAGCGCGCGTGGTACTACTCGCGCATATATGCCGATCCCAAAAATCCCGACACGGTTTATGTGCTGAACACGGGTTTCTATAAATCAAACGATGGCGGCCGCACCTTCAGTGGCATCGGTGTGCCGCACGGCGACAATCACGATCTCTGGATCGCGCCCGACGATCCGAACCGGATGATCAATAGTAATGACGGCGGCGCCAATGTTTCTTTCAACGGTGGGCGAAGTTGGAGCGAGCAGGATCAGCCGACGGCGCAGTTCTACCGGGTCGCGCTCGACAATGATTTTCCCTATCACGTTTATGGCGCGCAGCAGGACAACTCGACGGTGCGCATTGCCAGCCGCACCACCGGATTTGGTATCACGCGCGAAGACTGGTTCGACGTGGGTGGCGGCGAGTCGGGCTGGATTGCGCCGTCGCCAAGAGATTCCGAGATCATTTTTGCCGGCTCGTACGACGGCTTGATCACGCGTTACAATCATCACACGGACCAACTGCGCGACGTTAATCCTTACCCAAACAATCCGATGGGTGCGGGCGCCGATGTAATAAAGTATCGCTTCCAATGGAACTTCCCAATCGTGTTCTCACCGCATGATCCAAATTCGCTCTACGCTGGGGCCAACGTGCTTTTCAAATCCACGAATGAAGGACAGAGCTGGGAAGTAATCAGCCCTGACCTGACGCGCAACGACAAGTCGAAGCAAGCTTCTTCGGGTGGCCCAATTACGAAAGACAACACAAGCATCGAGTATTACGACACAATTTTCACGGTGATGGAATCACCTGTACAGGCCGGTACGATCTGGAGCGGTTCTGATGATGGCCTCGTCTACCTTACGCGCGACGGCGGGAAGAACTGGTCGAACGTTACGCCACCGAAGGGAATTATGCCCGAATGGATTCAGATCAATTCGCTCGAGGCTTCGCCGTACGATCCGGCCACTGCCTATGTCGCCGCAACCATGTACAAGTTTGACGACTACAAACCATATCTCTACAGGACCAACGACTATGGCAAGACCTGGACGAAGATCACCAACGGCATTCCCGACGGAGCCTTTACGCGCGTGATTCGCGAAGATCCGAACAAACGCGGCCTGCTTTACGCGGGCACTGAAACGGGCATGTACGTTTCGTTTGATAGCGGCGCAAACTGGCAATCGCTGCAACTCAATCTGCCGGTCGTGCCCATTACGGATCTGGCGATTCACAAACGAGAGAAAGAGCTGGTGGCAGCAACCCAGGGACGATCGTTCTGGATTCTTGATGAGCTGCCGCTGCTGCACCAAATGATGGATGCCGGCGGATTGAAGAGCGTCGCAGACACGCATCTTTTCAAACCGAAAGACGCTTACCGCATGCCCGGGGGCGGCGGGTTCACGCTGCCACCGACAGCAACCGTTGGCGCCAATCCCCCGAACGGCGCTGTCGTTTACTACTCGCTGAAGGCAAAGCCAACAACTGATCTGGTGCTCGACTTCCTTGACGCGAGCGGCAAGTCGCTTCGCAAGTTCACCGCCAGACTGCCCAGGACTGCTGTAGCACAAGGGCAAGTGCCTGGAGAGCAACCGCAGGCGCCCGCAGGAGAGGAAGGTGGATTCTTTGGGGGCGGCGGACCCGCACGCGTGACGACTGACGTTGGTCTGAATCGTTTTGTCTGGGACCTGCGGTATGCGGACGCCGTGCGCTTTCCCGGAATGATCCTCTGGGCCGGAGAAACACGAGGGCCGCGCATCACGCCCGGGAATTATCAAGTGAAGTTGTCGGTAGACGGCAAGACGATGTCTGAGACCTTTGAAGTGAAATCCGATCCACGTTTGCAAACCACTGCGGCCGATTACTCGAAGCAACTGGACCTCGCGCTGAAGATTCGTGACAAGCTGAATGAAACGCACAATGCGATCATCCAGATTCGCGACGTGCGCAAGCAGGTCGAAGATCTTTTGAGACGACTTAGAGGCGAACCGAACTTCAAGGTAATCAATGACGCAGGAACTGCGCTGAACAAGAACCTGACGAGCATCGAGGAGGCGCTGTATCAGACAAAGAACCAGAGCAGTCAGGATCCCTTGAACTTCCCGATTCGCCTCAACAACAAACTCGCGGCGCTGGCCGGTGTCGTCTCGCGCTCTGACACGCCACCGAACGATCAGTCGTACGCAGTGTATAGCGAGCTGGTCGGGCAGATTGACGCGCAACTGCAAAAGTTGTCGCAAGTAATGAAGACCGAAGTGCCCGCATTCAATCAGTTAGTGCGCGATCAGAATATTCCGGCGGTGACGGTGAAGCCCCCGGCTAGTGAATCCGCGCCGCAATAAAGAGGCAGTCCGCGAAGCGGATGAGGTCAACAAATGACGAACGCAACCAACGATGAGTTTCCGTCGCGTAGCGACGGCTGAGTTTAGGCAGGTCTTTCAAGGCCTGCGTAAGGCCACCAGTGTGGTACACGTCGTCGCGTAGCGACGAGTGCTTTCACCTAGGCCGTCACCCTCAATGTAGCAATGAGCTTGCGTTCGGTCCGGGGTAGGCGGTCGATCATCTCAAAGAGTCGCTTGGACGCCCTCCCTTACGGTCGGGCTATTGCACCAAAGAAAGACGCCAGTTCGCTTTGAAAGATTGCGCGGGTCGCAAATGCCGCGGAGGCTTGACTGCTACCGGTCTAAACCTCCGCGTCTCCGCCTAAACACACTATGGATTCATCCAAGTGTCCGCTTCAACCACAACCTTCGTGGTGTACTCCTTGCCGCCGACGGACAGTTTCACGATGTAGATTCCCGGCTCGAGCGGTAGCCCGATATTGAACAGGCCGCCGAAGCCGCCGCCACCACCGCCCCCGCCACCGCCACCACCACCAAATCCTGGTGGCAAGTTTGCGGGACGTGGCGGAGGATCGCCGCGCAGGTTCCATTGCACGCGGTTGATCCCAGCGTCCTTGGTTCCGGTCATGTTCCGCACGACTTTGCCTGTGTAATCCGAGACCGTGATCTTCACATCACCGGACGGCGCTGACTTCAAGTAGTAGCTGATCGCAGTTCCCGGCGGTGGGTTATTACCGCGAAACACTTTTGCGCCAGTGGCTGCGCGAGAGTATCTAGGGTCAGTCAACCATTGCGTACCGGGCCGCGTGTCAAACAGGAAAGTGTCCGAGTCTGTCACCTTGCTCGAAAGCTGCTGCAACGGCGTAATGTCGTCCAGAATGTAAATGCCCCGGCCATGCGTACCGGCGATGAGATCGTTATCGCGCGGATGAATCAAAATGTCATCAATTCGAATGGTCGGCAGGCCTGACATAAACCTTTTCCACTCCGCTCCGCCGTTCAGCGAAATGAAAACTCCATACTCGGTGCCCGCATAAAGCAGATCCTTGTTCCGTGGATCCTCGCGAATGACGTTCACGTTGCCGGACGCCGGCAGGTTGCCGACAATCGAGGTCCATGTCGCTCCATAGTCTCGGGTGACAAAAGCATAGGGCTTCAGATCGTCAAAGCGATGGCCATCAACCGCGAGATAGTGGATGTTGCCGTCGTCGGTGCCGACCCATAACACACCCGGCAGCTTGGGCGACTCGGCAACGGTCACGATATAGCTGAAGCTGGTATATCCGTCGTTTTTCGAAGCCATCGGATCCTTGCCCGCCACGTCCATGATCTTGAGCGTGTTACGATCGATGTGTTTCGTTAGGTCCGGCGTCGCGGTCCAGGTGTCACCGCGATCAAGTGATTTGAAGAGGCGATCAGCGCCGACGTAGAGAATGCGAGGATTATGCGGCGACAACACCAACGGTGTGTTCCAGTAGAAGCGATACTGCTCGGTCGGCGCCGGCGCGGGAACAACGTTTGAAGTTGTGAACGCTGCCAGGGGGCCAAAACCGCCAAAGCCCTGGGCGGCTGCAACTGCGGCGACGTCCGGTGCGCAGATCCAGACGGTTCATCGCACCGTTCTGCGATTCGGAATAAACCGTAAAGGGATCCGTCGGATCGGCTTGTGAATAGAAACCGTCGCCACCTCCGGTGCGGAACCAGTCAGCGTTAGTGATACCCGCGGGATTGCGCGTCTGGCTGGGCGCGCCCCACGATCCGTTGTCCTGCAAACCGCCATACACCCAGTAGGGCTTGCGCATGTCGGCTGCAACCGCATAGAACTGCGCCGCCGGAATGGTGTTGACGTACTCCCACGTAGTGCCCTGGTCATAGCTGACGTCCAGGCCGCCGTCGTTGCCGATCATGATGTGATTGCCGTTGTTCGGATCGATCCAGATCGCGTGGTGATCGCTGTGCGGAATGGCCTGCTGTAGCGATTTGAACGTCTTGCCGCCATCGAGTGACTTGCTGAAGTTCAATCCACCGACGAAAACGTTTTCCGCGTTCTTGGGATCGACGCGAATCTGACTGTAATACATCGGACGATTGTTTTCGTTCGCGACCACGTGCCAGGTCTTTCCTTTATCGTCAGAGCGCCAGACACCTGATTTTTTTGCATCGGGCGTGGGCGAAGCCGCTGGACTCGGCGAAGGTGATGGAGTTGGAGTAGGAGTCGGGCTGGCGCCCGGGATAGTTTGCTCTTCGCCACCGGTGCCCGTGCTGGCCCCTACTTCCATCTGCGCGTAAACGACATTCGGGTTCGAGCGCGAGACATCAAGTCCGATGCGCCCGAGTAGCCCTTCAGGTAGTCCATTTCCATCAAGCCGCTTCCAGGTCTTTCCGGCATCAATCGTTTTCCAGATCCCGGATCCCGGACCGCCGCCATTGAACCCCCAGGAAGTTCTGCGGCGCTGATAAGAAGCCGCATAGAGCGTTTTGCTGTCCGACTGATCGATCACCAGGTCAGTGAATCCCGTATCCTCGTCAATGAACTTGCTGTTGTTCCAGGTCTTGCCGCCATCGGTGGTCTTGTAAACGCCGCGCTCTTTGTTCGGCCCAAACAGGTGGCCTAGCACCGCGACGTAAACCGTATTCGCATCTTTCGGATCGATGACGATGCGCGCGATCGTTTGCGAGTTCTCGAGACCCATCCTCGTAAAGGTCTTTCCCGCGTCAGTTGATTTGTAGATCCCGTCGCCGAAGCTGGAACTCTGCCGGTTGTTCGGCTCGCCGGTTCCCACCCAAACGATATCCGGATTGGATTGCGCGACGGCTATGTCGCCAATCGAAGCGGTCGAGTACGTATCGAAGATGGGTTGGAATGTCGTCCCGTTGTTTGTGGTTTTCCAGACACCACCGGTGGCAAAGCCGACATAAAAGACGTACGTATTATTCTCGACGACCGCTATGTCGTCTATTCGCCCGCCCATGCTCGCGGGACCGATGCCTCGCCAGACAAAACGCTTCAAGATTGGATCTTCCGACCAGTTTACGGGAGTCGGGGTTGGAGACGGCGTCGGTGTCGCGCTGGGAGACGGTCTGGGAGTTTGCGCCGGGGTTTGATTCTGGGCGTGAGCCGCTGCGATTCCAATAGCCAGCGCACAGGTCAGCGCCAGGAGCCATACAAACGCGGAGATAGGAGACCTTTCTTTCATCGTAGGGGTCCTTTCAATTCTGTTTTGGTTTGAGCCGCTGGAAAACGGCTGGATATTATCTCGCTTAGGAGCGTCATGCAAGAAATTGCTGATACGTACGAGTTTTTGAATTAGTTTCGCTGTGAGGTCTGCTGTTCGAGATTTCGCCTGCGTTGGTGGTAGCGTTTGTTTTGAATGTCTTCTCTGCGTAACCTCGGCGTTCTCCGCGTCTCCGCGGTGAATAGCCCTGAAATACCCTCACCGCCGAGGCGCAGAGAGCGCAAAGACGGCGCAGAGAAACGAAATGAGGAAACTATCCTGCTTGGTTATTCGCTGGCGGCGCGAGGCCGAAACCCACGCGGCGCGTGTCCTTTCTTGTAAACCATGATCGTGCGGATGAACTCGATCACAGTTTCGCCACGCTGGTTCATTCCAACGGTGCGAAACCGCACGATCCCCATATTCGCGCGTGACCGTGACTCCCGCTTCTCCAGGATTTCGCTCTGGGCATAGATCGTATCACCTTCAAATACCGGCGCGGGCAGCTTTACGGATTCCCAATACCGGCGCGGGCAGCTTTACGGATTCCCAACCAAGGTTGATCGCATTCAGCGAAACGTCGCTTACAGACAATCCGGTCACCAGCGCTAGCGTGAAGGTAGAGTCCACCAGCGGCCGGCCGAATTCTGTGTGCGCCGCATAGTGGCTATCGAAATGAATCGGATTCGTGTTCACCGTCAGCAGCGTGAACCAGATGTTGTCGGCCTGCGTTACGGTCCGCCCCAGCGGATGCTCGTACACGTCACCCACCTCAAAATCCTCAAACACGCGACCTTGCCAACTGAGTTTTGTGGCCATCGGTTTTTCCTCGCCCTAATTTGTCAGCGTACTACCATCAGGGTGCTATGTATTATGCTCTAATAGACTTTTGGATCCGGGGCTTGAATCAGGATATCGGTACCAAACTTGTTTCCCATTAAACCCTGCCCACTAGCAAAAAGAGACTCAAGGCTAGACGCCTCTGGACACGAGCGGAACTAGTCACAAACTCTGACGACTTCATAATTGCCTTCGTCAGAGTGATTCTTACCACCAAGAAAACCTGTCCCTAACATCCAAGGCGCCGATGATGTACATCCCGAGAACAACTATGCTGTACACGGCAAGTCCCAAGTAGGCAATACCGCTGTAGTTAACCGGCACGAAATGGTTGATCCCGTGCCCCAGCCCGCGGGCTAAGCTCCAGCCCACGATCAGCGAGAGAGGAAAACTTCCGAGCAGCCCTGCAATAGGTTCGAAAGTCTCCCCGAAGAGTGACCAGCCTCCCAATAACCCTCGAAGATAGAAGGCCCCAGGGCCGCTCTCCGGATCATCTTGGTAGAAGTTTGCCGCGACCGCGCTGTAAGCCGTCGCCCACGCCAACCCGGTAACCAGGTAGACTGTCCAGCGCGAGTTCAAGCTCGGGACCTTTACTCCGAACAAGCTCACGGACCAGACAAAGAGCCACTCAGCTAAGAACGCAGCCAATATACAGGACACCACAGTGACAAAGATCGATATCCACCACGCTCTCAGTTGGTAGAATGAAGGCAGCCTTTTTCGCGCCTCGGCCTTGCGCTTGAGTTCGGCATCGGCCTTAGCTTCCCGCTCCTGCTGTCGCTTCTGATATTCCGGAGAGTCCAACCAGGAAAGTCGAGACCGTGTTGCTGCCAAGTTTCCCAGGGGAGCATCGGCGGGGAGGCCGGAGGAGAAGGGTGTTTTGAAGGTACGCTGGCTCTGCGTGCCTGGAGTCCCCGGAAGAGAAGGGCCCTTCTTGGCCACACCTACAGTTACCTCTAATTCCTTAATCAACTGCGCAACATCTCGTTTCCAATGCGTGTGGCTGACCTCGATGGCGTTGCGTCTCGTTAACTTCGCCAACGGGCTCGGCAGATCCCGCGTCCGTGGCATGTCAGCGTCATCCACGAGTACCGGAATCACTCTGATGTCGCGCTCCAGTGCGGCCAGGACTTCCATCCGAACGAAGTCGTTTGGGTCATCTACTGCTCGCGAGCGCTTCCCGCCAGTGCCCAGCCAGCGCTTCCCGATGACAGCGATGAATACGCCGCTCGATCTAACCGCCTCATCGATCGCTTGAACGAAATCTTCTCCCGGCCTAATCGCATCGACGTCCATGAAAATGCGATTCGGGCCGAAGTGCGCGCTTAGTTGGTCATACAGCCGACCGGTTGAGCCCTGACTGTCGTCCCGTCGGTAGCAGATAAAGATTTTAGGTTCCACGCTGGGCGAGGGTGATGTTCCACTCATTTCCACAGGTCCCAAGTAATGATTGAAGGTGAGTCACCTGAAATTAGGTTTAACGGCGTTAAGGACCTCCGGTAATTCTCTTCGCTGCCTCGGTAGCAAATGCTTCACATACTGATTCGATAAGCTTAGCAGGAACTTAGCAACCCTTGTAGGCTCTCAGATAAATACCTTGCGATGGGCCGGTGTTTCTCTTTTCTCATTATGCCGTGAACTTTTCCGGTCAGACAAGTAAAAGCTGCGACACTTAAGCCGCAGAACCTGGTACACTACGTCGCAAAGGCAGTCCTACTTCCCTTCCGTCACGATCCAAGTCAGATCGTCAGAGTGAAGCCTCCATCGGGGGTCAGGGTCGTGCCCGTGATGTAACTGGCCTCGTCCGAGCACAGGAAGATAACCGATCTGGCGATCTCCTCGGGGCGTCCTGCGCGTTTCGTGTGAACGCGTTGGTACAGAACCGCGAGCAGTAGCGAGCGGGTATTCCGCATTGAACAGTCCATCGACCCGCTCGCTACTGCTCGCGGTTCTGTACGTGACAAACTAGGACAGCACCTGCCATTGAATTGGCTTGACTCGATCATGCTCACTCCAACCTGAATTCCTGATAACGCTGCGGTGCGTACCGAGTGGCCAGCAAACCGGTTGCTTCCTCGACATTGATGTCCTCGACCAGCACACCTTCCTGCCCATAGGGTAAGTACGCCTGGCACTGGCCCGACGGTGTTATGAGAGTTGTTGCTGATTCCTGAAAGCGCAAAGCATAATTGACACTGGCAAAGTAGATCGTGTTCTCAATGCTGCGCATCATCATCGCCTTCTCGTAGTAAGGCGCATCGTATGGCGCAGGGGCCGCGCCCCACTGCGTCAGACGAACACCTTCTTGATCGCTCCCGGTGTGGTGAGGATGAAAGACTATTTTTGCGCCCCGCACCGCCGCCCATCGCACCGTCTCGGGATAGCGCCAGCCCTCATGGCAAATCACCACTCCAAACTTAGTCCCGCTGATCTCAAAAAGTCGCCGGGTATTTCCGGGAACATAGAACTGATCTTCGGTCGGATCGAGTTGGTTCTTGGTTTGATACCCTTCGATCTCGCCCCGGGCATCAATGACGAAGGCAGCAATCTGCCGACCCGCTGCGGTGAGCCTTTCTGTGCCGAGGATAGCGGCCACCGAATACATTCGCGCCCACTCCGCCACGGCCTGGAGGGCCCGTTCCTGCTGCGTCTGATCCCAGGGCAAGACTTCAAAATCCTGTCCCCGCAGACCCGGGAGGTAGGCTTCCGGGAAACACACGATCTCCGCGCCCTGGGCCGAAGCTTCAGACAGGAGCCGTTTGATCTTGTCCAAGCCCTCATCAAGTGTTGAGGCGATACCAGGCGACGCCAGGCCAATGATCATGGATGACCTCCGATGAGAATCGATTCGACTAAGACAGTTTTGAGCGACTAACGTTTCGGTTCAGCGGCGGCGCCTAATTCTTCGCTCATGCCCATCCGGTGTTACGATCGAATTCACCGGACACGGGCGAGCAGCATCACCAACTCAGCTGCGTGGTGGGCGGCAACGAGCCGCGGAGCGGCGGCATGATTGTAGCCCCGGGTGAGCGAGCGCAGCGAGCGTAACCCGGGGACCAGCGTCTCGCAAAAGATTCTGAGCCCGCTTTAGCGGGCGACAGATATCTTTCCGTAAACAGAAGCGATGACATCATGTCGGTTGACTGTTTGACCCGGTCGCTAATAGTCGGGGTTCTGCATCCAGTAGAACTCAACGACGCCCCGGCGTTCACAAATAATCATGATCAATCATCGGCTCGATCGCCGCAGCACAAGCCCCGCCCAGATACACAATGCTGCCGAGGCAAGCGTGATGAGAATGTATCCGGGTTCAGTGGCGAGATGCCGATTCTCGAAGGCGATTCGCAAAAGATGCGCAATAGTAAGCAGGCCAAAGATCAGGCCAGACGTAATGACATAAGCTTTCATAGAGTCTCTTTAGAAGTACGACGAGAGAATGAATGTGCGCCCAACGTCCGAATTGACCGGACTCGGCGATTAGCAACTGTACAGCGGGCAGTCATCAGCGCGCTCCGGTTGTTCTCGCCTTGTTGCTGAGCAGGAAATTCGTCACCGCTGCGGCGAACTGCTCGGGAATGGTATCCATAGCGTTGTGCTCCTGACCTTCGAACACTACTAAGCTCCGATTCGGTAAGGAGTCTAACAACCCGCTGATTGCTTTCCTGAGTTGCGGCGAAGCAGTTCTGCTGCCGGTGAGCAGCAACGTCGGGACGTTGAGTGTGCTCACTCGCTTCGGATCGAAACGATATTCGCTCAGCGCTCGAATTTCGCGAATCTGCGCGTCAACGCCAGCCACGCGCCCGGGCCATGACGGCCGCGCTTTCATCTGAGCGATCTCGCTCGGCGAGATCATCACGATCTCCCGCAGGAAGGTCACCAGAGCCTGCTCGCGATCGCCTGCCCGAATCATTCTCTCCATCCTGGCAGCAACGGCAGTATGGTCGAGGTCCTGCAAAGGTGGTTCATAGAGAACCAGCTTGGAGATCTTGTCTGTGAGGAACGCGGCTTCCAGAGCACTCACTCCTCCATAGGAGTGGCCCATCACGAACACGGGACTCGGTCGGGCGTTGACAACAGCGGCTACGTCTTCGGCTTCCTTCTGCAAGCTGTAATCGGGGGAATCGCCGCTGGCTCCGTGACCGCGGCGATCCATTGCGCAAACGGTGAAGCGCGATGCAAACAAAGGAAACAACGGTTGCCAGCGACTGCGGTCGCCGGTACCCCCATGAACAATAACGAGGCTGGGCCCCGCGCCCGCGCATTCAACGACGATGCGTGTTCCGTCCTTTGATGCGACGCTGATAATCGACTTCTTTGAAGCATCAGCGGCAGCCTGCGGAAAGGAATTTGTCGCTAACAGAACGCCCCAAAAGATGGATAAGAAAAATCGACTCGCCATAATTTCAGTTCTCACCAGGGCGAAAACGCACAACGCTCCTGTT
>WNGK01001701.1_pt1 | contig 24355 bp, 21 predicted proteins | sample 5400601 | NCBI WGS metagenome assembly WNGK01 (sample SAMN13153376, study PRJNA577476) | soil metagenome | isolation source: 60 cm soil or saprolite under Garry oak tree replicate 1 | place: USA:California | collected 2016-06-15
CCAGCCGCACCTCCTCGCGGCGCAAGAGCTTCCCGATCTGCGCCACCTCATCCTCTCGTCCAACGAGGGCAGTTGGCGGCACAGGGAGCGTGTCAGCACGGCCATCGAGCGTCTTGAGGGGAGGAAAATCGGCAGGCAGCCCAGCAATCACCACCTGATAGAGACGCATCGCTTGCTCGAAATCCTTGAGGCGATGTTCCCCAAGATCACGCAGGCTTACCCCTTCTGCTCCGTCGTGCGCAACCAGATCGCGGGTCGTTTGGGAGAGCAGCACCTGCCCTCCATGAGCGGCGCTCATCATGCGTGCGGCACGGTGGACATCCAGACCCACATACCCTTCGGTCACGCGAGAAGGTTCACCGGTATGCAACCCCATGCGTACATGCACCGCCACACCTTGCGGCCAGGAATAGGCGGCGAGTGCGCGTTGTGCAGCCACAGCAGCAGAGAGCGCATCACTGGCGCGAGCAAAGACAGCAAAAATGGCATCCCCCTGTGTATCGACCTCGTGCCCTCGCTGTCCAAGGATCGCACTTCGCAGCAGTGCACGGCACGAGGCCAACAGCTCGCCGTAGCCATCACCGAGCTGATGAAGCAGTTGTGTTGAACCCTCAATATCCGTAAAAAGGAGCGTGATAGTGCCTGTCGGTAAATCACGCACGCCGCACCTCCTTGCATCTCGCAAGACGTGAATCGCTCACTGAGTGAACCAAATCGTTTAGGACACTCATCTGGACAGGTCTATTGTACCGTAATTTTATGCTGGTGTCCTCCTTTAGGAGGCGCTTCAAAAGGCCACGGCGAAAGCGGCAAGGCGATTCAAGCGGCGCCTAGAGTGGTGGGAAGGACGACTTTTGAATCGCCCTGTCCGCACCCCCCTTCGCTCCTTGACATTTCAATCAACGATAACGTATACTATTTATACCCCTACCAGGGGGGTATGGGTTCATCGAAGTTGAGAAAACCAGGATAAAGGCTATGGCCACGGAAATAAATCGTTCTACAGAAGAAAGAATTGACGTACCTCAAAATCAGGCAGGTGGAGGGAGTCGCGCCGTACTTGAATTGGAAGGAATGACCTGCGCCTCCTGTGCTATGCGCATCGAAAAAGGGCTGAAGAAGGTACCAGGGGTGAAAGACGCAAACGTCAACCTCGCCACCGAGCTGGCTACCGTCACCTACGATGCGGCCCAAACGGGGCTGGAACAGATGGTGCAGAAGGTGGAAGCTGTGGGGTATAAAGCAACCCCACAAATCGCGCCTCAACAGAAACCAGTACAGGAAACGGCCACTAGCCCTATGCCTGAAACGCATGATACACAGGTTTTCAATATCCCACAAGAAGATGAGCAGAGCAAGCGGAAAAAGGCCGAAATCATCCGCAAGCGCAACCTGCTGATTCTGGGTATCGTGCTCACCTTACCTGTTGCAATCCTCAATATGTTCTTCATGAATGCCTTCCCAGGCGAGAACTATCTCTTGCTTGCGCTCACAACGCCTGTCTGGGCAATCGTCGGTTGGGAGTTTCATCGCGGAGCCCTTAAAACGCTGCGTCATGGCAGCGCCAATATGGATACATTGATCTCCGTTGGCTCGACCGCGGCCTACGTAATGAGTGTGATAGCGACGTTCTTTCCGCGTGTTTTTGGAGCTGTAACTTTTTATGATACTGCCGCGCTGATTGTCACCCTGATCTTCCTGGGGAAGTACCTGGAAGCGCGGGCAATGGGGCAGACCAACGAGGCGATCAAGAAATTGATCGGCTTGCAGGCTCGCGTTGCCCATGTGATACGTGCAGGAAAGGAAATCGAGCTTCCCATCGAACAGGTATCCGTTGCTGATGAACTGATCGTGCGTCCCGGGGAAAAGATTCCCGTTGACGGATTTGTGCTATCTGGAAGCTCGTCTGTGGACGAATCGATGATTACGGGCGAAAGCATTCCTGTCGAGAAAATCGAAGGTGACCCGCTGATCGGTGCAACTATCAACCAGCGTGGATTGCTGCGGATGCGTGCAACAAAAGTCGGCGCCGACACTGTATTGGCAAGTATCATTCGTATGGTCGAGCAGGCACAGGGCTCGAAGGCGCCTGTTCAGCGCCTGGCTGACAGCATATCAAGTATATTCGTTCCAGTCGTGCTGGTGATCGCCGCCCTGACCTTTATTGGCTGGGCGATAGTTGGCAATCTGACTATGACATCCGCGCAGGCGGCGGGCGTGATGAGTGCCAGCAATCCCTGGATAGTTGCCATCGTGGCCGCGATCACCGTACTGGTAGTAGCGTGCCCCTGTGCATTAGGGCTTGCCACGCCGACCGCGATCATGGTTGGAACGGGCAAAGGCGCCGAGCAAGGCATACTGATTCGCGGAGGTGAGAGCCTGGAACGCATCCATGCCGTACGTGCACTCCTCCTTGATAAAACGGGTACCATCACCAAAGGTAAGCCCGAATTAACGGATGCCATTGCCCTGGAAGGTATGTCCGTTGATGATATGCTGCGCCTGGTTGCCGAAGCTGAACAGGGTTCGGAACACCCCTTGGCCGCGGCCATAGTCGAAGGGGCAAAAGCGCGTAACCTGCTACTCAACGCCTATCCTGATCGTTTTACAGCCCTTGCGGGGCGCGGCCTGGAAGCAACTGTTGAAGGGTATACGCTGCTCGTTGGTACGCGCCACCTCTTGCAAGAACGCTCCATTGACTTTGATGCTTTCCAGGAACGCCTGGAAGCGCTGGAGCAGCAGGGCAAGACGGCGATGATCGTCGTTATCGATGGCAGGCCTGTGGGAATAGTAGCAGTCGCCGATACGGTCAAAGTGGGCTCAGCTGAAGCAGTCAAGCAGTTGCGCGAGCAAGGATTGAGTGTCTGGATGATTACTGGCGACAACCAGCGTACGGCACAGGCAATTGCGGCTCAGGTTGGTATACCTGCCGAGCATGTCCTGGCGGAGGTATTGCCGGAAGACAAAGCGAACCAGGTTAAACGCCTGCAAGCTCAAGGCCTGGTTGTGGCCTTTGCTGGCGATGGCATCAATGATGCGCCTGCCCTGGTGCAAGCTGATGCTGGCATCGCCATGGGCACAGGAACAGATATAGCGATGGAGGCGGCGGATATCACCCTGGTTAAAGGGAATCTGAAGAGCGTAGCGACAGCGCTCGCGCTTTCTCGCGCGACGCTGCGCACCATCAAGCAGAATCTCTTCTGGGCTTTCGCTTACAATGTCGTCTTGATTCCGACCGCTATTCTTTCACCGTTGATCCCATTCTTGCGCGAGAACGCGCCCATCTTCGCGGCCGCCGCGATGGCGCTTTCGTCGGTGACTGTCGTAAGCAATTCGTTGCGGTTGCGGCGCTTCGGCCGTCAAGTCTAAAACTGTTGCATTTGAGTTAAAAATGAGAAAAGGAACATTCCTATGCCAGACGTACAAGATATCACGCTTTCCGTTCCCGATGTCAGTTGCGAACACTGCGTGCATGCCATCAACACATCTCTTGGCAAGCTCGCAGGGGTAGAGCAGGTTGATACGGATATTCCTACAAAGAAAGTACACTTACGCTACCATCCTGACCAGGTCTCTTTACAGCAGATTGAGACTGCCTTAGATGATGTGGGCTATACGGTGGCGAAATAGCTGCGCTATAGCCAAGGAGGATATGGAGAGCTGCTGTTATATCAAATGGTGGCTCTCTTTTTGGGTTTTCCTTACGGTTTCGGCGGTGTTGGTTTCGGTGGTGGCGGCGGATTGATCGGAACAGGTGGATGTGCCACAGGACAGTTAGAAGCATGAGTTCCGTCGCTACGTCCACAACCTGGACAGATGCCAGAGATATCTGTACCTGTTTGTGTTTCTAAAAGTGAGGCTCTTCCCCATATGAAGTTTGCCCGCTTGCTGCCTCTGAATTGCATGATCATGCTACATTGTTCCACTTCTCACCCAGCTTCTTCTGCCATCAAACTTCCCATCTCTTTTCCCTTTTCAAGACGCTTGATACACGTCCCTTGATGTTCTCATGGCCCGCTTCAATGTCTGCAAAAACTCGTAGACGGCTGCTTTGTCGGAAGACACGCTTTGCCCCGGGGCGTTGCTTGCTTGCATCAGTTGATCAAGGGCAATAAGGAGTTCATCAGTTGGCATCTCTGAGACTCGCCCATCGCCTCGAATGAGGTATGCACATAGCTCTTGATTCATGGTTGATCTACTTCCAGGAAACAACAAACGGATACTCTCGGTTGAATAGCTGGGGAAGCAGCAATGCTTCCCCATTTGCCCGGCCTTTCTCGTCCGTCATGGAACCTTTCACCAGCTCGTTTCTTGTCGACGGACGGCTTGAACCTAACTCTTGCATCTATAATCTACCAGATCTAACTGAATTGAGACTTTGATGAAGCTAAGATGGAGCTGAGAAAGCAAGTAGTATTTTTTCTCTAATCAAGCCAGCTATAGGGGTAAGCCGGGTCGTCGCAGGATTGGGCGGCCGCCGTCAATTTCAGTGGATGGAATGTATCGACCATCACCGCTAATTCCTCGGTACGCTCGGCGCCAAGGCTCTTTTCGACCGCGCCAGGATGGGGACCATGTGGTATACCTCGCGGGTGCAGCGTGATCGACGAACGTTCGATACCGCGCCGGCTGCCGAAGTTACCATTGACGTAGTACAACATCTCTTCGCTGTCGATATTGCTATGGTTGTACGGGACAGGTATCGAGAGTGGATGGTAGTCCAATTTGCGCGGTACAAACGAGCAGACGACAAAATTCGGTCCCTGGAAAGTCTGGTGCACGGGCGGCGGCTGGTGGACGCGCCCAGTGATCGGCTCGAAGTCAGCAATATTGAAGATCCAGGGGTACTCGCAGCCATCCCAGCCGATGGTATTGATGGGGTGAAAGTCATACCAGTAGCTGGTAATAAGATTACCTACTTTCACGCGCACCTCAAAATCGCCACGCTCGGTATGCGTTTCCAGCTCTTCTGGGCGGCGAATATCGCGCTCACAATAGGGGGAGTGCTCCAACATCTGACCGTTTTTATTGAGATAGCGATGCGGCGGTTCGATTGTGCCATGCGCCTCGATGACTAGAAAGCGGCTATCAGGGCTGTCGTTCCCGATCTTGAAACGAAAGGTTGTGCCGCGAGGGATCACGATATAGTCGCCTTCGTGATAGGGCAGCAGGCCAAAGTTTGTCTCCAGCACCCCCTGTCCATCGTGGACAAAGTACACCTCGTCGCACTCGGCATTGCGAAAGTAGTAATCCATCGCGACAGTAGGCTGCGCTACGGCTAGAGCGACATCATTGTTGAACATGAGCACCTGGCGCCCCAGAACGGCATCTCCACCGCGAGGCAGATTAGCGGTCTTGAGGTGATGGTGACGCTGTACCTCTTCATTCCATTCTTCATACGCGACACGCTTGTATGGCGCTACTCTTTTCACCCGCGTAGGCGGATAATTGTAGTAGATGTTGGCATAGTTACCGGAAAAGCCCTCCGTACCGAAGAGTTCTTCGGTGTAAAGGGTTCCATCTGGTTTACGAAATTGTGTATGTCTTTTCGGGGGTATCTGCCCCAAACGATGATATGCTGGCATATTTGTATCTCTCCTGAAAGGTGCAGGCTAAGCCTCCTCTACTCTGATTTACACGATACGATTCCTCAATACACCAATGCCGTCAATTTCTAGCTCGATCACTTCGCCACGCTGGAACCAGGGATGGATCTCTGTCCCAATCTCTAAGAGACAGCCAGTGCCTACGGTGCCAGAACCAAGGATGTCACCTGCGCGTAAACGCGCGTTGCGCGAGGCCCAGGCGATCATCTGCGGAAAGCTGTAATAGATATCTTTGAAGTTACCGCGTGAAATTTCTTTGCGGTCGACGCGAGCCAGCATCGTCACATCATAACGTTCACTGGCGCCACTGCCGTTGCGACGAGAGGCCAGCTCATCAGGCGTGACAATCCAGGGGCCAAGCGATGTAGCAAAATCCTTCCCCTTCCCCGGCCCAAGATTGAGCACCATATCCTTGCGCTGGAAGTCGCGAGCGCTCCAGTCGTTCATAATCGTGTAGCCCGCGATATAGGTTGCCGCTTCTTCCACAGGAATGTCTTTGCCCTCTCGCCCGATCACGCAGGCAATCTCTAACTCGATGTCCAGTTCGTTGCTACCCACAGGATAGGGCACATCCTGGTTATGACCATAGATTTCACTATTGTTTGTGAAGTAGAAGGTCGGTATTTCGTACCACTCGGGGATCATACCTACTCCGCGCCTGGTACGAGCCGCCTTCACATGCTGCTCAAAAGCATAGAAATCACGCACCGAGGGCGGCTCTGGAATGGGCGAGAGCAGCGTGATTTCGTGAAAAGCGTACGCTTTCCCCGGTACTTCAAGCGCTCTCTGTGCCTTCGCCAGGCCCTCAGGATCACGCAACAGTTCAAGCACGGTGGGATAGTCCAGCGCGATGATATGCTCATCACGCGCGATACCTGCGTGAGTTACGTGGTCAGAGGTTCTGAACGTGACAAGTTTCATTTTACAGATTCCCTCGCAGTTCCTGCTCTCGCTCCAGCGCCTCGAACAGCGCCTTAAAGTTCCCTTCGCCAAAGCCACGGGCGCCTTTTCGTTCAATCACTTCAAAGAAGACCGTTGGACGATTTACCACCGGCTTGGAGAATATCTGTAACAGGTAGCCCTCATCGTCGTGATCTACAAGGATACCAAGTTCCGCCAACTGATTGATATCTTCCGCGATATGACCGACACGATCCAGTACGGTCTCATAGTAATTTTTGGGCGTCTTGAGAAACTCTACGCCGCGCTCCTCCAATCCGCGCACCGTTGTGATGATGTCGTCGGTATTCAAGGCGATATGCTGGACACCGGGGCCGCGATAGAAATCAAGAAACTCTTCAATCTGGGATTTGCGTCTTCCCTGAGCGGGCTCGTTGATGGGGAACTTGATACGCCCGCTGCCGTTCTGCATCACTTTGGACATGAGGGCCGAGTATTCCGTACTGATGGCACGATCATCGAAGTGTATCAGTTGTGTAAAGCCCAGGACCCGCTCATAAAATTCAACCCATTCATTCATTTTGCCCAACTCGACGTTGCCCACCACATGATCGATGGCCGCTAAGCCAGCGGGTCGTGCGCGACGCGGCACATTCGTTTCACTGGCTCGATAGCCCGGTAGAAACGCGCCTTTATAGTCCTGGCGCTCTACGAAGGTTATGACGGTATCACCATAAATAGCAATAGTAGCTGTTTTCGCAGTGCCATAGTCGTCCCGGTGAGCAGCCGGTTCCACAAGACCTTTCGCGCCACGCTTTGTCGCTTCGCCGTATGCCCGCTCGGCATCCTCCACGCGCAAGGCAATCGTTTTTACGCCATCACCGTGCAGCTTCACATGTTCGGCAATCTCACCTTCAGGGCCAAGTGGTGATGTCACAACCAGGCGCACATTGCCTTGCTCCAGGGCATAGCTCGTGCGATCGCGCACCCCCGTTTCCAGGCCCGCATAGGCGATGGGCGTAAAACCCCAGGCATTGCTATAATAGTATGCCGCTTGTTTGGCATTCCCCACATAAAATTCTAAATAATCGAAATTCTGAATGGGCATGAAATCCTTTTCAGACATAGTTGCTCTCCCCTTATCGTTTGCCCGGGCATGATTTTCTACTGTCATCTATCCAACACAAATGTTGAACGCCATTGAATATGCAGGAGTTGAGGAAGAAGTAGCGACCAGGAAGGCACGCCGGGAGATCATCAGTGAGGCATTACCTTCTCCAACAGTGCCGGCAAACATTCTCCGAAACTCCTTTGTTTCGCATTTGCAACAGAGCAAGAACGAGACATCATTACCTGATGTCATTATATGTGACTACGAGTTGGAACCGCAAGTTAACACCAGCACATTGCCAGATTTTAATGATGCAGGCTTGTGATGTTATGCTATGATGAGTGAGGTATGTTCTACCTGCTATAAAAACCCGGACCACTTCAACGTAATAATCGAACAAAAAGGGGCTTTCAATAAGGAGGAATAGTTATGGCCTGGGATCCAAATCAAGGACAACCAAACGACCCAAATTCAGCGTATGGCACTCCATCCAATCCCTATGGTGCACCACCTCCACAGAATCCCTATGGCGCACCGCAAAATCCCTACACGCCGCCAACAGAAAATCCCTATGCGGCACCACCCTATCCCTATTATCAGGGAGAACCAGGTTACGGGCCGCCACAATCAGCACCGCTTCCATTAGGTGAGGCTATCAAGGGTTTGCCCCGGCAGTATATTAAGGTAACAACAAAGCCCGGAGTGATGACTTTTGCTGAAGAGATGGGTAAAGCAAGCTGGGACATCGTATGGGTCCAACTCATTGCCCTTGCTATCATCTCTGCAATATTGAGTTACCTGTATACATTGATATCACCCACCTTCACTATGACCAGTTCTAGTACAATCGACACCGCAACACTGCGTTCTCTTCTTGCTGGATTTTCTCTTATGAGCATCATACTGGTCCCAGTGTTTTTCTTCATTGGACAGGGTATTCTCTATGGACTTGCCAAAGCTTTTGGTGGGCAAGGAAAATTCGTAACGCAGTGTTATACTAACCTGCTGTTTAGTGTACCTATTGGTATTGTTTCAGGCATTGTTAACCTGATACCGATTGCCGGTGCTTTTGTTGCCTTTGCCCTGAGTATCTATTCGATCGTCCTGAACATTTTCTCGCTCATGGCAGTACATCGCCTGAGTGGAGGTAAAGCCACAGCAGTGGTGCTCATTCCGGTAGGTGTAGTGTTGCTGCTTGCTTGCGCACTTGTTATCATTTTCGTCACATTCATTATTGCCGCATTACAACATCATTAGAAGGTAATGATAGACATTCAGGAGACTGATGGTACTTCTTACCCGATCTATTGAAACCCGGACATAGATCAAGCATAATAGAGCCTGGCAAAATGCTCAAACTTCTTTAGGAGAAGACCTAAAAGGGTCATGAGCAAAAAAATGATAGAGAAGAAGGTAACTATTCCGCATGAATATTTCAGGTAGTCAGAAGATTAAGGCACCCCGGCCAGAGGTATTTTCCGCACTGTTGAATCCTGAGATCCTCCAGGAAAGTATTCCCGGCTGCGAAAGTGCTGAGCTGGTAGATATGGCTGGTGGCCAACAGATGAAGTTGAAGATCAGTCCCAATATTCCTGGACTCAAGGGACCTTATAATGTGTATTTGCAGACAGGTGAAGTGGTTGCCCCATCGCGTGTCGTTTTGATTGCTGAACCTAAGAGTTCGATTGGTTCTATCAAAGCCACCTGCGTGGTAGACCTGACAGAGGAGGCCGATGGCCCCACAAACCTGAGTTATAAAGCCCATGCCGAAATGGAAGGCAAAATTGCCTCTACACCCGAGATCATTCTCAAAGGTACGGTGAAAGTGGCTCTCGACCAGTTCTTCAAGAATTTCGAGAAGCATGTTTCCGTTATCAGCGCTTAAATTCAGTTATGCAACCAGAGCATAGGACTTGTCCCTTGCTCTGGTTGCATGAAAAAATGATCTCACACATCTTTCACGTGGACACGCCTCGGACCGAACGCGACCAGTTGTGCTGGTAGTGCACCCACGAGTGGCAAACGCAGGAGAAAGGGAACAAATGGTGGAATGGTCAATGCCTTATCCGATTTGAGCACGCTGGCCAGCACCATTTGTTGGATAATATGCTGAAAACCCTGGACAATCCTCGTTGGCCACTCACGTTTTCTTTGTACCTTTGCCAGTTCGCTTAAACGTACACGGCCTGCTTTGAGATTTTCGCCCAGAATATTCGCCGCCACTACGGCATCTTGAATAGCGTAGTTAATACCAACACCGCCAACGGGCGACATCACATGGGCAGCATCACCGATTAGGAGCAGTCCCGGGCGATACCAACGACGAAGACGGCTTGATTCGACGGAAAGAACAGAGATCTGCTTCCACTCCTTCAAAGTAGCTATGCGATCCGCCCACTCAGGCAGCAGGTCGGCAAATTCTTTGCGCAGTGTCTCCATACCGGCGGCACGGATCTTCTGATAGCCTCCTTTCGGAATAACATAGCCAACTTGCCAGTAATCGGCGCGATTAAGGATTACCAGGATATGACCGGCCGCAAGACACCCTGAAGATTCCTTTGGATCGCCAGCTTTAAGCGGCAAACGAAACCAGAGTACATCCATCGGTGGTGCCGTTTTGACCGGCTCAAAATCGGCTAATTTGCGCACACGAGAAAAGCGTCCATCAGCAGCGACAGTGAGAACGGCTCTCACCTCGTGCCAGCCGTCTAGCCCGCGATACTGCACGCCATGTACGTATCCATCTTCGATAATGAGCTTCTCCACGCGTGCGCCCATCACCAGCCGGAAATTTGGGTAGCGTTTCGCCTCGGCCGTAATGAACTCCAGGAAGTGTACCTGTGGAATCATCGCGATATACGGGAACTTCGTTTTCAGGCGATGGAAATCGGCGAGAGTTACAGTTCCCCCGGCGGTCTGCACCGGTAATGCATCTATTTGCGTGTGTTCGATTGCGAGTAGGCGATCCGCCAGGCCCAATTGGTCCATTATTTCCATTACCGATGGATGAACTGTGTCGCCACGAAAGTCACGGTCAAAATCCATATGCTCTTCAAGCAGTAACACTGGAATACCCTGACGGGCGAGGAGCAGGGCCAATACAGCGCCGGCTGGTCCACTCCCAACAATACAACAGGTAGTTTGTTCCGCTTGATGTGTTTGTGTTGTAAGGTTGTTTTGCATTTGCATATCTCCTGTTTTACATTAACTAACCAAACAATTAATAATAAAGCAAAAAAATTATACGCGCGGTACCAGGCCATTGAGGACTGTATCAACGACAGCATCCACAATTTGTTCCTGCGTGTATCGCAAGGCAGTCGGGTCACCTATGATCTGGCGACGCAATACAAAGGCCATAACACCGCCAAGAAGAATCTGTGAGGTGAGTGCTGGGTCTGCTTGACGCAATTCACCACTCTCCATCTTGGCTGCAAAATAGGAAATCAAGAATCCAAAGACTCGTTGAAATAGGCCTGTTATTATTTCTGCCATCTTCGGGTTATAGACCAGCTCTGGCAGCACTACCCGCAGCAGTCGTACAAATGTTTCCTCTTCGACGATGCCCAGAACTTGCCGAATCATCAAGCGTAGAAACGTATCTGGAGGCATCGCCAATATATCTGGTGGAAGAGAGTTTAGCAGCCTTAAAGGCGAGCGACTCTCGATGATCGCTTTGAACAAAGCCTCCTTGTTCTCAAAGTAATGATAGATCAACCCAGGCGTGATGCCGGCTTCACGAGCAATATCTTTATTTGTCGCCCTGGTATACCCTTTTTGAGAGAAAGCTCGCATCGCTGCGTCGATTATTTGTTCGCGACGATCATCAACAACTTTCGGCGTTCGCGCCATACAATCTGTACCTTAACCTGTTTTCAATTAATTGACTGATTAATCAGAGTATAAACAAATTTGAGATAAAAGTCAAGACGAATGGGTTGGCGATAGTGAAGTCGGCACCAGCCCATTCAAAGCATTTGAGGTTGATCGAAGAAATGGTCTAGGAGACTAAATCAAACTGCGGTACATTCAAAACACGTGCTAAAAGACGGATGTGGTAGGGTTGTGGGTCCTCGCGTCCGTCTTCAAAATGAGCTATGGTGTCGCGTCGGAGGCCTGTCATATCTGCGAGTTGCCCCAGGCTCAAACCTTTACGTTGTCGAAGTAAGCGGAGATTAGGGAGTCCATGACGTTTCATGACTCTCTCTTTTGAGGTATGGTGCTTCATTTGATCTTTTTCCTCTCCTTTGAGGCGTGGCAAAACATATGTATTTCCAGCGGCGCTGCTGGAAATAGTCCCTGATACAAGAACAATCCTCGTACACTCTCCTGAACCCCTCCAGCTACCAAATAAAGCATATCAGATCGATTGACCAATTGTCCAGTGCAATTAGTACTTTTGCGAGGAGCGAAGCGAGAAGGATTCAGTAACATGTGCACATGGTGTTAGCTATTGTGAATGCATTGCACCAGCACGATTTGGCTGATATTGCTGAGAACCAAGCAGGCTCAAGTATGTACCTATGCCACTATCATCAGGTGTGATTGCCAACACATCGCCGGTAAATGGTCCATTAACATCCCCTTGCAGCAGTGTTACTACATCGAACTCGTTCTTGATACCTGCGGGGACGAAATGTGTTAGATGTAACGGCTGCAGCGAGTTCGCAATATTGAGTAATGCATTCTGATTGAAACCATCCCGTTGATCACCTACAATCCAGAATACAATACCATCTTTCTGATAAATCAGTTCGCTGCGCTGGCCGTAGACCCAGACCGGAAACTTGTTGCGAAAGGTCCATTGACCATCTACATAGATAGCCTGAGCAAGACCATCCTGGTCAGTTTTTATTGCCGTTGTAGAGCCATCTTTCGCTACTTGTAGCACGCTCACATCGGGTTTGAGCTTAAATTCACGAATAGCCAGTTTGCCTGTGCCATGCGCTGTTGCACTGTTGCTCGTATAATCAAATTCCATAAAGGGACCATCAGCCCAGCTTTCTTGTGGCTCCTCGTAGAGGTAACTGTCGGTAAGCCGGTAGTTATTCGGCATCGCCTGGGGCCAATAAATGCTCCAGGAATGAAGGCGCTGCTGAGCATCTAGCATGGATATCGTTGGCTGCGTATCGTTATCACTTTGTACTGTCGCTGGAAAAGGAACATGAGAAAGCGTCGAGGGGTATTCATGTACCAGAAGGACACCAACCCTGGCGCCGTGCAACAAAATCGCCACTCCTGAAGCAAATGAAGCTCCAGTTAACATTACCGTTAAAAACACCACGAACATAAAAGCGGCGCCAGCGGAGAGCGTGCGACGTACAGGTATTTCGCTTGCTAGTGAACGAAGAGAAGGGCGGCCCTTTGGAAAGAGGCGGCGCTTCAGCTTAAGGCGACGAAAAACGCGAGCACGAGTTTTCATCTCAAAACCCGGTTCTACCGACTGAAAGCGGGGCTCTTCAGAATCCAATAGCGTCTGCACATAATATGGAGGTATATCCTCTTCATGTAGAACAAAGAGTTCATCCAATTCTTCCGCAAAGGCCATTTCCTCTTCACTAAAATCCGCAGGCAGATCGTGGCCCTGTGCTGAAAGGGTCGAGAAATCACTATCCCATGCGTTGAGTTGGTTCTCAAATTCGCTCATACTCATGTGCGTGCTCCTTGAGCGCCTTACCTAAGCTTTTCCGCGCTCGCCAGAGACGGGTATCGACAGCATGGCGGGTGAGTCCCGTCTTAGCTGCCAGCTCTTCTGTGCTGGCGAACTTAAAGTAACGTTGATAAATCAGGTAGCGATCAAGCTCAGGCAACGTCGCCAAGGCGAGGCGCAATTCTTCGCGCCTCTCACTTTGTTCTAAAAGATTTTCCATACTGGACTCTGGATGGGGGGGAAGAGTTGCCCTGTTATCATTGTCATAGCCTCCCCAGCCAAAGCCTCTGCGCCCCCCACCACTGTCCGATGAAATCCACTGCCGGGTTTCATCCGCCGATTGCAGATTGTAAGCCTGGCGGCGACACAATTGGCGACGCCTATCTAATGCTATATACTTCGCCCGCATTGTCAACCAGGTTCGCAGCGTTCCCCTTACGGGGTCAAACGAGTCAATCTCCTGCCAGACTGCCACGAAGAGGTCGTTGACACACTCTTCCGCATCCTGTGCAACACCTACACCATCTAGAACGACGCGAATAAAATAAAAAATTTCTCGAGAATACCGGGAGATGAGCGTCTCCAAAGCTTCCGGGTCACGTTCATGCAGCCGCTGGGCAAGGTCGTCATCAGACCAGTCCTGTCGCACCATGTTGCTCCTTACAGACCGCGGTATATCCCTCCATCATATTTCAGCGCTGGACACCTCTCCAGCGATTTCACATACAGTATCCAAAATAAAGTGTACTAGCCTGAACTACGGAACCGATATGTAAACGATGATAAAGGAGACACCTGTCGGTAGCGCACTCGCCTACCCCTGACAGATATACGTTCTCTAGAACATAAATCTCTCACTTTATGATGTCCATCATCGGACAAACAAATATATCCCTTTATTGAGTAGGCTTCTAACAATTCTGCTTGAAAGAACGATAAATGTCAAGTACTTTTGTGCGCCTTGCAGAGCTTTTGAACGTCTTTTTGTATCGCCCGATGCGAAGCTTGGGATAATAGCTGCGTTCCATCGCGTGCTATAATAGTGCCAAATTTGATGCTGAGGAGGCATAAGCGCGATGACATTCTCAATTGTGGCTCGTGATCCCCAGGCAGGGGAGTCAGGCATTGCGGTACAATCGAAGTTCCTCGCTGTTGGTGCCGTAGTTCCCTGGGCAAAAGCAGGGGCGGGAGCAATCGCCACACAATCCTGGGCTAACACGAGTTATGGCCCACGGGGGTTAGAACTTCTGGCAAGTGGTCTCTCTGTGCAAGAAACTCTGGCACAACTCATAGGTGAAGATGATGGCCGCGCCAGCCGGCAAGTGGGCATCGTCGGAGTCGATGGCCAACCGGCAACCTTTACAGGTGACCAGTGTTTCCCCTGGGCAGGTGGCCAGGTAGGAGAACATTATACATGTCAGGGCAATATCCTGGTGGGCAAGGATACAGTCCTTGCTATGGCACGTACCTTTGGGCAGACCACCGGTCGACTCTGTGATCGGCTGGTCGCAGCGCTTGCAGCTGGACAGGCAGCAGGAGGGGACAGCCGGGGTCAGCAGTCCGCGGCCTTGCTGGTTGTTCGCCAGGGTGGCGGCTACGGCGGCTTCAATGACCGCTTCATCGATCTACGTGTTGACGATCACCCACAACCTATTAATGAACTGCAGCGCATCTTGCAATTACACAAACTGTATCTCTTCCCACCCGATCCTGGGGATATCCTCGTCATCGACCACGATATAGCGCGAGAACTCCAACAGCTATTAACAGTTCTCGGCGACTATCAAGGTGCTATCAGTGGTTCATATGACGAAGTAACTCGTGCCGCCTTTCGCAAGTTTAGCGGCCGCGAAAATCTAGAAGAGCGCTGGTTTGAAGATGCGCGTGTGGATCGCACAGTCCTGGAATTTCTACGCCAGAAAGCAAACAGATAAAGCAGATGAACAAAACAATTCGGATACTAGAACATTCACCGAAGGCCGATCGATCGGCCTTCGGTGAATGTTCTAGTATCCGAATTGTTTGTTACTAGATGTTAAGCATGGGGATTTTGGAGACCGTCCAGCGATCGTTCGGGCTGGCTACTTCAAACTGCACCATTGAGATTGCATCCGTGGGACAGCGCACAATACAGAGGCCACAGCGGATACACTTCTCCTCGTCGATGATCATGTCGGCGCCGCCTCTCCAGTCTTCCGTGCCCAGGTGCATGGGATCACCTTTGACAACACGCGAGAGACCTTCCATACTGATACAGTCGTAAGGACAGATATCCACGCAGCCAGAACAGAGAATACAAATTGACGGGTCAATCATAATATTCAACTGGCATTGGAGACAACGGCGCGCCTGCTCGACCGCCTGCTCGGGTGTATATCCCGTCTCCGTCTCACGCGTGTTGCTGTAGCGATCCTTTAACGGCAGGCTCGGAATGTTTTGATGCGCAATAGATTCATAGTCATCGACCATACCGCGCCTGTAATCAGGCAACTCTATCTCTTCGGCGGCTTCAGCTGGTTTATCCACGCCACCAAGATAGCGATTGATCGCGGCTGCGGCATCACGTCCATCGCCAATAGCCGAGATGAGGTTGCGCGAACCTTGTGTATAGTCCCCGCCCGCGAAGAGGCCAGGATAACTTGTCATCCAGGTTTCACGGTCTATCAGCGGAATACCCCATCTAGTGACATCAAGATTGAGTTCCTTAGCCGGTACCCACGCGCCATCACTGGACTGACCAAGGGCAGGGATGACGGTATCAATATCATCCAGTATAAACTCACTACCTGGTACAGCTACCGCACGACGGCGACCACTCGCATCTGGATCACCCAGCTTGTTGCGAATAAGCTTGATACCGCTGACATGAACCCCATCTTTACTGAGGACCTCGACGATGGAGAGAAGATACATAAATTCAACATGCTCGACCATGGCCTCATCGACTTCATATTCATCGGATGGCATCTCTTCCTTTGAACGGCGATAAATGACGTACACCTTTTCCGCGCCGAAACGGATAGAAGTGCGGCAACAGTCCATGGCGGTGAAACCACCACCGTAGACAACAACGCGCTTGCCGATATAGGCAGGATCACCGTAGTTGGTCTTCGCCAGTAATTTAATGCCATCCTCGACGCCCCTGAGGTCCGCACCAGGAATGATTTTGTTGTCCGGGCCAGTCAATGCATTAGGCACATAACAGCCAGCAGCCAGGTAGACGGCATCATGCTTCTTCAATAAGTCTGTGATCTGTATATCGCGCCCGACCCTGGTGTTGTGCTGGACCTCAACGCCCAGGTCCGCCATATATTCATCACATTCTTCGAATGTAACAGTGCGCGGCAAACGCCAGATAGGGATGCCATTGACCATGACACCGCCCGCGGTGGGATCTTCCTCATATACAGTCACCGGGTAGCCCATCTCGCGTAAGTCACGCGCAGCAGCCAGGCCGGCGGAACCCGCACCGACTACACCCACTGTCTTGTCTTTGGTTACCGGAGGTCGCTCAGCACGATGTTGATACTCACGATGGTCGGCGGCGGCACGCTTCAACCAACAAATCGCGATAGGCTTACCATCGACTTTATTTCGGCGGCAGACAGGCTCACATGGACGCGCGCAGGTACGGCCGAGGACGCCTGGTACGACATTGGCGTTACGGTTTAAAAGATATGCCTCGTCGAAACGGGCCTGGGAAATCAAACCAATATAGGTCGAAACATCAGTATGGGCTGGACAGCCTACCTGACAAGGAATATTCGTCTGATACCAATCTGGATTCGCTATGATCGATTGGTATCGCGCTCCCAGTTCGCTATCGGGATCAAACATATTTCAACAGTCCTTTCCTGAGCATCCAACTTACTGTACCAGCCAATTGCTTTCCAGTAGTTGGAGCAGGGTAGACAGCTTCGGCTCTCGCCACGACGGCCTACTACTTAAAATCCCCCGTAGCACGAGGTAGTTGCACTGTCTGGGGGGTAGATATGATCAACTCATCTGTACTTGATATATCACAAAAATATGATTTCTTTCCAGATTATATCATAAGCGCCTGAAGTGGAACAAGACAGGGATTAAGACAGCTGTGAGTGCTGATCAAGCGAAAGAATGCGTTCCTATCGAGGCTATGAGACCCCCCAGGAGAGCCGTACGCGGAGCAACACTGCTTATCACGAGATACTCATTGGGGCTATGGTCAAGACCACCAACAGGTCCGAGGCCATCGAGCGTCGGTATATCAAACGTGGAGGTATAACTACCATCTGATGATCCTCCCGTTAGCACGTGGTTGACGCTAAATCCTAAAAGTCCCGCGATATCCTGAACCGCACGTACCATCTTGAGACTCTCCACTGTGGAGACCATTGGTCCCTTGAAATCCGGTTCAACTTCCAACGTCAATTCCACACCCGGTACTCGCTGATGTTGCATAATTTTTCGCCATTGCATCTCTGTGTCGATTCTATCCTGGGGGTGCAGGTAGCGTATATCAAACTGTACCTGCGCCAGGTCAGGCACGACGTTTGGCATAGTGCCGCCAGTGAAAAAGCCTGGATTAATGGTGACTCCTTCGCGCCATCCATTGAGGCTCTGAAATTGGAGGATTTGATGGGCCAGTTCCAGGATCGCATTACGTCCCTTTTCTGGCTCGACCCCGGCATGGGCGGAACGCCCATGAGCACTCAGCGTATACCTGGCATTCCCTTTACGGGCGCTGACAATATCTCCATTGTCGCGCGCCGCCTCTAAAATGAGCGCTCCATGACTACCAAGGGAGGCACGCTCCATCACGTCCAGGCAGTGACGGGTGGTAATCTCCTCATCGGAGACACAAAGCAAACGAATTTCTCTAAAAGAGGAGCGATACTCCAGGGCAAGCATAGCTTCAATCGCATAGATAGCCGAAAGGAGGCATCCCTTCATATCGCTGACACCGGGCCCATACAACCTGTCCCCTTCCACTCGTACAGGGCGCGCAGCGGCTGTACCAACAGGATAAACGGTATCTGTATGCCCTACCAGAAGGACATTTCCTTCACCTTCTCCCTGTACTACGCTCAATATATCATTGCCCCATTCCTCGCGTTCGATAATAGTGGCATCTACGCCCAGGCTGCGCATGCGCATCGCCAGCCAGGAAGCCATCTCGTCCAACCCCGGCTTGTGATAGCTATACGAGTCAATTGAACACATTTCACTGAGCTCTCCGATATATCGCGGTAATCGCTGCCGGGTATACTCCTCTATCGCCAGCACCAGAGACTGCATATTCAACATAATAAGTCCTTAATAAAATGATAAAACTAAAACGAATCGTATTGAAGTAATAACTGTGAGCATAAGCTTGCAGTAACACATGTTCAATGAGCGACTTTCACGCTCATTTGAGATAGATGTATACATAGTAGTTACTAGTGAATACACGCTGAAACCTGTTGGTGAGAGACACTTCCACCTCACACCCTGGCATTTTCCATCTTCAATCCACATGGGATATACTCAGATAAAGATGGCTACAAGTATATTTTATCACTGTTCGATGAGAAAGGAACTTTTTTTTACTATGCCCGATACAGAGAACAATTCTTCCACAAAGAAGCTGGAGGAACACAGGCCGCGCACTGTTCGCGCACCACGAGGAACAACGCTCTCATGCAAGGGATGGCAGCAGGAGGCCGCTTTAAGCATGATTATGAACAATCTTGATCCCGATGTTGCTGAACGGCCCAACGACCTGGTTGTCTACGGGGGCTCGGGACGCGCCGCCCGTTCCTGGGCAGCCTTCGACGCTATTGTACACTCGCTGCGAGAGCTGGGAGACGACGAGACATTACTTGTGCAATCCGGCAAGCCTGTCGGTATTTTTCGCACCCACACGGACGCACCACGCGTGCTGATTGCCAACTCTAACCTGGTACCCCACTGGGGCAACTGGGACGAGTTTCGCCGCCTGGAGGCCATGGGTCTGACTATGTACGGACAGATGACGGCCGGCTCGTGGATCTATATTGGTTCACAGGGCATCGTACAGGGAACCTACGAGACGTTTGCCGAGGCGGCACGCAGGCATTTCGGCGGCTCACTGAAAGGCAAATTTATCCTCACCGCCGGTCTGGGTGGTATGGGCGGCGCCCAGCCTACGCCGTTCAAATGCTGCTCAACGAGACCGAGCAGGTCTTCCACGTTCTCCGACAGTAGCCATAGCGCATAAAGCGGCGCATCCGTTCTAGACGTATTGCTATCGGCTTCCTTGATATACGCCAGCGTGGTTTCATAGTCCCGAAACAGGTATTGCCCATCCAATTTAGGAACCAGATCGCTATAACATACCCTCGGAATGATATTATCGTTGGATGGTATTTCCCTTTTTACATGCATTAATTCTGCCTGCCGCTGTATGGAATGCCACGTCCTGCTCGGCAGTACCCTCAATATCTCCAGTCGCGGCGCGGAGGGGTAGTGTTGTCTGAGAATCTCTTTCTCTTCCTCATCGAATCTGTATATTCCACTGCGGCTGGGCATGGCTTTCCAGAGATAGGCAATATCCAGGCGCGGGGATATGGCGTCGAGCCAGTCAATGGACAAGCGTATCCAGTGGGGTGAAACGACCTCGACTTCGATGCGGTTGATGAGCAGACTAAAGGCTCTCTGCCTCTGGTCTAAGTCAAACGTCGGCCATACAGCTTCAAAATTTCCCAGCAAGCGGTGCAATTTCTCGATTTCTTCCGGGCTGTCCACAAGGCTCAGTTTTTCTTTCTTTGCCTCCAGGGCCCTCTGGCGTTCCAGCAAATCCTCCGCTTCCTCCTCCAACATGCCGTACATGGGATCATCCGCGCTGGTTCTCATGCGTTTCTTGGCATTCTCGACCAGTTGGGTTGTTATGCCTTCAATCTGCTGGTGGATGCTGACAAAATCCTCGGATTGCTGGTCGTATACCTGTTCCAACGTCGCCTTGACCTTATCTTTCATCTGCCTGTCGGCTTTTTCCAGCGCCTTCAGGCGCTCAATCACGATGGCATCAAACGGCGCGCCCGGGATGCTCAGGAATTTATCCGTCACCATGCCCTGTGCTTGCCTGCTGTGTCCATAATAGTACCACTTGGATCGGTGCTCATCCACGGATATAAATGCCGTCCTGTCAGGCGCCGGCGGCGCGACAGCTAGCCTGCCGTGAAACAGCAGATCGGGCGGCGTTTCGCGCGTCTTTCGGATGCGCGTTATCCCTCCCCAGTTATCCACAGGTTCGCCGTCCAGCGTATAGCCTTTCAGCTCCGCATATCCTTCGGCAAACAGGGCGTAATCCAGCACAGCAGGATGATTGTCGATAATCGTATCCGGCTTATCTTCATCCGGCTGCCACCATCCTATCAGCATCTCGTTGGTCAACCAGTCCCGTATGGTTTGGGGATCGACAGGTTTATATCCCACGCCGGGTATAAGGCGCAACGTTGTCTTGAACATATACCGTTCTTTGTCTTCCTCTGGTATTTCAGGGAAAAGGAAAGCCTTCCTTGCGACTTCCCGGTTGAGTTTTCCCATATCCCAGGAGAGCGCCTGCGCCCGTAAGGCGAGTTTGCGCATTTCTTCCGCCCAGGGCTCGTAGATCACGATGATCTGGTCTTGCTTCTTTCCCTTGACGGCAAGGCCCGGCGGCAAGGCGCGACCGTCATATCCCCCTTTATCCGCCTTGTTCTGCTGGCACAGGTGCATATATTTCACATGGCCTTCGATATAGCCGTAGGCTTCCCGCATCTTGTCCTGAAAGGCTACCAAATCGCGGTGGTTGGTAAAGTCATAGACGCGGGTTCGCTCCTCCGTAGAAGCGGAAGAAATAGGCGGCACGATGACTTTAATCCGCTTTTCTTCGGCAAGTTTGGTGAACGCGCCGACCTGATCCATATGCTTGTTGCGGAAAAGCCGGTCTTCCCTGGACAGTATGACGGTTCCCACTATCCCCTTATGCATATCCTTGTAGAGGCGGTCGAGCACCTCTCGCTCGTCGATGCGTTTCTGCCCGGATACTCCGGCACCCTCATCGTATAACCGCACATCCGGCTCGTCGTCGCGATAGAGCAGCCTGCCATAATTTTGCAGCCCGAGCTGCGTTTCCCTGCTTTCCGCCTGCGCCGTATCCGCTCCGGTTTTTGACTGCCTCACCAGCACGGCGGTTGCCCGTTTCCTGTCAATCTCGGGCAAGGCTCCGTCATAGTAATTAGGGCGGTTATCCGCCTGGCGAAGCTTGAATGATCTGGATTGCGCCATTCTCTTGTTTCCTCTCTTGCCAGGTACAATCTCTACAGAATTATACAACTTTCATAGGGCGCAGTCAGAAGCGACTGTTGCAGCAATCCTGCGTACGGAAATCCCTATGACGGTTCTGACCATTTCCCGGCAGATTTCCTTACTCCCCCCTGAAACGGCCTGGGACAGACTACGAAGACAACCTAAGAGTATCAGTCCCTTCTGTTCGCCCATCCGTGTGGGTAGCTGTTGCAATCCGTCTCCTCCTTCTGTGTTGCGCGTTCGCCACGTCTTTAGGGTCGAGGACCAACGGCACTCTGGAGAAAACCCAGAGGTAGAGTCGATTTCAGGAGTACAGTGTATACACTTCGCGGGCGCGATCTTCTTTCCCGTCGATGGTGCGTTTGGAGAGCTGGCGAAGATATACCTCATTCATCTGCGTGTCCACCCAATTGTGACGCGGGGGCCGCTGGCTTTTAGCCATACGGAGCAAGCGCCGCCCCCAGTTGATAGGCATACCCATCGTTTTGATGCAAGCTATGACAGAAACGAGCAGGAACATCTTTGACTCGCCCCTGTCTGGTCTGCACGTCAAAAATGCCTCGAGCACGCACCAATACACGCCCAATATGCACCCCTTTCGCCTTGAGATGCGGCGGGACCACGGCTTTGAGGAGATCTCCTGTACGAAATCCACACACGCTACTTGCCTTTTTGGGGTTGCTGCGAGGAAATCCCCGTTCATCCATGTTGACCATTTGACGTGATTGGCGACCCTTGGCCTCGATCAACCAGGAGTGCACCGTTTGCAGCTGAAGCACCGGAGGCGTCGAGGGTCCGCAGCAGGCCGCATCGATCCAATGCCTTTTCGGCAGCGCTCTGCACTGCCTGTTCCATTTGGTGAGCCCACCTGAGCTGATTTCCAGCGGAAGGCCCAGCACTTGGAGCCGCTCGTGGATTGCCCACCTGGTACTATTCACTATAGCAGCATCTTTGAGTGGGGCTTTGCGTTGGGCCTGGACGCGTGCCAGCACCTCGGTATGGTCAGCCAGAAAGTCTTCTAGGAGCTTGTCCCCCTTGGCCAGGTTACACGCCCGGCAGGCAATGACCAGATTAACCACACGGTCGCTGCCTCCGCGACTCTGTGGAACCACGTGGTCGATCTCCAGGGGTAATCCAGTCGCAGTACAGTAGGCGCACCGATGCTCCCATTTGGCGAGGAGGTACTGGCGAACTTCCGTGCCCCAAAGGGTCCCGCGCTGGTAGTGCATGCACTCGATCGAGGGATTCTGGAGCAGTTGCGTGTCAAACCGAACAAGCTCGAGCGAGATCGCACCAATGGGACAAAAGCGCGATAGCCGTATGACCCAGGTGAGCACATTTTGTAGCCGTGAACGCAGGGAAGGTGGAAGCCATCCTTTGGGACGACGGCGATTACGCCAGCGCGCTTGACGATATCTGGTATGTCTCTGGCGACGGCGTCGACGCACACTTCGGCGAGTCAGGAGGTTTTTCTGCACCTGATCCCCGCGATGCGTGATTTCCGCCGCCCAGACGACTTCGCCAGAAGCATCGTTGACTACAGCCACCCCGGTCGTCTTCGAGCCTGGATCAAGTTTGAGTCGTAGGGGTTGACCGACTGGTTCCTGTTTCGTTTCCTTCAAAATCAAGACGAATGGAAACCTGCGCAACACTGCAGCTTTCCGTTGCCTTAAGAGTAGGCGCGCACGCGCGGGCGTGCAAGGCATCAACGGACGCCGTTGGGCATCCACAACGAGAACTCGCGACATTTCTCCTCCAAATGTGCCTCGTAATGAGGCGACGCGTTGGCGCTCCTGGTTGCCCAGAAAACGTCAACGGTAAAGTTTTCCTCGCCCAGTTATGGAAAGGTTTCATTCATTGCACACACTGCGTTTTGAACCCCATGACGCTGTTTAATGTGCAATCGCAGAGCGGCGAGCTGGAAAAGTCACTCGCCGGTGCCTATGCTTTCTCTCCTAACGGCTCCTCCTTGCCAGGCAAGGAGGGGGCTGGTCAGCTTGGGGTCTTGACCTGTGCAAGTCCCACGCGTTCAGCGCTGGGGTCGCTGACAGTAAAGGCGATACCATGGCCATCCTGCTGAATTCTGTATCCTTTCACGAAGCACTTCACTGTTTCTGTATTCTACACAGCACCGAACGAGACGGAAGTTGTACCGTTCTTACCCGCCGGCCGGTTGTATCATACCATTGGAGGCTCATGAGGCCTTCACGTAAGTTCACGATAACCTCACGGGGTGGCCCGCACCGGGGAATGCGTCATGCAGCACAGCTGCTTGAGCTGGGAACTCCTGGCTTAGAATGCCGTTCGTTTGGGAGCTAGTGCGTGAGGCTGTCGTCGAATCGTATGTGCCTCCTCTCTTGTGTTCTACTGATTGGGCCGGCAGAAAGAGGAATCTCTCCAGACGAGTGCTGTTTAGCCGCAGACAGCGCAGCACAATGCGGGCGGTCAAGGCGCTAAAGGCTGCGACCTCCGGCAGAATGGTTTCCTCTTGCTGGACTGTTTCTCATTGTTCGCGTACCATCGCTTCTCACTCCCTGCTCTAGTGAAATGCAGCTTTGTGCAGGTGCTTTCCATCGACGCAGGCAGTGTAACCTAGCGCATCGGTCAAAAGCCGGTGTGCCCCTGGGAATCAGGCGGGTTGCACCTGGTGATAAGGCGGGCCTCCCCTACAGCCGCACTTTATTAGCTCGGCACTAGGGGGAGGGAGAAGGCAGGCGTGCCAAAAATCGTGCAAAAAAGGCAACTTTTGCACGATTATGGTATAATAGGCTGAGTCATTGATTGAACGGGAGGATT
>WNGK01004325.1_pt1 | contig 24337 bp, 20 predicted proteins | sample 5400601 | NCBI WGS metagenome assembly WNGK01 (sample SAMN13153376, study PRJNA577476) | soil metagenome | isolation source: 60 cm soil or saprolite under Garry oak tree replicate 1 | place: USA:California | collected 2016-06-15
TCCCAGTGTTCCTTCGCGAACTAATGTGGTAACGGCTCGAACGGCCGGAAAGAAACGATAATTCTGGCTGATCATGAGCACCCGGCTACGTTGCGCAGCCGTTTCGACCACCTGTTGCGCCTCAGCTATTGTTGGCGCAAACGGCTTTTCAAGTAATACATGTTTCCCCGCGTTGAGGGATGCCAATGCAAGCGGGACATGCGCTGGCAGGCTGGCAGTGACGAGCACGGCATCGGCCTCAACGGATGCCAGGGCAGACTCAAGTGTCAAGAAACATCGCTCTGCCGGCAGTTTGAGGAGCTGTCGCGCTTGCTCAAGCTTCCCCACGTCCAGATCTACACAAGCTACCAATTCAACATCACTACTCTGCTGTATGACATGGGTCTCCCAATTCTCGCCCCAGCTACCCATCCCTACCTGCACAAGACGAAGCGCCATCGCGCCCTCCTTCTCCTCTCGTCTTGCCTGAGCGTAGCTAGCACGCAGTGCGTTGGCAAGGCGGATAGGTACCGAATAGCCTCGCTCCACTCCTGACATGGGATGTAACCCTCTCCTGCTGGCCCCACTGCTGTCGTGACACTGGAGCATTCCCCGCCAGGGAGCAATTGAACAGAGCATGCATCCATCGCGACCATACGTACAGGAGCGGGAGGAGGATTCCTTTCTGTAATCACTTCACTGTGGTGCCGCCCAGCGCACGGCGTTGGCAATCACGCGCTGGACCTCGGGGTGATGGTACGTCGGGAGCGACTCGTGCCCTGGGCGGAAGTAAAAGATTCTTCCGCGCCCGCGAGTATAGCAACAGCCGCTGCGAAATACTTCGCCCCCGGTAAACCAACTCACAAACACAAGGGTCTCTGGTTGGGGGATGGCAAAGTATTCACCGTACATCTCTTCGCGCTCGATGTCAATGTACTCACCTATCCCTTCCACAATCGGATGTCCTGGAGCTGTCACCCATAAGCGTTCATGATCATCCGCTTCGCGCCATTTCAGGCTGCAACTGGTGCCCATGAGGCGTTTGAAGATTTTCGAGTAATGACCTGAATGGAGCACAATCAGCCCCATCCCATTTAAAACACGTTGATGCGCGCGTTCCACCAGCGCATCAGAGACTTCATCATGGGCAAGATGTCCCCACCAAATCAGCACATCCGTCGTGGCGAGTAGGGTCTCAGGGAGGCCTTGTTCAGCTTCGTCCAAGGTTGCTGTACGAATTGCCCAACCTGTTCGGGTCAGCCCCTGGGCGAGCGCGGCATGAATACCGTGAGGATAGTGTACCGCTACATGTGGGTCTGTTCGCTCATGACGAAACTCATTCCAAATAGTGACTTGCGTCATGGATATTCAGTTGATCCTTTCGTTTCTCAGACTGCTCGGCATCTATCTGCCTTACCTGTTCGTATCAGAGCTGCCAAAGACACTGTCGCGTCTATAGTCGTTCGGACAACGAGGCTGGCGCCTCTATTGCTGCACAGCCAGTCCGAACGAGCGGAGTGCGCTTCGCTCAGGCAAGACGAAAAGAGAAGGTGTAACGTATCTTATCACGCTTTGAGAAACTATTGGGTCCCTGCGGGGCCCAGGTTGAGCTAACCGTTTTCCTCTCCTCGACGCACAGCATCGCCTCACATGTAGGCTCTGGCGCTCCGTTTGCTCTTCTGGTTCGGTCTCACTACTCACAACCGTATTGTATACTTCTCCGGATTGCCCATCATAAAGCACAACATTACTCTGTTTGTTGAGGTCCCATATCTTGGCCAGACGGTCACGGCTCGATGAGGTGACGTATTTTCCATACTCGCAGTTTCTCCCGGCAATCGTGGCAGCACTGTTGGGCTAAAAAATTGTATCATACCAATAGCGCTTTTGCTACAGCTATATTCTTGAGGTAACCGTTAATAAGGCGGTAAAAATGGTTTAAAATCTGAGGACGAGGTAAGAAGGAGAGAAAAAAGGATGCGGTTACATTTGTTGCTTGTGCTGGCTACGTGCAGTATCCGTATGGGAATAGGATGATCTGAATTGGCTGTTTCGTCCTGTATAATCCTAACCGGAAAGAACGCCCTGCGATCTTTTCCATAGCGAAGGCTGGTATGCACATGGGAAACGCAGATGAGACGAGTTCGCTGCTCGGGAAATCGCTCGGCCATTATGATATTGTCGAGCTTATTGGCGTTGGCGGGATGGCGAGCGTTTTTAAAGCAACTCAGCCGGCTCTGAATCGCTTTGTGGCGATCAAAGTATTGCCTGCCACGAAAGAGCGTGACTCTCTTTCAGCAGCGCGCTTTGCGCGGGAGGCCAGTTCCGTTGCACGTGTGTCTCATCCCAATATCCTGCCACTCTACGACTATGGTGAGCAAGATGGCCTTACCTACCTCGTCATGGAATATGTCGATGGCGGATCGCTGGGGGACGAGCTGAGAAAGCGGGGAGCCTTGTCCATAGCAGAGGCCGCGAATTACGTGATCCAGGCAGCCGAGGGATTGGATTGCGCACACCGCAATGGCATTGTGCATCGTGATGTGAAGCCCGCCAACATGTTGCTGCGCAGGGATGGACGCCTCTTACTCTCTGACTTTGGCATCGCCAAACTCCTTGGGGATACAACCGCCCTTACACAAACGGGAGTGAGTATTGGGACCCCGCAGTACATATCACCGGAGCAGGCGACCGGCCAGCTGGTGGATGCTCGGAGCGATATCTACTCGCTCGGCATCGTGATGTTCCACTGTCTGATGGGTCGTATTCCTTTTAGCGCAGACAACGCGGTTACTCTCATTTTGAAACATCTGAACGAGCCACTGCCGACCGATCTCTTGGATGCGAGAGGAGTCCCGCCTGAAATTACGCAGGTGGTGCTCAAGATGACCGCGAAAGCACCAGCAGACCGCTACCGATCGATGAGAGAAGTGATCACAGCGCTGACCGAGGCGTTGACCGCGCTGCATATCACTCTCCCGAGCAGGCATGCTGAGGACCAAGAGAGCGTATCACTATCGAATCAATCGCCGCCGTTTTCAGAATCACTGGCCATTGCTGATTCCCACATGGAAGTCGGAGAACAGGCAGGGGTGGACGAAGCTTCCTCTCATGCTCAGCGGGCATCTTCTGTGCTCTCGACGGCGCTGTTCCCCGAGGCAATCCTGAAGCCGCAGAAGTTGAGTGACTTTTTCATCATGTACCATCGGGCTGACCGTGCATGGGCCAAGTGGATTGCCTGGCAGCTCGACGGTGCGGGCTACTCCATTATCCTTCCGCCCTGGAGTATTGGATCCAACTCCGACTTTGAGATGGAGATGCAGAAGGCAACCGCGAAGGCGAAACGCGCCATCGTGGTCCTTTCGCCAGATTACCTGAATGCACTCAGCACCAGGGCTTCGTATCTGGCGGCCTTTGGTAGAGAAGCGATGAACGAGCAGAGCCGGTTGCTGCCGATCAGTGTAAGAGCGTGTGGACGCAAATTCAGCAAGTTCCTAGAGTCCATCAACCCCGTCGATCTGGTTGGAGAAGATGAGCCAACGACATTGACGCTGCTGCTTGCGGGGATACGGAATGAAAGTATCAAGCTCACGACCCCCCCGTCGTTTCCTGGGAGAGTAGTTGGTGACTCGATGGAAACCGAACCTGGCTTTCCCAATAGAGCCCTCATGAGGCGGGAATCATCAACCGAAACAACGACAGATTTGCCCATAAAAGCGCCTCTCCCTCCTCGGCCCTTTCCCAGACAAGGTCTCAAAGTCTTCTTTTCCTACTCGCACAAAGATAAAAAACTGCGTGGCGAGTTGGAGAAATATCTGAATCACTTGAAGCGGCAGCAGTTGATTGTGGGCTGGCACGACGGAGAAATTGGGGCAGGAACAGAATATGCCCAAGAGATTGCGAAGCAGTTGAGCGAAGCGCACATTATTCTGCTACTGATCAGCCAGGACTTTATCGCCTCTGACTACTGCTATAACATTGAGATGCAGAAAGCGCTGGAAAGACATGAAGCAGGAGAAGCCTGCGTAATCCCGATCATTGTTCGCCCAGCGTTCTGGGAACATACCCCCTTGGGCAAGTTACAGGCGCTGCCAACGGATGGTAGGCCCATTACGCACTGGCCAAGTCGGGAGCGAGCGTTGATGGATGTTGTCCAGGGGATCCAAAGGGAAGTCGATCGGTTGATGAAACATAGTGAGGAGACAGAGAAGCGCCATCTACCCTTGCCATGAAATACCCCACAAACCATAGAAATCCTGCGCTGAATTGGCTTACTCTGACTTGAAAGTGGATGAGTATCTGACCGCTATTCGAGATAACCGCTACGTTTTCATCCAGGAAAGATCACAGGAACAACCGTGAGCAAAAAGCGGGCAGTCTCTTGACAAAGAGATGCATATACATGTATCTTGCATATAGGGACTTCAAATACGCTGAAAGGGATAGCGAACAAACACACGCGCTCATGCATTGTGAGACTATCGTGAGCACAACGCTCTTTCCTGTGATACAACCGTGATGTGGTTCAGGTATGCTTGCGATGAACAGTGCGACAAAGACATGGAGATCAGTTCACAGGAGGCCATGCTTGCTATGCAGGCAGAAACGACGCTGGCGCGTCTACCGCTGTGCGGTCATCTGCCTGAAAGGAACGTAGTGCTTTTTAGGAGCGTTCGCACAGAACACGAAAGCAAAGGAGGTTCTCGTATGGGAACATTGGAAGGTGCAGTGGTGATCATCACCGGCTCTGCACGGGGTATCGGGCGTGCGATAGCAGAAGAGATGGGCAGAGGTGGGGCAAACGTCGTCGTGAACTACTCCAAGAGTCAGGGTCTGGCAGAAGACCTGGTCGCGCAGTTGCGGGAGAGCGGGTCGCCACAGGCTGTGGCGATTCAAGCCGACGTCTCGGATGCAGCGCAGGCAGCCCGGCTCATCGAAGAGACCTGCAGCCAGTTTAGTCGCATCGATGTGCTGGTCAACAATGCGGGCATCAACATCGATCGCTCGCTGAAGAACCTGAGTGTGCAAGACTGGAACACCGTCATTCAGACTGACTTGAACAGCTATTTCTACACGGTGAAAGCAGCCTTGCCCTACTTCATGCAGCAGAAAAGCGGCAAGATCATCAACATCAGTTCTGTCATAGGCCAGATGGGCAACTTCGGCCAGGCCAACTATGCCGCCGCCAAGGCTGGCATCGTCGGCTTCACCAAAACAGCGGCCCTGGAGTTAGCCCGCTCCCATGTCACGGTCAATGCCGTTTGCCCTGGCTTCATCGCCACCGAGATGTATGAGGGGATTCCGGAGAAGGCCAAGGAAGCAATTGTGGCACGTATTCCTCTTGGCCGTGTCGGCACTGCCCAGGAGGTCGCGCGTGCCGTGCGCTATCTCATCGTCGATGGGGACTATATCACCGGCGCTTCCTTCAACCTCAATGGCGGGCTGTACTTGCAGTGACCGTTTCCTGTCGTTGTCTTTATTAGAAGGAGAAAGAACATGGCACCACGAGAAGTTGTCGTTCTGAGCGGTGTACGCACTGCGATTGGAGACTTTGGCGGCGGTTTGAAGGACAAGCCCCCTACTGAGCTGGGCGCTGCGGTTGTCCGCGAGGCGGTCAAGCGAGCGGGGATCAATCCAGCAGAGGTAGGACATGTCGTCTTGGGCAATGTGATCCATACCGATGTCCATGATATGTACCTGGCGCGTGTGGCGGCAATCAATGCCGGCCTGCCCGTCGAGACGCCGGCCCTCACCCTGAACCGTCTGTGTGGCAGCGGCTTGCAGGCCATTGTGTCGGCTGCTCAGACCATTTATATGGGTGATGCCACGGCGGCGATCGGCGGAGGAGCCGAAGTCATGAGCCGCAGTGCGTACTGGCTCCCGAGCGCGCGTTGGGGCCAGCGCATGGGCGATGGCAAGGTGATTGATGCCATGGTGGGAGCCCTGAGCGACCCGTTTGACGATTGCCACATGGGCATCACCGCTGAGAACGTGGCAGAGAAGTGGGGCATCACTCGCCAGGCGCAAGACGAGTTAGCCGTGCAGAGCCACCAGCGGGCAGCCGCGGCCATGAAGGCGGGCTACTTCAAGGAGCAGATCCTGCCGGTTGCATACAAAGTCAGAGGACAGGCGGTGGTCGTTGACACCGATGAGCATATCAAGGCGGATACCACGCTCGAAAAGCTGGCCAAACTGCGCCCGGCCTTCAAAGGCGATGGCACCGTGACGGCAGGCAACGCCTCAGGCATCAACGATGCTGCGGCGGCAGTGGTGCTGATGGAAGCAGGCGAGGCCGAGAGCCGCGGACTGCGGCCGCTGGGTCGCCTGGTCGCCTACGCGCATGCCGGAGTGGAGCCGAAGTACATGGGCGTGGGGCCGGTGCCAGCGGTGAAAAAAGCGCTGGAGCGTGCCAGCCTCTCCATCCAGGACATGGACGTGATTGAGCTGAATGAAGCCTTTGCTGCCCAGGCCCTGGCGGTCATCCGCGACCTGGACCTGCCGATGGACCGCACCAACCCCAATGGCAGCGGCATTTCACTTGGTCACCCTATCGGAGCAACAGGCTGCATCCTGACGGTGAAGGCCCTGTATGAACTCCGTCGCAGCGGTGGCAAGTATGCGCTGGTCACCATGTGCATTGGCGGTGGCCAGGGCATTGCTGCCATCTTCGAGGCGATGTAAGTACAAGCCTTTTCTGTTCAGGCATCGAGTCGTGTGAGGTAAGCTGGCTCGCGGCTATGCCTCCTGCCAGAGATGATGCAGAAGGATGACCACAGGGAAATCTCTCGTGGTCATCCTCGTTCGTTTGTGACAGGTTTGTATCGTATATTTTGCGGGTTCATAGTAGGCGAGGAAACTCCATTCAAGAGCGCGTTCCCGCCTGCTCACTTCATCCTGAAACGTGCGCAATGCTCCCAGGGGACTGGATAGCCGGGCCATCGGATACAGATCCCTCCAGCAGTGCCAGCACGCGCAGCGTCTGACCCGCACCCCTAGAAGACTGAAACCTCGCTTGTGCAGCATCTTTTACTTCCCTGGCGCTCGCCCAGATAAATTGCTGGTGCTCTCTAGGGCTCTGAGTGGGGATGAGGACTGCACCCCGCTCTACCTTGCACAGCGTCACGAGGCGCTCAAGGAGCGCGGCAGCAATTGCACCGGGTGCTTCTGCTGCCGCAAGCTCGATGCGGTGTGAAAGCTGTGCGAGGTCGAGCAGTGCCGTTGTTATTTCAGGTGTGGGGCATCCCGTCCACCGGCTTGTCCTGTGCTTCCATGGTTTTCCTCGTTGCCGCATCATGGTTGTACTTCCTTGTTCTGCCGCGTATTTGTGGTTTATTATAAACGAGGAACACTCACATGGAGATCACGGAAAGGGCGCTGGTATCACAATCCGTAACCGAGGTCAAGATGACGCAGTGGATGTATTGCTACGAGCGCAGCATTGGCTGCGGCGGAGTCTCGAAAGACTGGCTCATCCTTAGATGCGCAAGGGCCCTGTGGTCAAGCTCGAAAGGAACGGCAGATGAACGCGGATGATGGTCGCAAGGCCCAAGGAGCAGACAACGAACGCGAAGCGGTCCCTGACACACCATCGCTCCATACTCCTCCTACGCCTCGCGTTACCTTGCAGGGAGAGATCAGCGAGGCATCCCTCCTCACGCTGCTGGACGTCTTGCCCGATGCGCTGGTCCTGGTCGATGCTGCCGGACGTATCGAGCAGGTGAATAGCCAGGCGGAAGCGTTGTTTGGCTACCCGCGCTCCGAACTCGCAGGCCTGCAGCTGGAAGTCCTCCTGCCTGCACGCTTTCATGCCGTCCACGGGCTCCATCGTGAGCGCTATGCCGCCTCTCCCCGCATCCGTCCCATGGGCGCGGGGCTGGAACTGTACGGCCGGCGCAAAGATGGCACGGAGGTCCCGGTGGACATCAGCCTGAGTCCGCTCACGTTGGGTGGCGCGCTGCATGTGCTGGGCGCTATTCGCGATATCACCGAGCGCCGCCGCCTGCAAGAGCGCGAGCATGCGGCGCGCGCGGAGGCCGAAGCCCGCCTGGCGCTCTTGCAACTGATTCTGGATGCCTTGCCCGCCAGCGTCTATATCGTGCAAGGCGAGGAGGCCCGCCTCGTGCTGGCCAATCGTGCCACGACCACCCTCTGGGGAGCCCCCTGGCACATGGGTCAACCCATGCTGGATTTTCTGGCCACCCAGCACATTCGTCTGTTCGGCACCGATGGCCAACCGCTTCCACCCGCCGCGTTCGCCACCTTGCGCGCCGTGCACGAGGGAGAGACGGTGCACCAGCACCAGGAGACCATCCGTCACGCGGATGGGACCACCCTTCCGGTGCTGGTGAATGCCGTGGCGCTCGGCCGGCGCTTGCTGGCCGGTGTGCCAGCAGAGGTGGGAAGGGGAAGCTCCCCCACCGACGCTGCGGAACCCGTGGCGCTGGTGGTCCACCAGGATGTCACCGCACTCAAAGCAGCCGAGCAGCTCAAAGATGAGTTTCTCAGTATTGCCGCACACGAATTGCGCACGCCCCTTGCCGTCCTGAAGGGCTTTGTGCAAACGTTGCTCGTCCAGACCGCACGAGGCAAAGGGCAAGAGCTCGTCGAGTGGCAGCTGGAAGCCCTGCAGAACATTGACCAGGCCACCGCTCGCCTGGTCGAACTGACCGAGGACCTGCTCGATGTCACGCGCCTGCAGGCAGGGCGACTCGCCTTGCAGGTTGACCCAACCGACCTGGTTGCCCTGACCAGGCGTGTCGTGACGCGCCTGCAGATGACAACTGCGCGTCACACCCTCTCGCTGGTGACCCCGCTGGAGCACCTGGTGGCCCAGGTGGACCCGCGACGCATGGAGCAGGTGCTCAGCAATCTCATCGGCAATGCCATCAAGTACAGCCCAGCAGGCGGCTCGATCGAGGTGACCATCGGCGAAGAGGAGCAGGCACACGCAGCGCTCCTGTGTGTCAGCGATCATGGTATCGGCATTCCTGCGCAGCAGCACCTGCTGGTCTTCGGTCGCTTTGCACGAGCAGACAATGCCCGCGCCTACGGCATTGGCGGCACAGGGTTAGGGCTCTACCTGTGCCGCGAACTCGTCGAACGACACGGTGGCCGCGTCTGGTTCGAGTCTGTCGAAGGGCAGGGCTCCACCTTCTTCGTTGCGCTGCCGCTCCTCTGCTCAAGAGAGCTGTAGGCACAGCATTTCACCGCCCAGGCTTTCGCCAACAGGCGCCGCGTGGGAGATGCAGCGCAGCAAGCACCTGCTCGCAGAAGGCTGCGAGCGGGTGCGCCGTCGAAACCACACTGTGTTGCATCTGGACCGGCCCTACGAGCGGCTCAATATCAGCTGTGTAAAGGGTTGACGGAGGCGCAGCGAGCCACCCCGCGGGCGCTGGGAGTGATTGTGGGGCTACAACATCAGGCCGAGATCGAACACCATGAGATCGGGCCGATGAGTTGAGCAGCAGTTTTTGGAAGACGCGCTCCAAGAAGAAGGTATCACCTTTCCCTGTGAGCTCCTTCTCCTGCTTGTAGATATGCCACGCGGCCCAGGCATGCACGGGCGGATTGACATCGCCGAAGGCCCATTCGTAGGCGGGCAACTGGCCGTTGGGATGCATGTACCACTCGTAGAGCTGCAGGAGCAGTTGTTTCTTTCCTAGCAGGTGTTGTATGAGCAGTCCTCGTTTACCATTTAGCTGCCACTCAGTCACCACCTTCATACTTGAACGAGAGCTCCATCTTCACGCGGTAGGTCAGCGCTTTGCCAGACTCGATATGGACGTCTTGCTCGACGATGCGGGCGACCCGCAGGTCCCGCAATGTCTGCGAGGCCCGCTCAATGGCCGCCGCTGCCGCCTTCTCCCACGACTCGTTACTGGTGCCCACCAGTTCGATCACTTTGTACACGCTTTCTGCCATACTGTTCTCCTTTCATTCTGAAAAAGATCAACCTATCAGAGCCTACTTGTCTTGATGCTCGTCCTCCTCATTGTTGAAGAAACGTTGTATTGATCATACAGCGGGGGCATCAGGCAAAGTGAGCGACAATCTCCATGGTATCCATGCTCGGATCAAGCTGCTTCGTAATGCCATCGAGCAGCCCGAGGACACGCCCGACCAGCAGCAAATCGGTGGGAATAGTGCCGATGCTCTTGCCGATCTGCATGCCGACCTCCACCGCATCCACATCACTCGCCGTTTCATTAGACTCGCCGGCCTGATCATTGCCCAGGAGCACCCCCACCAGTTGCAGCAGGGAGGTGAAGTCCACCTCCTCGTCGAACTTGAGCCCGGCTTCGGCAAGCGCCCTGGTGAGCCCATCGAAATCGCCGCGCGTCAGCGATTGCACCATCTTGCGCAGCGCGTCGACGAGTGAGGGGGCCAGGGGGGCGGTCAGCCCGTGGTCGAGCAGCACCAGCCGTGGGCCAGGCTGCACGAGCAGGTTGCCGGGATGAGGGTCCGCGTGTAGGATGCCGAGATGGAGCAGCTGGTCGGCATAAAGATCATTGAGCAGCCGCGCCACCTCGTGCGGGGAGATGCCGGCCTGCTCCAGGGCCTCGCGGTCGGTAATCTTGATGCCGTCAATGAACTCCATCACGAGCAGGTGCTCGGTGCTCAGCTCGGGAATGCACGCTGGAATGAGCGCATCTGACCGGTGCGCAAGTGCCGTCCGCAGTGCGGTCATCGACTCCGCTTCGTGCCTGAAGTCCAGCTCCGGTGGGAGCGTTTCTTGCAGGTAATCGACGATCGGCTGGAGCCCTATCGCGGGAGCGAGTCGCGCAATCGCCTTGACAATCTGCTCCAGCACCGCCAGGTCCATCGCCACCAGGTTCTCGATATCCGGGTACTGCACCTTGACCGCCACCTCTCGCCCGTCGTGCAGTCGCCCACGATGCACCTGGGCAATCGAGGCGGCGGCTACCGGCTCCCGCTCGATTTGGGCAAATACGTCTGCTGGACGCTGACCCAGTTCGCGGGTGATGGCTTTCTCTATCTCCGACCAGGAGCGCGGCGGCATGCGATCCTGCAGGGGGGCCAGGGTGCGGATATAGGCGAACGGAAGTAGATCAGGCCTCGTGGAGGCGAACTGACATGCCTTAATCAGCGCTCCGCCAAGCGAGGTGGCCGTCTCCAGCACCCGGTTCGCGCTGCGCTGGTGCTGCAACTCCCAGTCCCGCGGCTTCACCAGCGAAGACAACCACTTCGCACGTTCACCGAGCGTGGTATACCCGACGAAGATATCCGCGGCAACGGCCGCCAGCACCAGCGAGCGCGAAAGGGACTGACCGACTGGAATTACGCGCGTGGCGTGTTCCTGTACCTGGAGACCGGCCTCCGTCCAGAGAAACGCGTTTGAACGGGCCAGGTCGGCCAACCTGCTTTTCGAACCGATCCACGGTTTTCTTGGCGTCCAGAGAAACGCGTTTGAACGGGCCAGGTCGGCCAGACGGGTAAGAAACAGAACAGGATTGGGCGTTATAGCCCCATTGGTAAAGACCGCCCACGTCTCCTCGATGGTATGCCTCACCGCCTGATCGAGGACCCACCTTTTCTTCATCGTACGTTTCTTCTCCATCTTGACGCTGCCACTTTCCTCTCTTTCACGAACGCAGTTCGCTCTTCAACACTTTGCCCGTAGCCGTCGTGGGCAACTCCGTACGGAACTCGATGAGACGTGGATACTTGTAGTCGGCCATGTTCTGTTTCGACCAGGCCACCAGTTCAACTTCTGTGATGGTTGCACCATTCTTGATAATAACGAACGCTTTCACCTCTTCCCCGTGACGCTCGTGCGGCACGCCGATGACGGCTGCCAGGCTCACTGCCGGATGGGTCATCAGCACCTCCTCGATCTCGCGTGGGTAGACGTTGAAGCCTCCGCGAATAATCATATCCTTCACGCGGTCGACGATGTAGAGATAGCCATCTTCGTCGCGCCGCGCGATGTCGCCAGTGTGGAACCAGCCATTGCGCATCGCTTCGGTGGTTGCATCGGGGCGTTTGTAATAGCCCTTCATCACGTTGTGCCCCCGGATAGCGATCTCCCCCACTTCGCCGGTCTCCACGTCCTGGTCGTCCGCATCGACCAGGCGTACCTCGACGCCCCACACGGGAAAACCGATTGATCCGGGCCTGGCTTCGCGGTCCAGGCGATGGAAAACGGCAACGGGGCTGGTTTCAGAGAGGCCATACCCCTCCAGGATTTTGACGTTGAACTTCTCGTTAAAGGCTCTCATCACCTCCACCGGCATAGCCGCTCCGCCCGAGATAGTAACGCGCAGCTTGCGGGCGATTTTCTGCAAGTCGTATTGGTCGGCCCGGGGGTAGTGGAGCATCGCCCAGTACATCGTCGGCACGCCCGCGAAAATGGTGATGTTCTCTTCATCCATCAGGTGCAAAGCAGCATCAGGACTAAAGCGTGGCAGCAACACCAGGGTGGCCCGGTTGTAGATGCCCGCGTTCATCTGCACGGTCTGCCCAAAGGAGTGGAACAGCGGCAAGGTGATCAGATGCACATCATGCTCCGCTCTAGGGTACATCGTATCGGACAGGCGGGCATTGAGGAGCATATTCAGGTGCGTCAGTTCTGCCCCTTTGGGCTTGCCCGTCGTCCCACTAGTGTAGAGAATGACGGCGGTATCATCAGGACTCGTCGCGACCGTCTCGAATGTCGTTGGCTGGTCACCCATCAGCATGCTTAGTGTTGTTGCGCCTGGGATGGAGGATGGGGCATCGGGCTTATTCGTTATCAAGAAGAAGTGCTGGCAACTCTCCACCTCCTGGAAGGCAGCGTAGCCCATCTGACCGGTGGGAAGCTCAGGCATGCCTTCCTGGCAGAAATAGGCCTTTGCGTCTCCATCGGTCAGGTGATAGGCGATTTCACGCGTCTTGAGCAGGACATTGAGCGGCATGACCACGCCTCCTGCTTTGAGAATGCCATAGTACGCAATCACGAAGGACGGCACGTCCTGGCAACTGAGGGCGACCTTGTCTCCCTTCGAGATGCCCGCCTGGACCAGACCATTGGCGACCTGATTAGCGGCTGCCTGTAACTCTGCATACGATAGCCGAGTTCCCTCGCAGATGATAGCGGTGCGTTCAGGCACTTCCCGCACACTGTCTTCGAGGAGTATGGCAAGGTTTAACATCTGCTTTCTCCCTTTCCTTCTGGAAACACACACGGTATATCACCAACGTATTATAGTCGTCTCCTGCATGAGCCTCTGCAACGCGACTCGTGTAGCCAGACTTCCGGCTTCCGTATGCTCGAGTGTGTTGACATCGTATCGCTCGCGGTTTATGTATATCCCCCTGTCTGCTCTGCTAGACAAACGCGCTGAAACCGGTGATGGCCCGGCCCACAATGAGTGTGTTCATTTCGCGTGTGCCTTCGTAGGAGTAAATGGCCTCGGCATCGGCCACAAAGCGCCCCACCTGGTGGTCGAGCAATATGCCGTTGCCTCCCAGTAGTTCGCGGGCATAGCCCACCGTCTCGCGCATCTTCACCGTGCAGAAGGCCTTGGCCAGCGAAGCGTGTTCGTCACCCATCATCCCCGCGTCCTGCATATGCGACAGGCGCAGGACCATGCATTGGCAGGCCGTGATGTTGCCGAGCATGCGCACCAGCAGGTCCTGGACTAACTGGAAGCGGCCGATCGGTCGTCCAAACTGCTCTCGCTCCTGGGCGTATGTGAGAGCCAGCTCGTAGGCTCCCTGTGCGCAGCCGACCGCTTCCCAGGCAACACCCGCCCGCGTCATGCGCAAGACGGCAGCCACATCTTTAAAGGAGTGCGCCTGCTGGAGCCGGTTGGCTTCCGGCACGCGGCAGTCCTCCAGCGTGATAAGCGCATTCTGCACCACACGCAAGGCAATCTTGTTTTTCAGTTTCTCCGGCTTGAAGCCTGGGGTGCCTTTCTCGACCAGAAAGCCTTTCACCTGGTCGTCGGCTACATCACGCGCCCAGATAATGACGACATCCGCGAAGGTGGCGTTGCCGATCCAGATCTTCTGGCCGTTGAGCACCCAGATATCCCCTTCGCGCCGTGCGGTAGTGGTTAAGCCGCGCGAGGCCCCAGAACCGACCTCGGGCTCGGTCAGTCCGAAGGCACCGATCTTCTCGAGGCGGGCCATTGGCGGCAACCAGCGCTGTTTCTGTTCTTCCGAGCCGCACAGGTAAATAGAACCCATCGCCAGGCCGCTGTGGACGCCCCGAAAGGTCGCAATCGAACTATCCACCCGCGCCAGTTCCATCATCATCATCCCATCCAGCAGACTGCTCTTGCCGGGACAGCCATAGCCTTGATAGGCCAGTCCCATGATGTGAAGCTCTGCCATCTGAGGGAGGATGTGATGCGGGAATTCCTCACGAATCCAATACTGGTTGATAATGGGGGTGACCTCCGCCTCCAGGAAATCCCTCACCCGGCGTAACAGAGCTTGATCTTCCTCGCCCTGAGTCGAACTAATAGCGTAGAAATCGCCATTGGCCTGCGGAAGCATCTTCTCTGTAATAACACTCATGGTCGTTTCCTCCTCATTGGTAGCCCTCTAACGATGACATACGAGTGTAAGAGTAGGAGCCAGGAAAGAGGAGCACCGCTCATGCCTGGCCATAATACAAAACGAAAAGGCGTACAATCATCATACACTATGCAGAGTTTCCCTACCAGTCAGCAAAATCTTTCGTCCAGCGCCACACCCATTCGGTTTGCTTGTTGATAATCGCCTGTCCCCAGGGTGAAGATCCCACTTTGTCCTACATGCATCGTCATTTCTCCTCACCCGCCTTTCTTTCGCACGTGATGGATCGGTGGTGGAGGAAGGTTGGCAAATCTTAGTGCGTCCCGATCCATATACGTTTCCCAAATAGATCTGGTTATACATCCCTCTGAGCAGTATTCCTTCTTGCTCATCCGTAATTTTATCAATCCGCGCCGTAAAACCCTGTGGCTTGAGCCCTAGGGAGAGAAGACACGTTCCCTTTAGGTGGCTTGGGAGGCGGGGTAGCGTAGAAGCTGTAGAGGACCTGTAAGATGTTTGGTCCAAGCGGGTCGATAAAGGTTCCACCTGGACTTCCCCCCTGTCCAGACATGGCTCGCGCCGGCTGCTACCCAGTATTCCTGCACCTCATGGCCAGCGGAGTCGTTCCAACTCCTCTCAATATAGGGGTGGCTCGCAGGAGGGGATGCGGTGATGATGTGCGATGGGTTCGCAAAGCTGGCATCATAGTGTTCGTGCGACGCCAGGTGATCGGTCTGCATCCATTGCTGAACGACCAGATCACCATTGATGGGAGCGACGACGGGATAGTCGGTTCCCTGGAAGACCACGGTTGGGACCACGCGGGCGTAGCTTCCTATCACCTGATAGGCCCTCTCCCCTGTCCTGAGGGGGTCCATACAGGTTAGAGGCGATAATCAGAAAGATATATACAAGACCCTGCTGCTGTAGATGGGATATACTATAGAGATGCTTAGATCAGCGTGAGGGAGAGCACTCTTTTCGTTCAGCGTGCGCAGATGGTGAAGCCCAATTTTGTCCTCTCCGAGGACAACGCAGCTGCTGTAGCCCAGATCTGCATCCGACTGGACGGGCTGCTACTATCCCTGGAGTTGGATTGACAGACGAAAAGAACTATTGCTGAATTTCGTACACGCGACCTATGAAAGGAGAACGGATCAATGAGTGACAAAAAGACAGATGAAGGCCTGTTGAAGACCTGGGCGGAGTCGCAGCAGAAGCTGCTGAAGGACTGGCTCGACACCTTGCGGCGGTTTGGTGGGACACCGACTCTGGAGCTCTGGACGAAAACGGTAGATGCCTGGCAGTCCTCGGTGAAAGAGACCATAGATGCGCGAGCCGAGTGGGTCCGGCAGTGGACCGAGACTCTGGCCAACGCCAAGGGAACCCCCGAGGAACTGCACGAGCTGGCTAGTAAGGGGCGAGAACAGTTGCAGCACTGGGCAGAAGCTGAGCGCGACCTCTGGCAGGGCTGGTTCAATATAGTGAGAGAGATCAATTTCAGGCCGGAGCCTGGAGCGGGAGCGCAAGCAGGTAGGGACCTCGTGCAACTCTGGCAAGATAGCGCGCACAAGATGATTGATGCGCAGGCGGCGCTGGTCCAGCGCTGGACCGAGCGTATCTCTGGGCCGAGGAAGCATGGTCAGTCTCATCACAGCCAGTAGGGACGCAATTTATCGCGTCCTCCTGAGAAGGAGGAGATCGGCATCACTGGCAACGAGGCCTACTGTGCCAGAGCTACGTGGACTCCACAGGATTGGAGTCTGATGAAAGGAAGACAACGTTGGAGACCGATTCACAGCGTTTGATTCACACAGAAGCAGGCGGCCAGAATAGCGGATCGGCAGCTACGCCGCCTCAAACAAAGCCGGGCAGAAAGAAACCCACCCCCGCGGGCAGCCCTTCTAAACGCAAGAGTGCCAACATACGGATGGAGCACGCTGCACCCGAGGTGGAACAACGCAAAGCTGCCGCCGCACAACCGGCTGTAGAGGACTTGCAGCGGCGACTGGCTGCCGTCGAAGCAGCCCTCGCTGAAGAACGACAGAAGGCCGCTGCCGCCGAGCAGGCGCTCGCTGAACAGCGGTCCACCGCTGCAGCGCACCCTGCCTCCGAGCGAATACCAGAGCAGATGCCGGGTGGAGAGGCTGCCTTTGGCCTCTTGCCCCTCACTGGCTTTAGCGGCGCGGATATGCTCAACGTCAGTCGCCAGGTGATCGAGCAAGCGGTCAAACAACCGCCGGTAGTGTTGAAGCACTACACGAATTTCCTCCTGGAGATGGGCCGCGTGATGACCGGTCAGTCCACCGTCGAGCCGGGCGCGAAAGACAAACGCTTCACCGACGAGGTGTGGAAAACGAATCCCTTCTACCGTGCCCTCCTGCAAACCTATTTGACCTGGCAGCAGAGCCTGGGCGCCTTTATCGATGATGCCGATCTAGGCAAGAAGGACGCTGAGCGGGCACGTTTCGTACTCTCGCTGTATGTGGATGCCGTGGCACCGAGCAACACCCTGTTGGGCAATCCGGCGGCGATGAAGAAGATGTACGAAACGGGCGGGACCAGCCTGGTACGGGGTCTCACGCATATGCTCGAAGACCTGGCCAATAACGGCGGCCTGCCCTCGCAGGTCGACATGAAAGCCTTCGAGCCAGGCAAGGACCTGGCTACCTCACCGGGGGTCGTGGTTTTCAGGAATGAGGTGCTCGAACTGATCCAGTATCAGCCCACGACGCCCCAGGTATATCGCCGCCCGCTGCTCTTTGTCCCACCCCAGGTAAATAAGTATTATGTGATGGACCTGTCACCCAACAAGAGCCTGGTGGGCTACCTGGTTGCCAATGGACTGCAGGTCTTCACCATCAGCTGGCGCAATCCGACCCCCGAACACCGTGAGTGGGGGTTCGACACCTACGACCACGCCATCCTGGAGGCCATCGACGTGGTCCGCGCGATAACCGGGAGCCTGGACATCAATATCCTGGGAGCATGCCTGGGCGGCATGACCCTCGCCACGCTGCTGGGGCACCTGGCAGCGCGAGGAGATCGGCGCATTCACGCCGTGACGTTCCTGGTCACGGTGCTCGATTCCAACATCGAGTCGACGATGGGGCTGTTCGCCACGAAGGAAACGATCGAGGCTGCCAGGCAGGTCTCTCGCTTGCGGGGAGTGATCGAGGGTCAGGAAATGGCACGCGCTTTCGCCTGGCTGCGCCCCAACGATCTGATCTGGAACTACTGGGTCAACAACTACCTGATCGGCAATGACCCGGCGGCCTTCGATGTGCTCTACTGGAATAACGACACGACGCGCCTGCCCGCCAGGCTGCATGGGGACTTGCTCGGCGTCCTGGAGACCAATGCGTTCGCCCATCCTGGTACGCTCACGGTGCTTGAAACGCCCATCGATCTCTCACAGGTGACCAACGATGCCTATATCATAGCAGGCACCACCGATCACATCACTCCATGGCAGGGCTGCTATGCGACCACGCAATTGCTGGGAGGCGAGGTCAAGTTTATCCTGAGTAACAGCGGCCACATCCAGGCCATCCTGAACCCACCGGGGAACCCGAAGGCATCGTACTTCGTCAACGAGCGCTACCCGGCCGATCCCGAGCAATGGCAGGCGCGTGCGCAGAAACGTGCAGGCTCCTGGTGGGAGGATTGGCGAGACTGGCTGGGCCAGCGCTCCGGTGAGCAGAAGGCCGCTCCACAAGCACTGGGCAACGAGCAGTATCAACCGGGCATACCAGCACCCGGCTCCTACGTGTTCGAGCCGTAACATGTTCGGCTCTTTGCGTAATGTTTTAGGAAGAATGAGTATGCCATCAGAAACCACCAGGCCACAGGCGGAGACATGGACTTTCACCGTCAGCGGGCAGCGCCTGCGGGTCGCTACCCGTTTGGGGAACGGCACCCGCACGCCGCTGCTGATGATGAACGGGATCGGGGCCAACCTCGAAGTGCTCCAGCCCTTCGTCGACGCCCTGGATCCGGCCATCGAAGTCATTCGCTTTGATGTGCCGGGCACCGGCGGCTCACCGGCCCCGCTCATCCCGTACCGTTTTTCGGCCCTTGCCCGGTTAGTGACGAAGACGCTCGATCAGTTGGGCTACCAGCAGGTCGATGTACTGGGTGTCTCCTGGGGTGGTGCGCTCGCCCAGCAGTTTGCTTTTCAATACCCCAGGCGCTGCCGGCGGCTGATCCTGGTCAGCACGGGCACCGGTGCGCTCATGGTTCCCGGTCGTCCCTCGGTCCTGGCGAAGATCACCACACCACGACGCTATCAGGACCCGGCCTACATGGCACAGATCGCCGGAGAGGTCTACGGGGGGAAGGCACGCACACAGCCCGAGCTAGCGCACGACTTCGCACGTACGGCACGCTTGGGCAGCGCGCTCGGCTACTTCTATCAACTGCTGGGAGCAGTGGGTTGGACCAGTATCCCCTGGCTGCGCAAACTCCGGCAGCCGACACTGATTCTGCATGGGGATGACGACCCGCTTGTCCCACTGGTCAACGCGAAGATCATGCATCGCCTGATCCCACATGCGAAGCTCTACGTCTTCCACGATGGTCACCTGGGACTGGGGACGAGCGCTCGGGAACTCGCGCAGGTCGTCGAGCAGTTTCTCACAGCTCCCGTCTCTTCCTCAACGAATGGTCTATAATTCAAAAGCCTGAAAGCTGGGTCTTCAAATTCAATCCAGGCAAGCGATTGCGAGCGCTTTTCGGGCGGCCATCGACATCCTCAGGAAAATTCTAGACATGCCCGCATGACTAGGAAGCGGTTCTGCATGTAAACGAGCCCTCGTAGATCATGCGTGGCCTGATGGCGTCTCCGTGCGGGTGCTCATTGGGCTGCATACGGGTGAACCGATGCTGACTGCAGGCGGCTACATTGGGATGGACGTGCATCACGCTGCTGCAAGCCTTCCTGAAAGAGAAACAGGTGCTCCTTCTGCTGGACAACTTCGAGCAGGTCATCGAAGCCGCCGTGATGCTGGCCGAATTGCTGATTGCCTGCCCCCGGCTGAAAATAGTGGTGACCAGCCGTATGGGGCTGCATGTGCGAGCCGAGCACGAGTTCGCCGTGCCGCCGCTGTCTGTGCCGACCCTGAAACAACTCCCTGATCTCAAGGCTCTCTCGCACTACGAGGCGGTGGCTCTTTTCATCGAGCGGGCTCAGGCCATGAAGCCGGATTTCTCGGTGACCAACGCTAATGCTCGTGCCGTGGCCGCCATCTGTGCCCATCTGGATGGACTGCCGCTCGCCATTGAACTGGCCGCCGCCCGCGTGAAGCATTTCTCACCTCACACTAATACTATGCATCCCAATTGCTCATATTTCATGTCAGTAAGATGCCAGGATACGGTCTGCCAGCAGGCCCAGGCAACTGAGATTGGGGAAACCGGGTCCCTGGGCGATAGCCGCCAGCATGGGCAGATGTAATTTAGGGGTGAACCCATCGAGGGAAAGGTCTACAGTTATCGCGTGCTCGATAGTTCGTCCATCAAATGAGTGCGTGACCTCGGCCATGCGCGCGTGGATGCTCTCATCGAGCAGGTGCCTGAACCAAAGGGCGTCGAAGCCACGTGCTACCACAATGTAATCGTACTCGTCGTGTTTCATCTTGCCGTCGTATTCGCTCTCGACGCGCACAGTAGTGTCATTAGCGTGAATGCGCCGCACGGTTCCGAGGACAGAGCGCACATTTTCGGCATTACTGATCTCCCCCATCGCTTTGAGCGAGAACACGCCTCTATCTGTGCGTCTCACAAATTCGCGCCGGTCGGGCTCGCTCAGTTGCAACCAGTTCGCTGCGTGCTGGTGATCGCTGTACAGGCTAGCAAGCCTACCGTCGGGGTCGGAGAATAGCTTGTTCTCCTCAAACCCCTCATCGCGCGAATAGATCACACCATAGGGGCTGATGACTTCAATAAATGCCGAGCTCCTGAGGGCGTCCACCAGCGCGACGACGACCGCGGCTGCGGTTTCTCCCGTGCCTATCACACCAATATTCAGCGGCTTTGTTACCTGTGAACGGAGATGCACGAACTCCTCAACACGCAGCCAGAACGATGCGCCATCCATGATACAAGGGTGCTCTTTGGGCTGACCTGCAATGGTGAGCGGCGTGCCAGGGCCGGTCATCACCAGTCCCTCCCCAGTCAAAATCACGGGCGCACCACCTTCCGAAGGTTGGCACGTCAGTTGCCAGCACTTCTGATCAGCGGTCGTGGCGATCTTCGTCACCTCGGCAACGCACAGGTCAAATTCCACTCGTTTGGCAACCCATTGAATATACTTCGACCACTCACCATGTGTCGGGCGTGTGCGGCCGCGATCAATCCAGTCAGAATAGCGCAACTGGTCGATGAGATAACTCTGCCAGGAGAAGTGTACCATCTCCTTCGCGACTGCTCTGCTGAGCGCTTTGTCTCCCCAACAGGCCGAGAGATAGGGAAAACCGATGTCCTTCTCCGGGCGCGTCCCCAGCAATTGGTTGCCGTCAGTAAACCCCGCTTTGCCTGACCAGTTGGACGCCATGCCTTGCCGATCAACAATCTGCACGTGCGGCACAGGATAGCCCAGTTTCGCCAGGACATGTCGTTTGGCCGCTATTGCGACCGCCTTTGGGCCGGCACCTAGTACCAGCAATGTAGATAGAGACTCAGCGGCATGCTCCACCCGTGTGGTAGCTAGGGATGACTGAGCCGCATTCGCTTCCTTCGTCACGATGCCTTCTTTCCCTCCAACTCTCTCCTCAAAAAGCTGGAATAGTAAAACGCAAACGGTTGGCCCCACCGTTCACGGTGAGCGATTTCGCCAAGAGGCTTACGCTTCTTCTGGCCCTTACCCATTGCTATGAGGACACACGGGGTGTTAAAGTATAGCTGCATGCTCTAAATTCTACGCTCATTTTTTATCCATGGCAAGCGATGGAAGGCATAGTAGTCAACTGCTTCAATCCGTTTCATCAAACCAGGGTGCAGCCACAGGTTGTTCCATTTCTCCTGGCACGTAGACGACAATAGCGCTCGCGCGTTCATTAAGTGTGATCACCCACAGGAAGAGAGAGAGAGTGCTGAGCTTTTCTGCCTGGATGGAGGCAATACGTTGCGGGAACAGCCCATAGAGATCGCATGCCGCTTATATCACCTCTGCCGGTGGTGCTGGTGTTTGCCGCTTCAGCAGGCCGAGTGGACTCATCATGCCTCCTTGACTCCCCGTCCATCGCGGGGTGATGCGTTCCGTCTTGAGAGAAGTATACCTGGCACGGCTTATGGGAGAGAATGGCAGAGCTGATCAGGGAGCGGTTCATCGGGCTGTGAAGTCGTGGAAGTCAGTTGCTGGCTGCTTCGTCACCCTTCCTAAAATAGGGATAGATCCTGTCCCTGGTGGGCATCCATGCGGCTACCCGCTCTCCACGAACTCGGTGAAGAGCTTGAGCACCTCTTCCTGCTTTTCGACATGGGGCGAGTGCCCACAATCGGGCAGGATAACTTCACGATAGCGACCCCCATTGGCCTGATAGCTTTTGAAGACAGCGCGTATCTGCGAGATCATCGGCTGCGCTGGATAGACTTCTGGTCCTGGCCAACCGGGGACGGCCCCCAATTGTCCAAGGAAGCCGAAGTCGAACAATGAGCTATCAGAAACGATCTGGTCATCTGCACCGCGGATCCATAAGACGGGCAGGTGATGGGTGATAGTGGCGAATATGGCCTGGTTCAGGTACCTGGGAGAGAGTGCGTTGTTGGGCCCCTGGGTCCCTGGAGCGACGTTGGGCCAGTTATTCGATGGGGTCATGTCACCTGGATAGATGCCCTCTGCCACCTTGCACGAGAGGAGTGAAGTGACGTAGATCTCTTCGCGGTCGGGGGTGACCCGGAACGGGGGCTTAAAATAGAACGTGTTCAGCACTGTACGCGGTGAAAACTGCTCGCTGCCACGGTCACCTTGTCCGATGCGCTGCACAAACTCAGGATTAGCTGTGCCGCCTCCACTGCCGGCAAAGTCAGGCCAGATGGGTGTGCCTTCTGGTCCCTTCGTGCCGCCAAAGCCAAAGGCCGAGCCAGGCGCCTGCAAGGTAAGCGTGCGGAGAGTGCCAGGAGAGTCTATCGCGTACTGCATGGCAACATTGCCGCCCATCGACCAGCCGAACAGGTGGAATGAGGTCAAGCTGAGGGCTTGTGCCATGGATGAGAGGTCGTCTGAGAAATCGCGCACGCCGCGCGTTGCATTGATCCGCAGCGCCTGGGTGTCGCCGAAGCCACGCATATCCGGTGCGTAGATGGTGTAGTGCCCGGTGGCCGCCAGCGCCAGTATAAAGTCCTGGAAGAAAAGGGATGAAGAGGTATTGCCATGCAGCAGAACGATGGGCGTGCTTCCTGTACCCGCCTCGAGATAGGCTATCTCCAGGCGACCTGTTGTGATTCTTTTCTGGCGAATGCCAGCTAAGAGCGGTGTGGTATCCATGAGTTAATCTTCCTCCTGTGTGTATGGTCATGTGCTTTATCTTATCCTCTGTTGACTGTGCATGGCAAGGATTTCCTTACAAAAGATCATTCATATTGACAAACAGAAAATCCCACTATATACTTTAAGCAACTTGTAATGACAATGTTGTAACGTCATAGTTACAAGGTTGTCATGTTATGGTGGCACATTCCTACTCTACCTCCATATCCGAGGAGGGAACCATGGCTCTACAGTCCCGTAATGTTGGTCGAAAATCGACCATCCTTGAGCAAGATTCTTCTGTACCGCGATACCACCAGCTCAAAGAGATTATTCGGGAACAATGCGCCTCCTGGGAGCCAGGCCAGCTTATCCCTTCCGAATTAGAGTTGTGCCAGATGTACTCCGTCAGCCGCACAACTGTGCGTAAGGCGCTGGATCATCTCACACAGGAAGGATTGCTGTACCGTATTCAGGGTAAGGGGACGTTTGTTGCACCGCCAAAGTTACGCGAACGTTTTGTGCACCAGGCAGCTGGTATCTACGAAGATATGGCGTCTCGTGGTGTTACTATCCGTACACAGGTGCTCGCACAAGCAGTTGTCCCGGCCAATAAGCTCGTAGCACCAGAGCTACAACTGGTTGTGGGAAGCCCGGTCATTAAACTGGTACGCCTGCGTTTCGTTGGTGACGAACCACTGCTTATTTCCACTACATTCTTACCTTATCGTTCGTTTCCCGGACTTGAAAATGAAGACCTCACACATGTCTCCCTCTATGCTGTACTGCGTGAAAAGTATGGTATCCGACTTGGGCATGGAACACGCCTTGTAGAAGCGGTGCCATGCTCCGACGAGGAAGCGGAGTTATTACATATCGCGCCCGCAACGCCGCTACTCGTTGTCAGCGGCACCATGTACGATACCGAAGGCCGTCCAGTTGAATATGGTTTTGCACGGCACCGGGGTGATCGCAGCCAGGTCGAGATTGCTGTTGTCGCGCGGTGATTATAAGGCACTGCTTTCATACACAATTCACTGTTAATGGGTCTAATTCATTAACCTTTGCAAAGGAGGTGAAGCGCAAGTACACCTTTCCTGGTTATCATCTTGTAGCGCAATGAATACACGTATGTGCATTCTGAAATGTGCAACGTCCTTTCCAACGAAGGAGGTTCTACCATGCAGGTGTGGCAAGCAGCATTAATTGCCCTGCTGTGTTACCTGGGAGCCCTCACTACCCCCTGGGCACTTGGCACGACAGGCGGATGGTATGTGCTTACACGTCCGCTAGTAGCCGGCTTTCTCTGTGGATTAATCCTGGGAGATGTCAAAACCGGCGTGCTTATTGGGATTGCAGTGCAAGGCG
>WNGK01004883.1_pt1 | contig 24321 bp, 19 predicted proteins | sample 5400601 | NCBI WGS metagenome assembly WNGK01 (sample SAMN13153376, study PRJNA577476) | soil metagenome | isolation source: 60 cm soil or saprolite under Garry oak tree replicate 1 | place: USA:California | collected 2016-06-15
GCCCTGGCCAAGCAGCTTCCTGGCGCGGCCGAGCCTGGCCGCGCTCCGCGCCGTGCTGGCCGCGCTCCGCGCCGTGCTGGCCGCCGCCGGAGCTGGCCGGCGGTGCTGCCAGTCGAGCAGGTGGCGCAGCGCCAGCATCCCGGTCCGCATGCTCTCGAGCACCGGGATGCCGCTGCGGCGCAGCGTGGCGGCTGCGTCGTGGTCGATAGCGCTGGCCAGGTTGCTGATCACGGCGACCGGCTTGTCCGTCCGGTCGGCGGCATCGAGCGCGGCGAGCTGGTAGGACGTGTCGCCGTCGAGCTCGGTGACGAGGTCGACCGCGAGCGCCACCGCGTCGACGCAGTCGTCCTGGGCCAACGCGGTGAGCGAGTCCGCGAACAGCTCCCGGGTACTGGCGCCGGTTCCCCAGACATCGAGCGGGTTGGTGGCCACGAGGCCGGGGTCCAGCAGGACCTCGAGCCGCGCCCTGGTCGTCTCGCTGATCGTCGCGAACGGGACACCCAGGTCCTCGGCGAGATCGGCGGCGTGCGCCCGCTCCAGGCCTGAGTCGTGCACGGTGGCGATCCCGCGAATGCGGTCCCCGCCACGCATTGCGGCTGCCGCCGGGCGGCGGCCCGGGCGCCGGCTGGCGCGGAGCGAGAACAGCTCAAGCGTGTCGGCCAGCTCGGCCAGGTCAGCGACCCGGTGCAGGCCGTAGGCGCGGGCCAGCGCTTCCCAGCCGCCGTCCGACCCGGCCAGCGCCCCGGAGTGCGCAGCGACCATGGCCCGCCCGCTGGCCGAGTTCCCGGCGGTCAGCAGGACCACGGGCAGATCGCGCCGGGCGGCGGCGGCCAGCACCTCGCGGAGCATGGCCGGCTCGCGCATGGCCTCGAGGACCAGCGCCAGCACCTGCGTCTCCGGCTGGTCGAGCGCGTAGGACAGGTACAACGGCGCCGCCGTGACGAGTTCCTGGCCGGAAGAGACGGCGAGGGTGAAACCGAACGCGCGGCGGGTGCGCAGCAGCGCGGAGAAGACCGACCCCGAATGCGTCACCAGGGCGACCGGCCCGGCGGGCAGCGGGTCGGGCTCGATGTAGCCCATCGCCCGGAGCCCGTAGCGCACGTTGGCGAAGCCCATGCAGCCGGCCCCGCATAGCTCCATGCCGGAGGCCAGTGCGATCGAGGACAGCCGCTGCCGCAGGCCCGGGCGCGCGGCCGGCCCGGGCAGCGCGGCTGCGCTGTCCGGGGGCAGCGGTGCCGGGCCCGCGGTCTGCGCCGCCGGGTCCTCATGTGCGTTACCGAAGATCACCGCGGACCGGCAGCCCTGTTCCGCCGCCTTGGTCAGCTGGTCCTCGACAGCGGCGTCGGGAACTGCGAGCAGGACGAGGTCGGCCGGCTCGGGCAGATCGGCGAGCGACGGGTAGCACCGGCGGCCGTCGATCTCCTGGTAGCGGGGGTTCACCGGGTAGATGGCCGGCCCGGCCGGTGATCTCCCTACCTCGGCGACCATCCGCGCGCCGAAGCTGTTAGGTCGCTTCGACGCGCCGACCAGCGCCACCGACTGGGCCTCCAGCATGGCGCGTAGGGCTGACCTGTCCTCGCCGGGACGCGGTCCAGCGACCCGTTGCGAATGAAAGTCAGTCGTCATGCCCAGGCCATGCCCCGCCCTAGCCTGCTGCTCGCGGTGCCCTGGCGGACTTGCTGACCTTGCGGTCGGCCAGGGCGGCGCGCGCCGCCTGCCAGCCAGGGATGCCGCAGACGCCGCCGCCGGCGTGGGTCGCCGAGCTGCCGTAGTACAGCCCGGTGACGGGCGTGCGGTAGTCGGCATAGCCCGGAGCCGGGCGCATGTGGAAGAGCTGCTCGAGGGACAGCTCGCCGTGGAAGATGTTGCCGCCGATCAGGCCGTAGTCGTGCTCCATCTGATACGGCCCGACGACGTCGCGGTGCAGGATCGAGGCCTTGAAGTTCGGCGCGACCTCGTCGTACAGCTCGATCATCGCGTCCGCGTAGGCCTCGAGCTCGGAGGTATGCGGCTCGAGGTTCCAGTCCGAGGGAACCCACTGGGTGAACAGCGACATTATGTGCGTTCCGTCCGGACACAGGGTCTTGTCGAAGGCGGTCGGGATCACCCCGTCGCTGAACGGGCGGACGGCCGGCTTGCCGTCGCGCGCGTCTTGGAAGGCACGCTCGATGAACTCCATCGTCGGCGCCATCTCCACCGAGCCGGTGTGGTGCTCGGCCAGGTCGGTGCCCGGGTCGGCGGTGAAGTTCGGCAGCTCGGCCAGCGCCAGGTTGATCTTCACGACGCCGCTCCTGGTCTTCCAGGTCTTGATGTCCCTGGCGAAGTCGGACGGCAGGTTCTGCTCGCCCACCTGGTCGAGGAAGGCGGTGCGGGGATGCAGCGTGCTGACGATGGTCCCGGCCCGGATCTCATCGCCGTTGTCGAGCACGACACCGACGGCGCGGCCGTTCTCGACGAGAACCTTCGCGACTGGTGAGTTCAGCCTGACCTCCACGCCGAAACCGCGGGCGGCGGCCTCGATCGCGTCGGCGACGGCGCCCATGCCGCCCTCCTGGAAACCCCAGTTGCCGAGGTGGCCGTCGCCCACGTCCCCGATCGAGTGGTGGGCCATCACGTAAGCCGTGCCGGCCTCGTACGGGCCGGCCCAGGTCCCGATCACTCCGTTAACCGCCAGCGCGCCCTTGACCTGCGGAGACTCGAACCAGTCGTCCAGCAGGTCGGCGATCGACATGGTCATCAGCCTGGTGGTGTCGGCAATCGTCCGTACGTTCAGGCCGCGGTTCCGCCAGGCCAGCTTGAGTGTTCCGCGCAGGTCGCGTGGCTTGCGCGAGCCGATGTTGGGCGGCGCGGTCAGCAGCATCGGGCCGAGCACGTCGGCCATGCCCGCCAGCCAGGCGTCCCAGCGCGGCATGGCCTCGGCGTCCTGCTTCGACCATTTCGCGACCGATTCGTAGTTGCGCTTGGCGTCGTCGGCGTACAGCTTGATCGAGCCGCCCTCAGGAAATGCCTGGTAATACGGGCCCATCGGGTAGACCTTGTAGCCGTGACTCGCTAGCTTGAGATCGTTGATAATGGTCGGCGGCATCAGGCTCATCACATAAGAGAGCCTCGTCACCTTGAACTCTGGAGCGTCTGGCCATGGAGATTCTGTGGTCGCAGCGCCGCCCGTCTTATGCCGGCTTTCGAGCACGACAGTCCTCGCGCCCGCTCGCGCGAGATAAGCGGCGGCTACGAGGCCGTTGTGCCCTCCGCCGATGACGATGGCATCGTATGTTGCGGCCATGTGTGCTTTCCTTTCCGGGCCGTCCGTCTCGCTCCCGGGCCGGACCCGCTCCGTCTCAGGGCCGGCGCCCCTGAGCGCCAGGGCGGCGCCCGGAGGAGACTGACTGAATGTTCAGTCTAGAAATTTGCTAACGTTACGACAAGTGGGGCGGAAGGATTTGCGGATGACGGAGCAGGCCGAGAGCGTCACTGCTGGACCTGGCATCGCAGACCAGCGGCGCGGGCAGATGCTGCATGCCGCCCTGGACGTTATTTCCGAGCGCGGGTTCGCTGACACCAGGATCGCCGACATCGCCGAGCGGATCGGGATCAGTCCAGCGCTGGTCATCTACTACTTCAAGACCAAGGACCAGTTGCTGACCGAGGCGATCAGGCACTACGAGGACACCTGGTATACGGAGGGCCAGCGGCGGATGGACAAGCTGTCCACCGCTGCCGAGCAGCTCGAGGAATTTGTGGCGATGAACCTGCTGCCGGACCCCAATCCCGAGCTGGAGAGCACCTGGCAGCTGTGGCTGGATTTCTGGGCTCAGGCCGCGCGCAACACCGACGTGGCAGGCGTGCGTCGGGAGTTCGACGAGCGCTGGCGTGAGGTAATCGTCAGGCTGGTGCGCGCGGGTCAGAAGGCAGGCGAGTTCGCTGACATCGACCCGCACCCGTTCTCGATCTTCGTGTCTGCGCTGCTGGACGGACTGACGATACAGATTGCACTAGATGATCCTGTCGTCGATCCAGTAAGTGCATATGAACTATGTATGCGGTATATAGCCGATCATCTAGGCTTTCCCTGGACCCCAAGCCATCCTGAGCGGGTCTCCGCCGCGGTGGCCCGTGCTGCAGCAGGAAGGTGACCGCCTTACGCCTGGTGGGCACATCGAACTGGTCTCGCTGAGCAAGCGATTTGTCGAGATGGCGGTCGACGCGAACAAGCGCAACGTCAACACGGTGTTCCAGAGCTACGCGCTGTTCCCGTTCCTCGATGTGCGTGAGAACCACAATGGTTGGCCAGCCCGTCGAGCCAAGACAATCTGCTGATAGCAGAGGATCCGCCGACCATGATCGTGGCTGGTTGACCGCGTGGTAGAGACTGTCGCATAACTCATGATCTTGGTTTGTCAAGGTCTTGGCCGGGGTCGGCGTGTTAGCCGGGCGAAATGGGCTTTGACCTGGGAAAATATGGTCATGGGGTACAACTTTGCTGGTGGTGGCGGTGGCGGTGATCAGGTGTACCTGCTGCCGCCTGATCCGCGGGAATGGCTGCCGCAACGGCATCTGGCCTGGGAGCTGCGGGCGGCGGTGGCCGACATGGACCTGGCGCGGTTTGCGGCGTGGTACCGAGCCGATGGGCAGGGCAAGAAGGCGTATCACCCGCGGCTGATGGTGGCGCTGGTCATGTACTGCTACTGCAAGGGGATCCGGTCCTCGCGGGCGATCGAGATGGCCACCTGGGACGACGTGGGCGCCCGGGTGCTGGCGGAGAACCTGCACCCCGATCACGCTACCGTGGCCCGGTTTGTGTCCCGGCATGAAAGCGCGGTGAAGGGGCTGCTGGTGGCGTCGCTGGTGGCGTGCGCGAAGCAGGGCCTGGTCCGGGTGGATGTGGTGGCCGGGGACGGGACGAAGGTCAAGGCGAACGCGTCGATGGCGGCGAACGCCACCGCGGGGCAGCTGGAGGCGGACATCGGCGAGCTGGAGAAGCTGCTCGCCGCCGAGGTCGATGGCTGGCTGGCGCTGGCCCGGGCCGAGGACGCGGCCGAGGACGCCCTGCCGGGCGATGATGGCCCTGGCCCCGGTGGGCCGGGGACGCTGGCGCGCACGGCGGGCAAGCTGATCCGCCGCCAGCAGGCGAAGGCGAAGCTGGACGCCGAGCAGGCAGCCCGCCGCCAGCAGGCCGAAGCGGAACACGCCGGGAAGATCACCCGGCTGGAGCGCCGCGCCGCGGCCCGGCGGGCCGAGGCGGAACGCCTGGCCGCGGAGGCGAACGCCAAAGTGGAGGACTACCGGGCCCGCGCCGCGGCCAAGGCCGCCGCCGGCAGCCGCAAGCGCCCCGACGGGCGGGTGCCGGTGCCGGCGGACCGCCGCATCGCTGTCCGCCGGGCCCGCCAGGCGCTCGCCGCAGCAGAGCAGGCGCTGGCCACGGCGAAGGCCGCCCCCGCCGCCCCGGACGTGCCAGCCCGCCCGCCCAGAGCCAACACCACCGACCCGGCCAGCCGGGTCATGCCCCTGAAGAAGGGCGGGTTCGACCAGCTGTACAACGCCCAGGTGCTGGCCGGCAAGCACCAGGTCATCCTGGCCATCGCCACCCACGACAACCCCGCCGACACCGGCGCCCTGCACCCGCTGCTGGCACAAGGACGGGCCAGCCTGGACGCCGCCGGCATCAGCGAGGCGATCGGCAAGGCCCTGTTCGACGCCGGGTACGCCAGCGACGGCAACTTCACCACCCCCAGCGAGCCAGAACTGTATGTCGCGGTCACCAGGGAATCCCGCCAGACCGGGCGGCTGCGCGACGGCAAGCAGCCCGACACGATGAAGCCATCGTGGCAGCAGATGGCCGCCCGGCTGGACACCCCCGAAGGCAAAGCCCTCTACCGGCAGCGATCGGCGATCATCGAGCCCGTCTTCGCCCAGCTGTTCAGCCGGCTCGGCCGCGACCTGCACTACCGCGACGCCAAAGTCGATCTCGAACTCCACCTGTGGGCCGCCAGCCACAACCTGCTCAAAGCCATCCGCGCCCAGCGCCGCACCGCTGCCCGGGCGACCATGGCCCCGGCCACCTGAGCCACCGCCGGCCCCCCGCAACCCGCCAGCCCCCGACCGCCGGCCGCGCAGCCCAGCGTGAAAACCCATCCCCGTCGGCGCGAGCAGCGAGACATCCTGAAGTCAGGCGACAGCCTCGGTAGCACGAGAACCCGCCACGATCATGACGACTGCGGGGAGGGGCCCGGCGGCGGGGAGTGGGCCCGGCATCGCGGGGCGGACCTGCATAATTGTGCGAACCGCGCGTTCTCCCGCGTTGCCGCTGGCCGGCGACGGCCGCCAGGAGGTGAGACCCGTTCCTGATTCCGAATGTGACCTGGTGGTCCGCGGCGGAACCGTCGTGACGGCGGGCGGATCGGCCGAGTGCGACGTCGCCGTCACCGACGGCCGGATCAGCCAGCTCGGCGGCTCACCGCGCGGCCGCCGGGAGCTGGACGCGGCCGGCGCGCTGGTCCTGCCCGGTGGCCTGGACATGCACGTGCACCTGTCCTCCCCCGAGCCGCCGGAGCCCGGCCAGCCAGCCTGGGTGGACGACTTCGGCAGCGGCTCGGCGGCCGCCATCGCCGGGGGCGTGACCACGATCGGCAACATGACGTTCCCCGCGGGCACCGACTCGCTGCACCAGTCCCTCGCTCGTGACCTCACCTCAGCGCGGGCCCTGGCCAGCGTCGACTACGTGCTGCATCCGGTGCTGATCAGCCCGACGCCCGGGGCTCTCGCCGAGCTGCCGCGGCTCGCGGCCGCCGGGCACACCAGCCTCAAGCTCTTCATGGTCGGCGAGGAGTTCGAGGCGCAGGCGGATGCGATGATCGAGGCGGTCAGGATCGCCGGGCAGCACGGGATGCTGACCCTGATCCACTGCGAGGACGGCGCGCTGGTGCGCTTCGCCGGCGAGCAGCTGCGCAAGGCCGGCCGCGGCGACCTCAGCAACTGGGCCGCCAGCCGGCCCGTCCCGGCGGAACGCGCCGCCGTCGACCGCGCGGTCGCCATCTGCGAGGCGACGGGCTCGCCGATCTACATCGTGCACCTGTCCTCGGAGCAGGCGCTGCGGTCCGCCCGCTGCGGCCGGTCCCGCGGCCTGCCGGTGTTCGTGGAGACCAGGCCGCTCTACCTGCACCTGACCAGCGAGGCGCTGGCCGAGCCGCAGGGCGCCAGGTACATCGGCGCCCCGCCGCTACGCGACCCGTCCGATGTGGCGGCCCTGTGGGCAGGCCTCGCCGACGGATCCGTCGACACGCTCGGCAGCGACCACGCTCCCTGGCTGCTGCGCGACAAGCTCGACGAATCCCGGGACGTGACGACGGCCAGGCAGGGCGTCGCAGACCTGGAGACCATGATGCCGATGCTGTACTCGGCCGGCGTCCGGACCGGCCGCATCACGCTGGCCCGGTTCGTCTCGCTGACCGCTACGAACCCGGCCCGCCTGTTCGGCCTGTACCCGCGGAAGGGCACGATCGCGGTCGGCAGCGACGCCGACCTGGTCGTCCTCGATCCGCGGCTGCGCCGCACGGTCGACGGCAGCGCGATGCGGTCCAGGGCCGGCTACTCGGCCTATGACGGCCGCGAGGTCTGCGGCTGGCCGCGATACACCGTCAGCCGCGGCGAGGTGGTGCTCGAAGACGGGCAGGTGCTGGCGCGGCCAGGCCGCGGGCAGTGGCTGCACCGTGAGCGGACGGCGACGATATGACCGCCGCGGGCGCGACGCACACGCTGGATCCGGCCCCGGCCACGACGACCGACGTGTTCAGCCGGGACGCGCCGCCCGTGCTGACCGTGGCACCAGGGGATACCGTGATCGCCGGGTCACTCGACGCCTCCGGCTACCTCGCCCGCCAGCGGTCTCCCGGCGAGGATCAGCCGCGAATGATCAGCGCCGCCAGAGGCCACTGCCTGACCGGGCCGATCGGCGTAGCCGGGGCCCGGCCCGGCATGGTGCTCGCGGTACGGCTCGTCTCGCTGCGGCCGGCTCGCTGGGGCTGGACCGCCGCGGCGGCCCGTGACAACCGGCTGACCCGCCGGCTCGGCGTCGCCGAAGGACCGCGGTCGTGGCTGCTGTGGGAGATCGACCCGGACGCCGGACTGGCGGTCAGCGACCGCGGCTACGCCGTCCGGATCGCGCCGTTCCTCGGCGTGATCGGAATGCCGCCCGCCGAGCCCGGCGAGCACTCGACGGTGCCGCCCCGCGCCGAGGGCGGTGGCAACATCGACTGCCGCGAGCTCGTGGCGGGCGCCACCTTGTACCTGCCGGTCACCGTGCCGGGCGCGCTGGTGTGCCTGGGCGACGGTCACGCCGCCCAGGGGGACGGTGAGGTCGCCGGTACCGCGGTCGAGTGCGCGATGACGACTGAGCTCGTGCTGGACCTGATCACCGGCCCGCCGGTGCCCGGCATTCACGCCGTCACCCCGGCCGGGCGGATCACGTTCGGCTTCAGCGAGAACCTGGACGTGGCCATGGCTGACGCGCTGGACGCCATGCTGACCTGGATGCAGAGCCTGTACGGACTCGACAGGGTCGCGGCCCTGGCGCTGGCCAGCCCCGTCGTGGACCTGCGGATCACGCAGGTCGCCAACGATGTGTGGGGCGTCCACGCCGTCCTGCCGGGCACCGGGCTGACGGGTCCTGGGCTGACTGGTCCTGGGCTGGCCGGCCATGGGCTGGCTGGGCCAAGCGGGCCAGACGGGCCAGGCGGGCCAGGCGGGTCAGGCGTCCTCGACGCGTAGCCGCGCTGCCTTGGCGTCCCGGTCGGCGAACAGCACGAAGTGGAAGATGACGAACCTGGTCAGGAACGTGAAGCAGTTGGCCGCCAGGTAGAAGCCCTGCACGAATAGGTCGTGCGCGGCGCCGTGCAGGCCGAGCGCGGCCGCCTCCCGGTAGCCGAAATGGCTGGCCTCGGTCAGCACGATGCCGACCACCAGCGAGATGGCCACGAACGGCAGCGTCTCCCTGAGCAGGCGTGGCTTGCCCTTGCGCTCCCAGGCCCACCGGCTGACGCCGTAGCTGACCGCCGCCCCGGCCAGCCAGCCCGCCGCCCCGGCGGCCCGGCCGGTCATGGCCAGCACGCTGAAGCAGATGAAGTAGGTGATCTGGGTGGTGGCCAGCGCCAGCAGCGCCGCCGGAGCGAACCTCGCCATCCGCCGGCCGCCGGGCGAGCCGAGCGTGCGGCGCAACGGCGCGGGAAGCCTGTCCCACACTGCGGAGGCGAGTTTCGGCGGTGCGAGAGGCATTGCCGTCCTTTGCTCTTTCGGGGAGGTGCCGCTGAAGCCGACACTCCAAGGTACGCCAAACCCGCCCAGGCTATGACCAGAACGAGCCGCAATGGCGGGACGGCGCCTGGCGGGCAGATGTGCTTGAGCGATTACGCAATGCCATCGCGTCAGTGTCCGTACCCGCCGCCGCCCGGCGTCTCGATCACGAACACGTCGTCCACGCCGACCTCGACGCTATCGCAGCCCGTCATCGGGGTCACCGACCCGTCAGCGCGCTGCACCCAGTGCCGGCCGAGCGAGCCTGGCCGGCCACCTGCCATCCCGTAAGGCGCCACCCGCCGGTGGCTGGCCAGCGTGGTCACGGTCATCGGCTCGCCGAACCGGATCTCCCGGCGGCCGCCCGATCCGCCGTGCCAGTGCCCCGATCCGCCGCTGCCGCGGCGGATCTCGTACCGGTCCAGCCTGACCGGGTACCGCCACTCCAGCACCTCGGGATCGGTGAGCCGGGAGTTGGTCATGTGGGTCTGCACCGCATCGGTCCCGTCGAACCCGTCGCCTGCCCCCGAGCCGCTGGCCACGGTCTCGTAGTACTGGTACCGCGCGTTGCCGATGGTGACGTTGTTCATGGTGCCCGAGCCCTCGGCCATGACCTGGAGCGCCGAGTACAGCGCTCCGGTGATGGCCTGCGACGTCTCGACGTTCCCGGCCGCCACGGCCGCCGGATACTGAGGTGAGAGCAGGCAGCCGGGCGGGATGATGACGCTGACCGGCTTGAGGCAGCCGGAATTGAGCGGGATCTCGTCGGCCACCAGCGTGCGCAGCACGTAGAGCACGGCGGCCATCGCCACCGAGGAAGGCGCGTTGAAGTTGCCGCTCACCTGCGGCGAGGTACCGGTGAAGTCGATCTCGGCGGTACGCGCCGTCCGGTCGACCCGCACCGCCACGCTGATCACAGCCCCGTTGTCGAGCTCGTAGCTGCACGCCCCGTCGCGCAGCGTGGCGAGCACGCCGCGCACTGCCTCCTCAGCGTTGTCCTGCACGTGACCCATGTAGGCGGTCACCACGTCGAGCCCGAAGTGCTCGCACATCCGGCGCAGCTCGGCCGCGCCTCGCTCGTTGGCGGCGATCTGCGCTCGCAGGTCGGCCAGGTTGACCGGCGGGTTGCGGGACGGGTGCGGGGCCAGCCGCAGCAGGTCGAGCGTGTCCGCCTCGCGCAGCACGCCGTCCCTGACCAGCAGCCAGTTGTCGATCAGCACGCCCTCTTCCTCGACCCGGGTGCTGAAGGCCGGCATCGAGCCTGGCGTGATCCCGCCGATCTCGGCATGGTGGCCGCGTGACGCCACGTAGAACAGGATCTCCTCGCCCGCCCCGTCGAAGACCGGCGTCACGACCGTGACGTCGGGGAGATGGGTGCCGCCGTGATACGGGTCGTTCAGCGCGTAGACGTCACCGGGACGCATCCGGCCCTCGTTGCGGGCGGCGATGATCCTGATGCTCTCCCCCATCGATCCCAGGTGGACGGGGATATGCGGCGCGTTGGCGATGAGCCCGCCGCCGGCGTCGAAGATCGCGCACGAGAAGTCCAGCCGCTCCTTGATGTTGACCGAGTGCGCGGTGCCCCGCAGCCGGACGCCCATCTGCTCGGCGACCGACATGAACAGGTTGTTGAAGATCTCCAGCAGCACCGGGTCGACCGCGGTTCCGGCGGCCGGTCCCGACAGCCGCGAGCTGACCCGGGTCAGCAGCAGGTCGCCCCGCCCGGTCACCTCGGCCGACCAGCCGGGCTGGACGACCGTGGTCGCGAAATCTTCCACGATCAGCGCCGGGCCGCTGACCCGCTGGCCCGGCCCGAGCACCCGGCGCCTGACCAGCGGCGCATCCTGCCACTGCCCGCCGGCATGGATCCGGACCATGGCCGGTCGGCCGGCGCCCGGCCCCGGCGGCGCGAGCGCAGCGTCTGCCGGGGCCGATGCGGCGGTGAGCTCGACCGAGACGGCCTCGACGACCACGGTCCGGTCAGGCATGAGAAACGAGAAGTGCTGCCGGTACGCGGCCTCGAAGTCGCCGATCATGCCGGCGACCGGCGCGAGCGGCACGGCCAGCGCGGTGTCGGTGCCCTCGTACTTCAGGTGAGCGCGGCGCGCGGCCGCGGCCGGGCCGGGATCCACGCCGGCCTCGGCGAGCTCGGCCCGTGCCTCGGCGACCAGGCCGTCGCAGGTCGCGACGAGTTCGGGCAGCACGGCCTCGCCGAGCGGCGCCTCCACGGCCTTCTCCCGCATGGCGGTCACGTCGGCCAGGCCGAGCCCGAATGCCGACAGCACCCCGGCCAGCGGGTGGATGAGCACGCTGGTCATGCCCAGGGCGTCGGCCACGGCGCACGCGTGCTGGCCTCCGGCGCCGCCGAAGGTGGCCAGGACGTACTCCGTCACGTCGTAGCCGCGCTGCACCGAGATCTTCTTGATCGCATTCGCCATGTTGGCCACGGCGATGTCCAGGAAGCCCGCAGCGACCTCCTCGGGTGCTGGCGAGGTTCCCGTGGCGGCCCCGATCTCGGCGGCCAGCGCCGCGAACTTGCCGGCCACGATCCCGGCATCGAGCGGCTGCCTGCCGTCGTGGCCGAACACGCGCGGAAAGTGCTCGGGCTGGATCCGGCCGAGCATCACATTGGCATCAGTGACGGTGAGCGGACCCCCACCCCGGTAGGCAGCCGGACCCGGGTCAGCGCCGGCCGAATCCGGGCCGACCCGGTACCGGCTGCCGTCGAACGTGAGCACCGACCCGCCGCCTGCCGCGACCGTGTGAATGCTCAGCATCGGCGCCCGCATCCGCACGCCGGCGACCTGCGTCTCGTACTGCCGCTCAAACTCGCCGGTGAAGTGCGAGACGTCGGTGGACGTGCCACCCATGTCGAATCCGATTACCATGCAGAACCCGGCGGCCTGCGCGGTACGGGCCATGCCGACGATCCCGCCGGCCGGCCCGGACAAGATCGCGTCCTTGCCGCGGAACAGGCGGGAGTCGGTCAGCCCGCCGTTGGACTGCATGAACTGCACCCTGGTCGCGCCCAGCTCGGCAGATACCTGGTCCACGTAACGGGCGATGATCGGCGACAGGTAGGCATCGACGACCGTCGTGTCGCCGCGGGAAACCAGCTTCATCAGCGGGCTGGTCGCGTGCGACTCCGATACCTGGGTGAAGCCGGCCAGCCGGGCGATCGCGCCGATCCGCCGTTCGTGCTCGGGATAGCGGTAGCCATGCATGCACACGACGGCCACGGCGCGGAAGCCGTCGGCGTAGGCGGCACGCAGGTCCCGCTCGACCGCGGACTCGTCCAGCGGCCGGATCACCGCACCGTGCGCGCCGATCCGCTCGTCGGCCTCGATCACCAGCGAGTACAGCAGCTCGGGCCGGACGATCCGCAGGTCGAAGATCTTCGGCCGGTCCTGATACGCGATGCGCAGCGCGTCAGCGAACCCGGCCGTGATGACCAGGACGGTCGGCTCGCCCTTGCGCTCGAGCAGCGCGTTGGTCGCCACCGTGGTGCCCAGCCGGACCACGGAGATGCGATCGGCCGGGATCGGATCTCCGGCGGGCACCCCGAGCAGGTGGCGGATCCCGGCCACGGCCGGATCGGCGTACCGGCCCGGGTTCTCCGAGAGCAGCTTGTGCACGGCGAGCGTGCCGTCCGGGCGGCGCGCCACGACATCGGTAAAGGTTCCGCCCCGGTCGATCCAGAACTCCCAGCGCCTCGCGACCATATCCCTCCGTCCGTCAGCGACCGGATCCGCACCCAGACTGCCAGCCCAGCCCGCCAGCCCAGCCTGCCAGCCCGGCTCCGCCGGCGAGCGGCGCCCTGCCCGGCCCGAGACCGGTTCGCCGGCCAGCCGCACCGGCCCCGCCCCACACCCGCCGGGCAGCCCACCCGCCCAGCCGCGCCTGCCCGCAGGCAGCCCGGACGCTGTTTTCAACCAACTGGTTGACAACACTCGCTGGTGCGGGTTACGTTGTATTCAACCAGATGGTTGATTGCAAGGAGGCGGGCATGGCGGCCGATCCGCTCTCCCGGGTGTTCGCGGCACTCGCCGACCCGACCCGGCGGGACATGGTCGCCAGGCTGGCCGGCGGTGACGCCACCGTCAACGAGCTGGCCGCGCCGTACGACGTCACCATCCAGGCGGTCTCCAAGCACCTCAGGGTGCTCCAGGACGCCGGCCTGGTCAGCCGCACCAGGGACGCCCAGCGTCGCCCGGTGCACCTCGAAGCGGAAGTCTTTGACCTGATGACCAAGTGGATCGAGCGCTACCGCCGCGAAGCTGAGGAACGCTACCGCCGTCTCGACAACGTCCTGGCCGCGATGCCGGACGACATCGAGCCCGTCCCGCCGGCCAAGCGCCGGCCGGCCAAGGAAGGAAGATCATGATGACTACCAGGACCCACGAGACCGAGATCACCGTCGACCCGGACGTCCCGCTGGTGCGGATCACCAGGGAATTCGACGCCCCGCCCGAGAAGGTGTTCCGGGCGCATACCGATCCCGACCTGGTGAGCCAGTGGCTCGGGCCGCGACGACTCGAGATGCGGATCGACCACTACGACTGCCGTACCGGCGGGTCCTACCGGTACGTGCATTCCGATGGCAGCAACGAGTTCGGGTTTCACGGCTCCTTCCACGAGGTGCGCCCGGCCGAGCTCATCGTCCAGACCTTCACGTTCGAGGGCGTGCCGGATGAAGTGGCCCTCGAGCGCCTGGTCTTCACCGATCTCGGCGACGGCCGGACCAGGCTGACCGGAACGTCGCTGGTCGACTCGTTCGCCGCCCGCGACGCGTTCGTGGCCAGCGGCATGGAGACCGGTGTCAGCGAGGGTTACGAGCGACTGGACGAGGTGCTGGCCAGCGGTGCCGCCTGAGGCCGGCCGCGCAGCGTGACGGCGGCCAGCAGCGCGGCGGCCGCCAGCAGGGCGGCGGAGGTGTACAGGGCAATGTGCAGAGCGGTCTCGAAGGCCGCGTAGCCGGCCTGCAGGAGCTGACCGATCACCTGGACGACCAGGGTCTGCAGAGCGGGCGGCAGGTGCAGCTGCGTCATCTTGGTGATCAGGCCTGACTTAAGCTCAGCGTCGACGAGAGCGCCGAGCACGACGACCCCGGCCACCGCGCCGATCTCCCGGCTGGTGTTGGTGGCCGAGGCCGCCATCCCGGACCGCTCCCCCGGAACCGCGGCCAGCACCGAGGACGTGACCGGGACGACGGAGAATCCCAGGCCGGCACCGGCCAGCGCCAGGGCCGCGGCCAGCGGCAGATAGCCGGGACGCGGCCCGAGCACGGCGTTGGTGACCAGCAGGCCGGCCGCGAAGATCACGCAGCCGGAGACCAGCGACCAGCGGATGCCCAGCACCGTCGTAAGCCGGCCGGCGACCAGCGATGCCGCGATCATCACGACGGTCATCGGCCCGAATACGGCCGCGATCCGGTAGCCGGAGTACCCGGCCACCTCGCCCAGGTAGAGCGCGGTGAAGAAGAAGATCGCGAAGGTCGCGAAGTAGCAGCAGGCCGCGATCACGTTCGGGACGGTGAACCGCGGTACGCGCAGGAAGTGCAGGTCAAGCAGCGGATCGGGAGCGCGGAACTCCCAGATCAGGAAGGCGGCGGCGGCCAGCGCGCTGACGCCGAACAGCACCAGGACCGAGGCGGCGGCAAAGCCCGCCGTCTCGCCGCTGATCACCGCGAAGACCAGTGCGGCCAGTGCCGAGGCACCGAGCACGGTGCCCGTGACGTCGACCCGCCCGGCGCGGGGATCCGAGCTCTCCGGCAGGACCGCGGCCGCCACGGCCAGCGCGGCGAGCCCGAACGTGACGTCGAACCAGAAGATGCCGCGCCAGCTCCAGGCCCCCACCAGCGTGCCGCCGAGCACCGGGCCGAGAGCCAGCGAGAAGCCGGACACGGCGGCCCAGACCCCGAGCGCGCGGTTACGGCTCCGCTCGTCGGTGTACAGCTGCCTGATCATCGACAGCGTGCCTGGTTCGCTCGCGGCGGCACCGAGCCCCATCACCGCGCGCCCGGCGACCAGCACGGCGATGCTGGGCGCGAGCGCTGACATGGTCGCCCCCGCGCAGTACACGCCCGCACCGGCCAGCATCACCTTCTTGCGGCCGAACTCGTCGCCGACCATGCCGAAGGTCAGCATCAGCGCGGCGAACGTCAGCGCGTACGCACCGACGACCCACTGCAGCGAGGACACCCCGGCGTGCAGGTCGGCCCGGATGCTGGCCAGGGCGACGCTCACGACCGTGTTATCGAGGAAGGTGAGGAACAGCAGCGTGCACAGGGTGGCAAGGGCAAGCGGGCGTTGGCGCCACCTGCTGCCCTCGACGGGCGCCGCCAGCGCGCCGGTCATCTGGTCAGCTCCCGCAGGCTGCGGGGATCGCGTGGCTGCTCTTCCCGTAGGCCACGCGCAGCAGGCTGCAGAACGTGGTGTCGGCCACCTGCCACCTGCCACCGGTATACACGGCGGTGCCCGACAGGTTCTTGGCCAGCGGCTTGCCGCCGAGCAGGATGGTGTAGATCACGCTGGCCTGACCGGGGGGATGCAAGGTAACCGAGCTGACCGTGGCGGAGGCCGACAGGACCAGGGTGCCGAGGGAGGTCTTCTCTTCGGAGTGGACGAACGATGCGAACCGCTGACCGTTCTGCAGCAGCCCGAGCCGTCGCGGAATCGGGACCGCGCCGTTGAAGAAGGTCTGCCACATGGCCTTGACCGCGGCCGTTGCGGCCGGGCCCGCGGAGGGCTGGGCAGGTGACGGCGGGGCGGACGAGCGGGTGGTGTGGGAGTGTCCCGCCGACGCCTGGCCGGCCGCTCCGGAGCACGCCGCCAGCCCAAGGCACAGGGCCGCGCACAGGACCACGTGAGCCGCAGCCACCCGAGCCCGGGCCGGCGGCGCCATCGATGCCAGGCGCACGGCCGGCCACTTGAGGAATCTCATGGGGCGATTCTGCCGCCGATAGGGTCGAAACCCGAACTATAACGAAGATCTCGTTACCGTTGCCCCCACCAGGTCGCGCGGCGCAAGAGAGCGGCCGACCCGGCGCGCGTTCGCGGCCGCACCAAAGCCAGCGCCCGAGATACACCGATATGCGCGCTAACGTTCGGGCGTATCAGTCCGTACACGGCGACAAATCCTGCCGCCACCCGAACCCGCCGATCCACCTTGACCTGGCCATTGACTAGCCCGGACCCATTAATAGCGAGTATGTGCGATTGCTACGGCATTCCCGGGGAAGGGTTAGGCGGAAGATGACAGACGAAGCCATCCCCGGAGGTTCAGATGTCACCGAAGAACAACGGCACCATGCGGGACGGCGCCCGCCAGGCGGCAGCTCAGCTCAAGCCCGCCGCGGAGCGAGCTAAGCCGCTCGCCAGGAAGACGGGTCGGGCGGCCCGACGGCAGCTGCTCAGGACGCGAGCCTGGGCGGCGCCTCGGGTCGAGCACTCCAGCCAGGTGCTGCAGGATACGGTCGCGCCGAAGGTCTCGGCCGTCGTGTCGGAGGCCGCGCGGCGGCTGGATCCCGCTCAGCCCAGGCGGCGCGGCTGGCGCAAGCCGATCGGCCTGGCCTCGCTTACCGCGGCCGGAGGCGCTGTCGCGGCATTCATCCGCAACAGGATGAAGCCGACCGACCCGCCGTCTCAGTCCTCGACCGCCGACACCAGGCCAGCGACGACGGACAACGGTCAGCCGAGCTCCGACGCGGGAGTGAACTCGCAGGTCCATCCCTCCTGACCGGTGGCCGGCGAACGGAAGCCGGCGAGCGGTAGCCAGTGTCGCGGTAGCCGGCCGGTAACAGGGTCAGGAACCTTCCTGCACTTCAAAGACCTCGTCGGCGACTAAGCCGTGCGCTTCGCGGTGCACGACAGTCTCCGTCCTGGCGCGGCTGCCGTCATCCCAGGTCGTGCTGGTCATCCGCAGCGCGGCCGCCGCCGCGGCGGGCCAGGAGCCTTCTTCTGGCCCCTGCCGTCGCGTCGGGCAGGTCCTGCTGGCTGAGAACCTGGTAGCCGGCCGGCAGCAGCGAGGCCGGCTCGCCGTCACGCAGGCACCACTGCGCCGGCATGGCGGGCCGGACCCGCTGCGCGTCGGCGGTGAACGCCTCCCAGCCGAGCAGCCCGCCTGGCAGCACGGCCTGCGCCGCGTCGGCGAACAGGGCCAGGTCCCAGTAGCCGGTGCACAGCACCAGCGCATAGCGGCACGGCTCGGGGCGCCAGACCGCCAGGTCGGCGTGCACCTGGCCGATCAGCCCGGCTACCTGCCGTCGGCGGGCCTCCCGGTCGAGCAGGTCGAGCGCCACGTCCGAGGCGTCGACGGCCACGGCGCGGCGCCCGGCCGCCGCGGCAAGCAGGACGCTGCCCGACGGCCCGCTGGCCAGGTCGAGCACCGGCCCGTCGGGGAGCGGCATCGCCAGTGCCGCCACGGCGAGCGGATGGGCAGCGAAAGTCGCCGCGAAACCGCCGGAGTACCTGGCGTTCCACCTCCGCCGGTCCGGCAGATCGGCCAGGTCAGGCTGGATACCGACCATGCACGAAACGTTACTCGCGCGGCCCGGGCGCGGTCATCGCCAGCCGACCGGAACAGCGCCGCCAGCTGCGGGTTGTCCCGTTAGCTGACCAGGCGGAGACGCCAGGCGGCTGGTCGTCGTCAGTTTTCTGGGGAGAAATAAGATGCCCGCTCGTGTGCCGTGGGCCCGCCTGGGCGTACCTATCGACAGTGTCGGCAGCCCCGACGGCGGTCCCCCGTTCGGCACCGAACTCGCGCCGTCGGCACTGCGCGACCGCGGTCGGGCAGATCATCTCCGGCGGCTAACGGCCGTTCCTGCTCGGCGGCTGCTGCGCGCTGGTGATGGGCGCCGTGGCCGGCGCCAGGGACACGTTCGGCCGGGGCGGGCTGGTCAACGTCGACGGCCATCTGGACCTGTACGACCACCGGACCTCACCCACCGGCGAGGCGGCAGACATGCCGTCCGCCGCCCTCCTGGGGCTCGGCTGGCCCGGCCTGCTTGCCCTGGTCGGCCCGGTGCCGCTGCTCCCTGGAGCGCGGTGGCGCTGCTCGGCGCGCGCGACGAGGACGAGGTGCGTGACCTGGATGACCTGCCCCGGCGGCTCGGGGTGGCCGTCGGCGACGGACCTGCCTGCTTGGCTGATCCCGCGGGCACGGCTGCGAGCGTGATGGCCAGCTTCGCCGCTGCCGGGCTGCCGTGCTGGCTGCATCTGGACGTCGCCGTGCTCTCTCTCCGAGGAGGTGTTCCCGGCCGCCGACGACCTGATGCCGGGCGGAGCGGACCTTGCGGCGCTTACGGTCCCTGCTGAGCGAGTTCGGGCGGGATCCGGTGCTGGCCGGCGCATCGGCCGGCTGCTACAACCCGGCCAAGGATTCCAGCGGCCGGTGCGGCGGACGGGCTCGCCGACACGCTCGTGTCCTCGTTCGCCCAGCGGACCTAGTCCGCCGCGGCTAGCTCCCCGGCACCGATCCGGCGCAGCCGCCCGGCGCCGACGAGGTCATCGACCAGTGAGCCGGTCCAGTACCACGGCCAGGAGAACCAGCGCCTGAGCTCCCGCTCGGGCGCGATGACCGCCGCCCGGACGCCAGCCACGACGAGCTCGGCGAACGACTGGCCCGGATCGGCGTCGCCGGGCGGGCCGGGATAGACCTGGTCCCACCGTGCCAGTTCCCTGGTCTGCGGACCCGCATGGGCCGAGGTCATCTCGACCGACCGGGACACGACCGCGCCGCACCGCTCGAGCGGAGTCCGCAGCGCGGTCAGTTCCTGCCGCTTGAGCCTGAGCTCGGCCCGCAAGTCCTCGGCCAGCGACGGCCCGGCGACGGCCAGGTGATCCAGCAGCCGCGCCCACCCAGGGTCCGCCGAGTGCATCCGGGTGATCTCCGCCCGGCAGATCGAGTCCGCCATCCTGGCCACGTCCGAAGCCACCAGCAGGTTCTTGCCGCGATGCACGGCCATGACGAGATACCCCCGGTCGGCCAGCCGGCCGAACCACGGCCACTTCGTGGCCGGCCAGGTCGCGAAGCCGGGGCTTCCCGGGCGGTACGGGTCCTCGTGGCAGGCCTCGTACAGGCTGGGCAAGGCACAGTCCGCGGTGCGGGTCAGCAGCCCGCGGTCGCGCAGGAAGGCTTCGGCGTCATCCAGCGACGCCAGCGCGCGGTCCGCGGTCAGCCGGCATTCAAATGCCCGCCGGGCCGCGAGGTCGGCAAGCGATTCCACAGATCTGATCATCCCCCATTTCCTCGTTGTCGGCTCCGGGTGCCGGCTCCCCGGTGTCACCTCCCGGGTGCCGGAACCTCGGTGTCATCTCCTCGGTGCCGCCCCCGGTGCTTGCACCTCAGGGCCCGCAGGGGTCCGCGCGCGCCGCGGCCGGAGCCAATTAGCCGATATGCTCCGGCCATGCGGAACGCGACGGGCCGATGACGGGCGTCCTGCGGACAGGCCCCCGGTGAGCCGCGCGGCTGTAGTGGCGAATCCCACCAAGTTCGATGACATCGGCGCGTTCAGGAAAGCGCTCTGCGCGGCCATGGCCGGGTACGGCTGGAGCGAGCCGCTCTGGCTGGAGACGACCGCCGGCGATCCCGGCGAGGGCCAGGCCAGGGCGGCCGCGCAGGCCGGGGTCGACCTGATCGTGAGCATCGGCGGCGACGGCACGATCACCGCGTGCGCTGCCGGGGTGGCCGGGACCGGCGTGCCGCTGGCCATCATCCCGGCTGGAACCGGCAACCTGCTGGCCCGCAACCTCGGTCTGCCGATGGACATGGGCGAGGCGCTGGAGGTCGCGCTCACCGGTGCCGACCATCAGATCGACGTCGGGCTGGCGAACGGCAAACCCTTTGTGGCGATGGCCGGGATCGGCCTGGACGCGGACATGCTCAACAGCACGAGCGAGTCGGCGAAGAAGCGCTTCGGCTACGCCGCCTACGTCGTCTCGGTGCTGCGCCATCTGCGCGACCGGCCGATCCGGGCTACCCTCACCGCCGACGGCGGGCCACCGGTGCGGCTGCGGACGTCCGGGATCATCGTCGGTAACGTCGGCTGGCTCCAGGCCGGGCTGCCGCTGCTGCCGGACGCCGCGCCCGACGACGGGGTGCTCGACGTCGTCGGGCTGCCGGCCCGCGGCCGGGTCAGATGGCTGACCTTCGCGCTGCACGTGCTGCTGCGGCACCGGACCGAGCAGATATTCCGCGCCGCCTTCACCAGTTTGCGCATCGATGTCGACCGCGAGCATATGTGGGAAGTCGACGGCGAGGTGATCGGCCGCGCCCGCCGGCTGGACATCACCCTGCACGCCGAGAAACTCACCCTGCGAGCGCCGGTGGCCCGTCGCGGCGCCGGGCCGGCCGCGTGACGGGACTCCGACGCTCAGACTTTGCGCCAGCGGGCCTCGCACAGCCCGTACACGCCGAAGATAAGCACGCCAACCGCCACGATCAGCAGCAGGAATTCGCCGAACGCCTGATGGCGCAGCGTGAGCAGGGCCTTGTCCAAGCCACCGGACTTCCTCGGTCTGAACGTGACCGCGGCGTCGATGATGAGCGCGCCGACTATCGCGAACACCACGCCCCTGGCCGTGGTGCCGATCACGCCGAGCCGCTCGACGACCATCCGCGTCCTGCGGCTCATCTCGCGGGTCCGCAGGTACTTCATGAACTTGTGCTTGATGCCCTCGGCGACCAGGATCAGGCCGACGATCACGATGATCAGGCCCACCAGGCCAACCAGCCACTGACCGCCGGCGTGGTGCATCACCTTCGCCGTCAGGTCCTGCTGCTTGCGGGTCAGGTTGCCGCTGGAGCCCGAGATCACCTGGAAGGTGAGGACGGCAAGGAAGGCGTAGACGATGGCCCTGACCAGCGACTTGAGCCGGGGGCCAGCCCCCGTTCCCTCACCGGTCACGCCGAAGGCGGCCTCGCTCAGCCGCCATAGCGAGTATGCGACGAACCCGATGCCGAGCAGCCACAGCGTGATCAGGCCATAAGACTTGCCGGCCAGTAGATGGAGCGCGCCTTGCTGATTCGGGTGCCGCGCGCTAAGACCGAGCGCAACCTCGATCGCCAGCCACCCGATCAGAATGTAAATGACGCCGCGAGCGGCGAGACCGACTCTGGCCAGCGCTCGCGCCGCCGGGCTCTCCGAGGCGCGCCTAGCGCTCATCGACGCGCGCGTCGTCCGTGACGATATCAATCCCATGGCCGATGGCTGCCCTTCGGTCTACTGAATCGGACAGCCCTGACTACCCGGGCGAACGGACTTCATGCCTGGCCAGCCTGCGCCGGCGCCGCGACCTGGCGTGACCCGCGCAGGCCTGTCAAGGCGGCCATAGCGGGCAGTGAGGCGCGCACCACCCCACTCAGCTGACAATTGCCGCTGTTCCTGCTTCTCCTGGACGGCCTACTAAAAATGCCCGGAATCGTTGCCGCCGTTCTGTTCGTGAGGACCGGCACTACGCTGTGACGATGCCGGTCGTCACGGTGCCCGACCCAGCCCTCGTCGTGCTGGTCGGGCCGTCCGGTTCGGGCAAGTCAACCTGGGCATCGGCGCGCTACCGGCCATCCGAGATCGTCTGCTCCGACCAGCTGCGCGGTGTCGTCGGCAGCGGCGAGCACGATCTCGACGCTTCGGCCGATGCCTTCGCCCTGCTCGATCAGATCGTCGCGGCCCGGCTGCGGCGCGGACTGAACACGGTCGTCGATACCCTCGGCCTCGACCCCGAGCGGCGCCGCGCCCATGCCGACCTCGCGCGCCAGGCGGGCCTGCCGGCCGTCGCCGTGCTCTTCGGCACTGACGCGGCCGAGTGCCGGCGGCGGAATCGCGCCCGCGCCAGGCCGGTACCCGCCGCCGTGCTCGACAGCCAGCTGCGCCGGATGCCAGCGGCGGAAGCCCAGATCGCCGCCGATGGCTGGGCGGTGGTCAGGCACGCCGACGAGGCCGCCGTGGAGCCATCCCACACGGCGGGCGCTCACGCGGCAGCCGTGAGCCAGCGCAGCCAGCCCGCCCAGCTGAGCTTCGTGCTGCAGATCTCCCGATTTCACTGGGGCGACGACCCGGCCGCCTGGCTCACCTCGATCGCCGCGGCGGCCGCCGACGCCGGACTCGACGGCATCGCGCTGATGGACCACCTGATCCAGATCCCGCAGGTCGGGCGGGCCTGGGAGCCCATACCCGAGCCGTGGGTGACGCTGGGGATGCTGGCCGGTCTGACATCCGGCCTGCGCCTGGGCACGCTGGTCAGCCCGGCGACCTTCCGCGCACCGGGCGTCCTGGCCAAGACCGTCGCGACCCTCGACGTGCTCAGCGGCGGCCGTGCCTTCTGCGGCGTGGGCGCAGGCTGGTGGGAGCGCGAGCACGCCGCGTTCGGGCTGCCCTTCCCGCCCGCCGCGCAGCGCTTCGATCAGCTGGAGGTGACCATCGAGACACTGCGGGCACTGTGGCGGCAGGGCACCAGGGCGTATGCGGGCGAGCGGATATCGCTGCCGGAGACGACCTGCTATCCCCGCCCAGTATCTGATATCCCGATCATTGTCGGCGGCTCCGGCGAGCGGCGGACGCTGCGAATTGCCGCCAGGCTCGGCGACGGCTGCAACCTGCCCGCCACCCTCGCCACCCTCGACCATAAGCTCGCCGTCCTGCGCTCGCACTGCCGCGACGCCGGCCGCGATCCCGGCCAGCTGGCGATTACCGTGCTCGACGTTCCCGTCCTCGGCAGCGACCGCGATCAGGTCGCGGCCCAGGTGGAGCGGCTGCGCGGCCGGATGTCAGCGGCCGCCTTCGCCCGCCTGCATCACGCGGGAACGGCTGCCGACCACATCGGCCGGTACCGGCTGCTGGCCCAGCGCGGGGTCAGCACGGTCTTCATCTCGCTGCCCGACCTCTCTGGCCCGGCCGACGTGCTGCGGCTGGCCCCGGTGACTGCGGCCTTCGCCTGACGCCGGGTTGCCGTCGCGGCCGGGATGAGGCAGCCGATCTCGCCGCTCGGCCATTCATGCTCAGGTGGCCGCCGTCGTCACTTATGTCAGCCTCCGCGTCAGGAACGTTCGCGGCCAGCCACTCACCGTGCTGGACCGGAACCATCCGATCCTGACGGCCGTCGGGCCTCAGCGTCCATAGGCGAGAGGATAGTCTTCAGACCCTCGGCGAGCTGCTCCGGCGTCGCCGCGACAGCCTCCACCTCGGGTCACAGCCCGAGCAGCCGAGCCGCGTTGTGATGACAGACCGCGCGGAGCCAGTCCTCGCCAAGGTCGAGCCGGGCCAGGGCGTGCAGCTGCCGCATGTAGCGATAGGGAATGTTGGGGAAGTCGGTGCCGAGCAGGATCCGGTCCCGTGCTGCCGCCAGCTGGGGACGCGATGCGGCCGGGAACGGCGCGATGCGGTTCATGAAGTCCGTGAACGCCATCGTGGTGTCCAGGTAGACGCCCTGATACCGGCCGGCGAGGCCGAGGAAGTCGCCGTACTCCGGTGCCCCGAGGTGCGCGACGATCAGGACGAGCCGGGGATGGCGCGCGAGCACCTCCGAGATCGGGCCGGGGCCGGTAAAGGCACCCGGGTACGGTCCTGAGCCGCAGTGCACGACGGCGGGGACCTGCGCATCGGCGAGCGTTCCCCAGACCGGGTCGAGCAGCTTGTCCCGCGGGTCATAGCCGCCGACCTGGACGTGCGCCTTGAACAGCCGCGCACCCCGCGCTACGGCTGCCGCGACGTAATCGCCGGCGCTGGCCTCCGGGAAGAACGTGGCGCTGTGCAGAGCGTCGGGCGTCCGGGCGGCGAAATCCGCGGCCCATCCATTCAGCCAGGCTGCCATGTCGGGTCTATGCGGGTACAGCAGCGCGCCGAACCGGCGCACCCCGAACGACCGCAGCAACGCCAGTCGCTCCGGCTCGGGCAGCCGGTAGGCGATCGGCCAGGAATCGCCGCCGCGGCCGCCATCGAAGAAGGCCCACACCTTGGCCAGCACGTTGTCGGGCATGAAATGAACATGTACATCGACCAGCCCGGGCAGCCCGAGGCCCTGCCAGAACGCCGTGACCTCG